>Ga0067045_1028421_pt1 | contig 33908 bp, 30 predicted proteins | sample TerdegcTABiofilm_FD_59184 | JGI IMG/M metagenome (GOLD analysis project Ga0067045, IMG submission 59184) | Combined Assembly of (Gp0054472, Gp0054536) Wastewater bioreactor microbial communities from Singapore -Terephthalate degrading...
TTCAATTGGCCCGGCCGACTGGCCCGCCGACTGCTCGGCGGAGGCGCCTTGTCCTGCACCGGGTGCACCCCCGGCGGCCCTGTTGTCAGTACCTTCAGCATGCCCGGAGTCTGCCTGCGGGCTTGGATCCGGCAGGACCTCAGCCCCGCCGTCGGGAGGCGGGCCTGCAAAGATCATCTGGCCCGGGCCTGCGCCGGAGCCCTGCAAACCGGAAAGCAGGGAGGTGCCGAGAAACCTGATCCTTGCCGGATTGGACACATAGGCATGGCTTATTTGAGGGATAAGCTGCGCGGCGGAAAGATCGGCACTGGTCAGCACAGCCCTCTCCTCCACCGGCCGCAGAACCACCGGCTGGGCCATCTCCTCGGCAGAGTCCTGGGTGCTTACCACAATTTCCCTGTAAGCCGGGGAGGAGAGGAGATCCCTGCCGTATCTCTGCACATGGGCAAACAGGGAGAATCCCGCCGCCGCGGCTCCCACTCCCAGGGCAACCCCAAGGAGAAGCAGCCCAGATTCCACAATCCTGTTCAGGGAACGGCGAAGGAGAAGCAGAGAAGGTTCCTTAAGCATTCACAGCCTCCTTGACCAGCCCCGTATCCCTTATAATCCCCCCGTCCTGAAGTTCCACGAGCCGTTTTGCCCTTTTTCCCTGTAAAGGATTATGCGTTACCACCACGAGGGTTACTCCCCGGCGGTTTAAGGATTCAAGGATCTGGAGGATCTCCTCCCCCTTGTCGGTAGGAAGGTTTCCCGTAGGTTCATCCGCCAGAATCAGATCCGGGTCATTGGACAAGGCCCTGGCAATGGCAACCCTCTGCTGTTCTCCTCCGCTCATCATCGTGGGGAGATGATGGGTTCTGTGGGATAAACCGACCTCGGAAAGCAGCGTGTAAGCTCTGTCCCTTCTCTCGCGGAAGGATACCCCTGCATAGCTTAAGGGGAGCATCACATTCTCCAGAGCGGAAAGTTCGGAAAAAAGGTTGAAGCTTTGGAAGATAAAACCAAAGTGCTTGTTCCTTATCCTTGCCTGTTCCCGGTCCGGCAGGCTGGTGATGTCGTATCCCTCAAGAAGGTACTGGCCCGAGGAAGCGGTATCCAGGATCCCCAAAAGGTGCATAAGGGTGGATTTACCGGAACCGGATGGCCCCATTATGGCAACGTAATCCCCCCTTTCAATGGAAAGATTGATGTTCTGCAGGGCCTGAACCTTTACCTCCCCAAGATCGTATTCCTTATTTATCTCTTTCAATGTAATCATTTCTCTCCTCCTGTTACTTTAATTCCACAATCTCCTGGTCCAGAAAATCCTGGTACCCGCTGGTTATGATCAGATCCCCGGCGGAAAGACCGCTTAATACCTCCACCTGGGTTCCCTTTATCTCGCCGAAGGTAACGGGAACCTTGTAGGCCCGATCTCCCTCAATTCTGTATACATACCTCTGTCCCCCTGTGGTTAAATAAGCCCCCCGGGGAAGGATAAGAGCGTTTTGTCTTACCCCTAGGGTAATCTCTGCTACCGCCTGGGCTCCTGGGGTAAGGTTCTGCTTCTCCAAGGGCTCCGCCCGGACCGTGACGGTAGTGGAGATTCCATCGGAAGTCAGGCTAGCAACCTTTCCTATGGAAACAATCTTTGCCATGAAGGAGGTGCTCCCCAGGGTTACACTCATTTCAGAATCCAAGGCAAGGCTCTGGGCATACTGTTCGTAAACCTGGAAATCTAGGTAGACCCGGGAGCGGTCTGCCACGGTAAAGAGGGCCTTGCTCTTGGTTATAAGGCTTCCAGATACGGTTAGGTCTTCGTTCATTGAAAGAACCTCTCCGGCAATGGGGCTGGTTATGTTTCTCTCCTCCAGAGAACGGTTGACCCTCCCCAGGCTGATCTCCAGCTGTCTTATCTGAGCCTCCTGTTTTCGCAGGGAGATATCCCTCTTGAGGGTCTCTTTCTCCAAGGTTAGGTTAAGATCCTCCTTGTTCTGCCTCAGCTTCTTTAGGGTTTCCTGAGCAGCTTCGTAATCGCTCTGCCTGGAGGTACGTAATTCCGCCAGGGTTTTAAGGGTAGCTACCTCCTCCTCCGCCTCGGCGATCTCTTCCGCAAGCCGTTCCAGGGATATTTGGAGGCTCCGCAAGGAATAGGAGTATTCCAGGTTTATATCCTCCAGGTTGATCTTGGCCTGAGCGAGCTGGGAGGAATAATCATCCCTCTGGTCTTCCAAATCCGGCACATAAAGCACAGCCAGGACATCCCTAGGCCCCACCGTATCCCCCTCCTTTACAAAAACTTGGTCTGCATAGCCTTCCTGGGGGCTTACAATGGTTATCTGCTGAGGATAAACCACGGTCCCGCTTGCCTCGGTGGAGGATACAAAATCTCCTGCCTGAACCTGAGCGGTGGTGTAATTTTTAACTGCCACAGGTTTTGATCTGCCCAAAAAGAAGAAGACAATAATTATTGCCGTAAGCAGCAAAAGTATTGCCGCAAGGGCTGCCCTCGTTTTTGCCTTCTTTTTTTTTGAGGAGAGGGGTCGCACCCCCTCAATCTGCACAATTCTTTTCTGTTCGCCGCTTTGGCTTTCCATCAATCTCTGCCTCCCTAAAACCGGAAACCTTTCTGCAATCCTTTTCCTACCAGGAAAAGATACCCTTTCTGAAGTTTTCTTAGGTAACAGGGGGGTTAAAACTCTGTAAACTATGTAAAATAGTTCCGCAGTAAAGGATAAAAAGCTGGTTCTGAAGGTATTAAGGTAGTATTATGCAGGCATGGCAAAGATTTTTATGCGGCTTTCTTTAGTTGCTGTTTTTGGAGCCCTGGTTCTCATCTATCTGCTTCAAAACCAGTGGTTTACCCGGTCTGCAGCAGGGGAGATAAGCCGGGCGCACAGGAATATATCCATGACTATCCTCAGAACCGCCGGGCAGGAGTTCCAGAAATATTCCCTGATTCTTCTGGATCCCTTTTTAAGAACCAGCCAAAGCCCCAAGGATGGGGAGAGCAAAAACTCCCTGGAAAAGATCTATAACTCCTTCGGCCCGGAGGGCGAGATCCCCGGGCTGATCCTTTATACCGGCTTTTTTACCCGGGAAGAACCGGAATCCCTCTGGATATACAATCACCAGGGTTGGCAGAAGACAGGAAATAGTCTTTCCGGATCCCTTGAACCATTGCTTTCCGATGATCCTGGCAGGGACAGGATGATCTATCAGATGAGCGGGCGGGATCTTCCCCAGGGCAGTCCCGTACTGGTGGTTTCCAAGGATCCGGAGAAAAGGCTCTTTTTTATTCTGGGTCTTGATACAGAGGGTTTCTTTAACCGGCATGTTAAACCTGCTGTGGCAGAGGCTCTGCCGGAGTATGATTTTACCTGGAGGGAAACCTCCGGAGAAACATGGTTTCAGGAAACTCCGCCCGACCCCTCCTTCCGGGAGGAAACCTATCGTTTTTCCCCAATAAAAATACTTTTCAGGAACAACACCGATAGAACCAAGGAGTTTTCCCTGCCGATTCCCCGTTTTGTCCTCTCCGGTATGGACAGAACAGCTTTTGCCGGAATTCTCCCGCCCGGGGTTGAAGCTCCTGAAACTCCCGAAGGAAATCCTTCTCCCGCCCCGGAGAGAGACCGGCGTTTTTCCTTCTATCTACTGGGGGATCCGGAAAGGGATAACCGGCGCTACTCTCCCGAGATCTATGCTTACCTGGATGTTTTCCCCAAAGAGGGCTCTGTGGTTTTCTCCACCGAAAGGCGTCTTGTTTTCAGCTGGCTTGCCGGGACTATCCTACTCTTCCTGGTGGGGTTTGGATATCTCTTCCTTATCCTGCAGATGGAAAGGCTCAAGGCTTTAAGAACCCGGGAAAGGGAATTTGTGGCTTCCATAACCCATGAACTTAGAACGCCTGTGTCGGTGATACAATCCGCGGCGGATAACCTTTCCGCGGGGATAGTCTCCCCGGAAAGAATGGCCACCTATGGCAGTCTTCTTACGGAGCAGACTCGGCGGCTTGGAGGGATGATAGAAGAGGTGCTTCTCTTTTCCAAACTGCAGAATGGTCAGGACAGGCGAGATACCCTTAAAAGGGCAGAGATTTCCCTGGAGGACCTTTTAAGGGAACTCAAGGAGTATATTGAGCCCATCCTTAAGTCCAGCAACAATCTCAGGATAACCTGGGAACTCAATTCCCTTCCCCGCCGGGCTGTAACCGATCCGGAGAGCCTTGCGGTGATACTGCGCAACCTTCTTCTGAATGCCCTTATTCATGCCTATCCAGGGGAAAAAACCGGTGTTATCCGGGTTGCAGGCTGGCTTAGGATTCCCGGAACCCTTGTTTTTACAATTGAGGATGAGGGCCTGGGTATCCCTGCCTCGGAGTCAAAGCGTCTCTTTGAGCCCTTCTACAGAACCAGGTACAGCCGGGAAAATCAGGAGAAGGGTAGCGGTCTGGGTCTCTTCATTGCCAGGAAAAAGGCGGAAGCCTTGGGCGGGCGGCTAAAACTTGAAAGCCCCTATCTGGGGCCGGAGGGTAGGGAAAAGAAGGGATGCAGGTTCATCCTGGAGATTCCATATTCTGCCGGAAAGGGAGGAGAAGACCGATGAAGCGGGTTCTTATAATAGAAGATGAACCGGGGCTTCAGGTTACCCTGGAGGACCGGCTTAAGGCAGAGGGATACGAGGTTACTGTAAAGGGAGACGGTATAAGAGGGGAGGAGGAGGCAAAGAGGGGTGCCTGCGATATAATCCTCCTGGATCTTATGCTCCCCGGCAGAGACGGTTTTGCGGTCTGCCAGAATCTTCGGAAGGCCGGGCTTTCAATACCGATTCTGATGCTTACCGCCAGGAACAGCGACCTGGATACTGTTATGGGACTCCGGCAAGGGGCGGATGATTACCTTGCCAAACCCTTTGATATGGGTGTCCTCCTGGCCAGGATAGAGGCCCTCCTGCGCCGGGCTGGCAGCCTTTCTCCCCCTGGCCGGGAAGGGGAGGCGAAAATCTGTTTTGGAGACTTCTTTCTAGACAGGGAAAAGGGAGTGCTCTATATTAAAGAGGAGCCTGTTGCCCTTCATGCCCAGGAGTACAGGCTTCTGGAGTATCTGGTCCGGGAATCGGGAAAGGTACTCTCCCGGGACAGGATCCTGGACGAGGTATGGGGGTACGGTTCCGAGACCACCACCAGAACCGTGGATGTTCACATTGCAAGGCTCCGGCATAAACTCCGGGAACCGGAAATACCGAGACACATCCACACTGTCCGGGGAAGAGGATACAGGTTTGAACTTTAAGGCAGGTAAGGATAAGCATAGAGATTTTTCCTCCCGGGAGGACTGGGAAAATCCCCTCATCTTCCAAAGGAACAAGGAAAAGGCCCATGCCGAGGCTATATCCCTGGACTCCTTGGAGGAAGCAGCCCGGGGAGGTTCCTCCCCCTGGAAACTCTCTCTGGACGGTATCTGGGATTTCCGCTGGGCGCCTAACCCTTCGGAAAGGCTTGAGGGTTTCCAAGAAACAGATTATTCTGCCGAAGGCTGGGATAAGATCAGGGTTCCGGGAGTCTTAGAACTCCAGGGATACGGAACTCCCTACTATCTTGCCTTCCGCTATCCTCCCGCCCTTTCTGTAAGAAAAAAACTGATTCCGCAAATAGATCCCCGGGATAATCCCGTGGGCTCCTACAGGAGGGAGTTTATCCTTCCCGAGGGCTGGCTTTCCAGGCAGGTGTTCCTTCACCTTGGGGCGGTTAAATCCGCAGCCCGGGTCTGGATGAACGGTCTTCCGGTAGGGTACTCCCAGGGATCAAACACTCCGGCGGAATTCGATGTTACGGAAACCCTGAAACCGGGGAAAAACCTTCTGGCCGTGGAAGTGTACAGATACAGCGATGGAACCTATCTGGAAGATCAGGATATGTGGTTTTTCAGCGGGATCTTCCGGTCGGTGTACCTCTTTGCAGAACCCTCTCTTTTTATCCGGGATTTCTTTTTTAAAACTGATCTTAGTCGGGACGGAGAGATTCTCCTCTTCTGGCAGGTTTTTCTTAACCGGAAGAAGGAGGATGCAGCAGCTACAGGTTCTCTCAAGATAGTTATCTCAGGCCCTATTGGTTTCCCGGAACCCGCGGGAAACACCTCGAAGTGGTCTATGTCGCCTCGGTCGCTCCTAGATTTCCCGGAACCCGCGGGAAATGCAGGAACCCGGGGCGACGTGGGAGCCGAGGGTGCCAAGATAGCTCCTGACTTCCCTGTGGTTGCTGAAGCTGCTTACCCCTTTGAGGCGCCAATCCCCGGCGAGTATCCCCTTTCCGGTTCCATCCCTTTGAAGGATCCAGAGCTTTGGAGCGCAGAAAACCCTGTGCTTTACAGAATCTGCCTCCATCTTCTCGGCAGAGATGGACAAACCCTTTCCGTAAAAACCCTGAATTACGGTTTGCGAACCCTGGAGATCCGGGGGACAGAGTTCCTCGTAAACGGCAAAAAGGTCTTTTTGCGGGGCGTTAATCGTCACGACTTCCATCCCGACACCGGCTGGACCTTGCCTCCCGGTTTCCGGGAAGAAGAGATCAGGATTATGAAGCGCCACAATATTAACGCCCTTAGGACCAGCCATTATCCCAATGATCCGGAATTGTACAAGCTCTGCGACCGCTACGGTATCTATGTGATGGACGAGGCGGACCTGGAGACCCACGGGGTCCGCAGGAAGGGAATTCCCGGGGATGACCCCCTGTGGACAGCTGCGGTGGTGGACAGGATGGAGCGGATGGTTCTCCGGGACCGGAATCACCCCTCGGTAGTAATCTGGTCTCTGGGAAACGAGGCGGGGTTTGGGGATAATTTCCGTAAGATGAAGAGCGCAGCCTTGAACCTGGACGATTCGCGGCCCTTTCACTACGAAGGGGATAGGGATCTTTCTGTTTCCGATTTTTTCTCGGTCATGTACCCCATACCGGAAACAGACGGGAAGATCGCGGAAAAGCAGGATCTTTCCATTACTGCCATGGATAATCTTTTAAACCGTCTTGCGGCGGATAATAAGGCTTTTAAAAGGGATCAGTATGCGGGAAAACCTGTTGTAGCCTGCGAATTTGCCCATGCCATGGAGAACAGCCTGGGGAATTTCGCCGAGCACCTTTCCATCTACCTTGCCTCGGATAACTGGGCGGGCTGCTTTATCTGGGACTTCGCCGATCAGGCGATCCGTAAAAAGCTCTCCGATCTGGAACCTCTTCCGGGAGGGGGATACAGGATAAGGAAGGCCCTTTTCCCAGGAAACCCTGGTTCCACATCGGCGTTGGAAGGGGAGGACAGAACCGCATGGCTTTACGGTGGCGATTTTGGGGAGGAGAGGACGGACGGCCATTTCTGTGTCAATGGCATAGTAGCGGCGGACAGGACCCTCCACCCTTCAATTTGGGAGGTAAAGAGGGGATATCAGCCCCTGCAGGCGGAACTGATAGACCCGGCAAGGGGCGAGATCCTGATTAAAAATCTCTACTCCTTCGGTAAGTTAACAGATCTTATCCTCCACTGGGAGATCACAGGTGGTGGCTTCCCCCTCCTTTCCGGTACGGTAAAGGAGATAGAAACTGAACCGGGCGGAAGCAGAAGGTTTTTTCTTCCTTTTCTGGACCTAGGTTCTGCAACCGCCGGAGAACCCGAACACGGCGGCCGCATGTTCGCCACCGGCCGGCCGGGTTTTGAAACACCCGAAGGATTAGAACCCCGCAGCGGGCTAAGCAGTAAAGGGCAGACAGATTTTGAGGCCCCCGAAGAGCACAGATCCTGCGGCGGGATATTTACTACCGGCCGGCCGGGTTTTGAAACGCCCGAAGCGTACATACCCAGCAGCGGGCAGGTTGCTAACGGTAGGCCGGATTCTCTACCCACCGCAGAGCCGGCTGGGAATAAGGCGCCTGCTAAAAATTCGGGGAAGGAAATCCCTCCGGAAATGGCAGGCCTTCTAGAGGCTTGGAGACATGAATATATCCTCACCTTAAGGTTTCTCCTTAAAAAGACTCTTCCCTGGGCGGAGGCAGGCCACGAGGTAGCCTTTGAACAATTCCCTTTGGAGGGAGAAATTGACGGTATCCTCCAGGACCGGTTTAAAGAAAACCCCGTCGGCCGGGCGGTAGATCTTTTCGTTCCTCCGGCAGAGGGAGACCCGCCTTTAACAATGATCCGCCGGAAAGAGGGAAAGCTTTCCATAACCGTATCCTCCTTATCTCTTACTCTCTCCTTAAAAAGGGGAACCATCGAATCCCTGGCCGCGGGAAAACAGATGCTCTTTCTTGCGCCCCTTGCCTTTAATTTCTTTCGCGCCCCCACGGACAATGATCTGGGCTTTGCAAACTTCAAACCCTTTCTCAGGGCCTTTTTACCCGGAGGTTTCTGGCGCAGGGGTGGAAGGATACGCATCCTTACACGGAACATCAGAAAGACTGGTGAGGATCTTGAGGTAATCTTTACCTACAGAAACAGAAAGGGAAGGGGAAAGGTGCTATACAGAATCGGCCTTTGTAAGGAAGGTTGGCCCAGGATTGCCGTGGAAAACAGCTACCGCCCGGGAAGAGACATGATCCGCTTCGGCATGCAGACGAAAATTCCCAGGGAATTTGAAACTGCAGCCTGGTATGGCCGCGGGCCGGAGGAGAATTACAGGGACAGAAACCGGGGCGCCAGGGTAGGGATCCATTCCAGAGCAACGGAAAAACTTATGCACCACTATATGAGACCCCAGGAAAACGGAAACAGAACCGATACCCGCTGGCTTTTCATGGATTCCAAGGCAGGTTTTTCCCTCCTTATCCGCTCCATGGGTCCGGAGCCTTTTGATTTTTCCCTCTGGCCCTGCACGCAGGAGGATCTTGAACAATCGAAACATATCCATGAATTGCCGGAACGGGATTTCTTTACCCTGAACATAGACTACGGTCAGAGGGGAGTCGGCGGGGACAAACCGGGGAACCTCTCTCTTTTAGAGAAGTATAAGCTTAAGAAGGGAAGAGAGTATTCTTACAGTTTTGAGATGATTTTCCATGAAGGCAACCTAGGGCAGATTTCTTGACAGTGCGGAGAATAAACCCTTTTGGTTTGTCACTCTGCACCCCTTTGACGATGGGAATGGAAGAATTGCCAGAGCTATAACAGATATGCTTTTGGCTCAATCGGACGGTCAATCCCTGCGTTTCTACAGTATGTCTTCCCAGATAAGAAGGGAGCGGCAGGATTATTATGATCACCTGGAAGGAACTCAAAAAGGCGGTTTAGAAATAACCGGCTGGTTGGAATGGTTTTTAATGTGCCTTTTACATTCCCTGGAATCCTCAGAAACAGTGCTAGGGCTAGTCATTTTTAAACACAATTTCTGGCTTGAGAATGCAAGAAAAATAGATAATCCGAGGCAAAGAAAAGTTCTGAATCTTCTCATCGATGGTTTTGAAGGAAAGCTTAATACTTCCAAATGGGCTAAGATCTGCGGATGTTCTCAGGATACAGCCTTAAGAGACATACAGGATCTATTGGGTAAACAGATTCTCTATAAATTGCGAGGAGGCGGCAGGAGTACCGGGTATAATATAAGGATGGGAAGGGAAATAGTTTGAGTAGGCTGGCGAAGAGATGATCGGACAGACTCTCTGGCACAAGTTAATCTTCAACGGTTCGGCGGCAATTGGCGGGCTTTTCTGCCTAGTGTTTCTGCTGGTTCTGATAAGGAAGCCCTCCTCTCTGCTCTTTTTTTTCTTTATTTTTTATCTGATAAGTGTTTTCCATCTGGCGGGAAATATTATTACCTTTTTTCTCCTTAAAAACAGTGGCGCTTTAAGCCTCCGGGAATTCTGGCAGATCGGATCTACTCTAGGCAGGATAAAATATCTTTTTCTGATTCTCTTCGTTCATTCTGTGTACAGATTCCGGTTTACCCCGGGCCTCTTATTTCTGATGATCCCCCTAACCCTGCTGGCAGTGGCAGCACCCTTTTTTATCTATTCCATAATACCAAATCTGGTAGAAATTATTGTAATTTTTTATTCCTTTTTTTACTGGCTGGCGGTATACCTCTTAAGAGAGAAGCTTGCGATTTCTTCTTCCCGCAGGAGGCTTCTGCAGGCTGTTCTTTTTTGTTCCGCCCTTTTCCTTGCGGGAGTTCTCCTGGACTTGCTGGAAAGAATCCCACAAGCTAGTCCCTATTTCTCTATACTTCTGATTGATTTTTATCCCTTTTACCTGGTGAGTTTAGGTGCAGTGATGACCGTCTGGGCAGTAAGGGATCTTAAATCCTTATCATGCCCATCGGATATAGATAAAACTATCTATCTAGATATTTCCGGTATTTCTCTTACCAGGAGGGAGAGGGAGGTAACAGCTTTGATTATAAAAGGAGATACGAATTCTGCCATAGCGGACAGGCTCTTTATCTCCGAATCCACTGTAAAGAAACATATAAATAATATTTTTAGAAAGCTTCAAATCACAAACCGCTGGGAGCTCTTAAAATTCCAGGGAAAAAAAGGAATCGATAAGGATAATTCTTAAAAATTTCACCCAAAGTTCTATTTATTTTTATGGATAGATAGGGGAGGATTTGCTTGAATCATCTTTTAAAGGGGGGACTATGAAAAAACTTGGAACTATTTCCCTGCTCTGCTCCCTGCTTCTCCTGCTCCAGGCCTGTATTGCACCGGATAATTCCTATTTAATGGAATTGAATAGAAGCGGCAAATGGAGGGAGGCAGAAAAGATTGGGCAGGATATGCTGGCCAAGGGAAAAACCTTCTCCCATAGTGAGATCTGTGAAACCTATTTTCATGTTATCTATGCAAAAACGAGATTAAATAAAAAAACTGAGGCAATAAAGTTGATGATGGAATACGATGGGTTCAGCGTAAGGGAGAGTATAGATCCCAAGCTTCTCTGGCTTAACCGAGAGATGGCGAAATTAAAGAATGAACTGGGAATGCTTAGCGAAGTACGACATCTTCTGGTTACTGCTATGGAGGAGAACGGGAAGGGAAACTATCCTCTAGCCAGGAACCTTGCCGAAACTGTGCTTGCCCTTAAGGAGGCAGAGGAGCAACAAAAGGCCATGGCACATTTTATTGCCGCGGTTTGCAGTATTCGGCTTAAGGATATAGAAGGAGCGGAGGAGCATCTTGCGGGTTTTGATGCCTTAAAATCTGTGCTGCCTCAGGATCATCAGGCTATTCTTGAGGAACCCTTTGTAAGAGAAGGATTGGAGGAGCTTAAAAATAATTGACCGGGATCAGAAGCCTTCTATAGGTAAGTAAGAAGATTGCTTCTATTCCATAAACTAGTTCAGCTTCCTTATCCTTACCTCAATACCCTTCTCTTCCTTAAGAAGATTGACCAGTTCCTGCACCGGTGTATCTCCAAAGTGATAGGGATACAGTACCTCGGGTTTTATGACTTTTGCTGCCGAGGCTGCCTGGGCAGGAGTCATGGTATAGGGCTGGTTCATCGGCAGAAAGGCGATGTCGATCTCTGTAAGAGCCTTCATCTCCGGGATATCCTCCGTATCCCCGGCAATGTAAACCCTCTTATCCGCAAAGGTCAGAATGTAACCATTGTCCCGCCCCTTGGGATGAAACCGGTCTCTTCCTGGGGTGGTGTTGTAAGCAGGCACAGCCTGGATACTTATACCCAAAACTTCTCTTGTCTCTCCATTTCTCATGGCCTGGCCCTTCCCAAGCTTTTCCGAAGAGGAGGGATTAAGAATCAGAATAGTCTCCGGTTTTATAATCTTTTCTATGGCCTTGGGGTCAAGATGATCCCCGTGTTCGTGTGTAATCAGAATAAGATCAGCCTTCGGAAGTTGGGAATAATCTGCATACTGCCCCACAGGGTCCAGGTGGATTATAAGGTTGTTCCAGGAGATCATAAGAGTTCCATGACCAAGAAAGGTAATTTCCAGAGGTCCCTTGGAGGTCTGGAAAAGGTCTTTTTCAAACAGTTCCCGAGAGAAACCCGGCAGGGCGAAAAAAACAGAAAAAAGGGAAAAAAAGCAGATTCCTTTATACATAAACACCTCCATAAATCAAGTCTTTTAAGAAGTAAATCTATGCCTGTATATATTTATTCTAATATTGATTTTATCGGACTGCAAGACCTATCCACGGGATAAAATGGCATTGAACTACAATTTTAATTTAATCATAAATAGCAGATATATTTTGCTATTATAAAATATTGACAACTCCCATTTATGATAATAAAATTACCATCGGTTGATGTCACTGATCGGATATTGGAAGGCGCCTGGCCGGGTTATGTGGAAAAATCAATAAAGAACTTTATTTTTTTAAGTCCGTGCGGAATAACCATAAAACACTGGATTAATGTAGTAAACTTCGGTAACCGTTAGAATTTTGAATTTTTAAATTCTCCTTGGAAGGATAGGCTTATGAAAACTAGGTTCAGATTTTTGTTTTATGGAATAATTATCCTTTTATTTCTGCTTGTTTCCTGTTTCAATCCCAATGGAAATGATGATCAGAATGATGACAATAATGAAGAGGAAAGTTCCATAGGAATAATTACCACAGGGAAAATCATCCCGAAAAGCCAGACTCTAACATCCGAGGACGTCCAAGGGGGCACGGTAACTCCAGAATATTTTGAGTGTATGGTAACTTAGCTGAGTTTTTTTAATCTTACGAATCAAACCACAGCCTCTAATATTGCCGAAACAGGAAATGATGAAGGGGTTATAAAAGATTACAGATTTAAGGCTCAAGCAGTTTTCAAGCCCGGATTGGAAAACAATCTCCTTGAATCCCTTGACTCACCTCTTGAATTGGAGCCGGCATTGTATCAGGCGGTGGTTATCCAGCGCATGTGGTCAGGCTATATCCACTACGATTCCGATTCAAGTGGCATAAGCGATTACGACTCCTCCTCTCAATATCAGGCAAATCTATTGGGAGACAAACACTATAGAACCCTTAGCAGCCACTTCTGGAAAGATGAAGAGGATAGGCGATACCAGGTGGGAAATATCAATTATATCGTGCTTCTAGACAGAAGTCTTATACAAAAGTATTTTCTTCTTAATCTATCCGCTAAGACTGCTTCCGAGGTTTTTGAGATGGACGGGTCTCTTAAATCCACCGTGGAGGGTTATTCCCAGCTTACCGAAACGGAAAAGGAGATTGTAAGCTACCTCTCTGTTGCCCTGGCAAATCTCTGGGGCCCGGATCCGGAGGGGAAGAATTTTCAGAATCACTGGATGGTCAACACCCAGCAGGAGTTCAGCCAGTTTCTGTTTATTCCCGTCGACCCTGTGGATCTCCGGGATATGCAGGAGGATTCTCAAGCTGTGATAGAAATATCCTGGGACCTGACGGATTTGGTGTATGAGGAAATGGTGTCTCTGGGGTCTGCTTCGGATGGCTATGTGGTGGAAAGTTACTCCAGGTCTGTACCTTTTAAAACCCTGGAGGATCCTTATAATTATGATAATTATGATCCAAACTCTGGGTGGTCTTCTGCAGAATACAGTTCCTACAAATATTTCCTGCAGCAAGAGGATGGCTCCTATGTCTCTATAAGGCAGGAGGAGTTATCGGACCTATCCCCCGATACTCCGGTATTCAAAAAGGATGCGTATCTTTGGGAGAAGGATCCTGTCGGCGGGCCTATGGCCTGGACAGTTTCTGTAACCATAACTCCTTAAATATAGCTGCTCCAGGTTTAATAACTATACCTTTACCTCCTTTTAAGTAGATTATTTTTGGATTGTGGTGTATTTAAAAAAGTAATCTAGTTCCCTCAAAAGGAAGGTAGAAAATGGTGTTTACTTCAAATACGGAATTCCATAACAAAATCTCCGTTGTCACCGGTGCAGGGGGAGCCCTGGGCGGGGCGGTGGCGGAGGCTTTGGGAGAGGCGGGAGTAAAGGTTGTTGTTCTTGATATTAACAGGAAAACTGTGGAAGAGCGGGTGGAGAGGATTCTTGCCAAGGGTGGCAAAGCCCTGCCCTGTGTCTGCAGCGTGCTGGAGGAAGAAAAGCTGGAGGAGGCTTTGGTTTCCATAAAAAAAGAGTTCGGCCAGCCGCACTACCTAATAAATGCCGCCGGCGGTAATAGCCCGGCAGGAAGCACGGACTGCGAATTCTATTCCCAGGAGGGAGAAGGAAAAACCTTTACCGACCTATCCGTGGAAGGGATGAGGAAAACCTTTGACCTTAATTACTTCGGAACCGTAATACCAACAAAGGTATTTTCTAAGGGAATGCTCGAAAACGGATACGGTTCAATCATAAACTTCAGTTCCATTGCTGCCCTTACACCCCTTACAAAGGTAGTGGCCTATTCCAATGCCAAGGCCGCAGTATTGAATTTCACAAAATGGCTTGCGGTGCATTATGCAAAAAGCAATGTAAGAGTAAATGCCCTGGCCCCGGGTTTTGTAATGACGGAGCAGCTGAAGTTCCTGCATATCAATGAAAAGGGTGAGTATACTCCGCGGGCGAGGATGGTTCTTGACCATACACCCATGGGAAGGTATGGTCAGGAGAAGGAACTTCTAGGAGCTGTCTTCTGGCTTTTATCGGAGAACGCAGGATTTGTAACAGGATCAGTTATCACCCTGGACGGCGGTTTCTCCTCCTATGCTATCTGAGCGAAGATAAGGCCAGGTAAAACTTTCTAGAAAATTCCAAAAATAATGGCATCGGATTTCCGGTGCTCAATAGGAGATCCCAGGCAATGAAAAATCTTTCCCTCTGGAATCTGGAATTAAAAGCAGCAGAAATCCGTCTGCATCTTTTAAGAATCTTTTCCTATGGCAAGCCCCATCACTTCGGAGGATCCTTCTCCTGTGTAGAGATGGTTACGGCTCTCTATTTTTATAAAATGAATTATTCCCTGGAGAACTGGCAGGCTCCGGGAAGAGACAGGTTCATCATGAGTAAGGGACATTCCGTTCCTACTCAGTATGTGGTTTTAGCCATGCTTGGAATTCATTCCCTGGAGGAATTGAAAACTATAAAACAGATGGGTTCAATTTTCCAGGGGCATCCCGATGTCAGGAAGACACCGGGCATCGAGGCGCCTACCGGTTCCCTGGGCCAGGGGCTTTCCTTTGCCAATGGAATTGCCCTGGCAGGGAGGGACGATGGCCTTGACTTTAAGGTCTTTCTAATTCTCGGGGACGGAGAGCTCCAGGAGGGCCAGGTGTGGGAGGCCGCTATGACCACTGCCCACTATGGTCTGAAAAATGTCTGTATCCTGGTGGACAGGAACAGATATCAAAGCCAGGGAGCTGTGGATGATCTTATGGGGATAGAACCTCTGACGGATAAATTCAATGCCTTCGGTTGGCAGGCGGAGCGGGTGGACGGGCATAATCTGCAAGCCCTCTGCGCCGCTCTGGATAAGGTGGATGGTAAAAATGATAAACCTGTGGCTATAGTTGCGGATACAGTGAAGGGCAAGGGTATCAGCTTTATTGAAAATACCTATAAGTATCATAATTTCAATCTTTCCAGGGAGGAGTACGAGAGGGCGGAAAAGGAACTTCTGGAAAGAATTAAAGATCTGGAAAAAAGGAGTTAACCATGGCGACGGAAGCAACACGAGATGCCTTCGGCAGGGCGGTAATGGAACTGGCCCGGAAATATAAAGATGTATATACCATGGATTGCGACCTTGGCCGTTCCACCCGGGCTTACCAGATTACGGAGGTTGATCCGAAACGTTTTTTGGAGATGGGGATTTCAGAACAGGATATGATCTCCACCGCCTCCGGGATGGCCTCCCTGGGCAAGGTTGTTTATGTGAATTCCTTTGCAGTCTTTATTACCGGACGAGCTTACGACCAGATCCGCCAGCAGGTCTCCCTGCCGGAGATGAAGGTAAGGATCTGCGGGTCCAGTGCAGGCATAACCCAGGGAACCGACGGGGCGACGCATCAATCCGTTACGGATCTAAACCTTATGCGGGGATTGCCTAATATGGCGGTGGTAAGTCCTGCCGACGGCAGGCAGACGGAGGAGGTTATAAACTTTTCTTATAACTACCCCGGCCCTATGTACATAAGGCTCTCCCGGTTCTCTACCCCATCCTTGATACCGGAGGACAAAACCTTTCAGTTTGGAAAGGCGCAAAGCCTGAAGGAAGGGGATAGGGTAGTGTTTCTGTCTACCGGTCCTATTCTCATGAATGTTCTAAAGGCAGCGGAAAAACTGGAGGCAGAGGGGATCTCCTGCGGGGTGTACAATTTTCCTACTCTTAAGCCGATGGATGAGGGAGCTGTTTCCGATCTTGCAGGAAGGTATGATTTTCTTGTGACAGTGGAGGAGCACAGCATTATCGGCGGGCTGGGGAGTGCTGTGGCGGAGATATTTTCCGGGATGGATAGAAAAAAGGTAAAGGCAAGACTCTGCCGGCTTGGCTTAAAGGATTGTTATGGCGAATCCGGCTTGGCGGAGGAGCTTTTGGAAAAGCATGGTCTTGATACGGATGGTATCTGCAATTATACCAAAAGCCTTGTTTAAAATAAGGTGATAAAGTAAAGTTGCACTAATTTATTTTAAGGGGTTGAATATGAAGTATCAGAATTATCTGCAATGGCTTTCCGGGGAAACAAAAACGGAATGGTGGAACGATTCCGGGAATCTGGAGGATTTAGATAAAGCGATGAATAACGGCGCTGTAGGTGTAACCACCAATCCGGTTTTATGCGCCGCCGCTTTGGAAAAGTATCCGGGGGAATGGGCAGAGGATATTAAAAGTATTCTCGCCTCCCAGGGTAACTCCGCGGAGAAGATTGAGGATCTTATAGGAGTAGTGGTGAAAGCCAGCGCGAAAAAGGTTTTTCCGGTTTTTGAAAAGAGCGGGGGAAAAACAGGGTACGTATGCGCACAGGTGAATCCCTCCCTATCGGGGAACAGGGAGGCGATGTTAAAGATGGCCAAGAAGTTTTCCTCCTTTGCTCCCAACATCTCCGTTAAGCTCCCTGTTACAGCCGCAGGTCTCGATGTTCTTGAGGAATGCGCGGCCCTGGGGATTCATACCACGGGTACTGTAAGTTTTACCCTTCCCCAGATGCTGGCCATAGCGGACCGCCATGAGGCAGGGATAAAACGGGCTTTGGCTTCCGGAATCAAACCGCCCACCTGTGTTGCTGTGATAATGATCGGAAGAATCGATGACTACCTCCGGGAGGTTGTTGAGGATAATAAACTTAAGGTTTCCGAGGATGCGGTAACCAAGGCAGGCCTTGCCATCCTGAAAAGAGCCAACAGTCTCTTTATCCAAAGAAAATATAAGGCCAAGATCTGTGTTGCTGCTCTAAGGGGAACCTATCATGCCACAGAGATCGCGGGGGCAGACCTTATTCTTTCTATCCACCCCAAGTACCAGACTCCTCTCTTGGAGGGAAAACTGGCCTATGAGGAGAGGATTGATTCTCCGGTGGATTCCAGGTATCTGGAGGAACTAAAGAGAATACCCGAGTTTATAAAGGCTTATGAACCGGAAGGCATGAAACCGGAGGATTTTATCACCTACGGAGTAACCCAGAAAACCCTCTCTCAATTTACCGAGGCCGGCTGGAATGAGCTTGCCAGGATACTGAAAAAACTCTCCTGATTATTTTATTTCTTCTTTTTATTCTTCCAAGGTTATCCGATAATCCCTGCGGAGTAAGGATGACCTTCGGAAATTCTTTGACTCTTCTTTCTTCAAATCATTGACAGTGAGAAACAGGCCTAGTAAAGTAATAATGATAAACGATAATCGATAATTAATACATTAAGGGAGTGAAGGATGTTTAAGACGGATTGCGAATTGTATAATAAGGGACTTTGCAGGCTTCTTGCTGTTAAGGATTCGGATATCAGGATACTGACCCTTAAGCAGGGAGACCTTGCCGTGGACAGGGGTATCCATATAGGAGGGGCCTTTTCATCCATTATTCCCATGGTTTCCCTTTTCTACAGCGGGATTATGAATCTTGATCCGGATAACCCAACCCTGCCAGGCCAGGATATTTTTGTACTGAGTAAAGGTCATGCTGTCTCCTCCATGGCTTCCATATATGCCGACCTGGGATATTTTGATTCCTCCCTTCTTTCCAATTCCCGTTCCGTGGAAAGCATCCTCAACGGACATCCCGGCCCCTTACTCCGGGGGGTTCAGATTGCCACAGGGCCTTTAGGGCAGGGTCTTGCGGTTGCCCAGGGTTTTGCCATGGCGGGAAAATCGGAGCCCCTTTTCAAGGTATTCTGCATTACCGGGGACGGAGAGCTTCAGGAGGGCGTAGTATGGGAGGCCTTCATGCATGCTCCGCAGAAGAAGCTGGATAATCTGTGTGTACTTATCGATAAGAATGAGGGGCAGCTGGATAATCATGCCCAGCTTATCTTCCCCATGAGCAATCTTCCCAAACAAGTTGAGGCTTTCGGTTGGCGGGTTTTCGAGGTGGATGGAACAAGTTATGAAGCTCTGTTAGAGGCGCTGGAAAAATTCAGCAGTAATCCGGGAAACGGAAAACCGACGGCAATTGTATGTAATACTAAAAAGGGCTTCGGCGCTTTTTCTGCGGAGATGAACAAACACAAGATCACTCTGGGGCACGATCTTTTTGAACAGGAACTGGTGCTTCAGGAGAACCAGAGGCGCGAAAGGTGCCTGGATTTTGTTAATTACCTTCAGTACCTAAAGAATCAGGGCAGGGAAGAGGTTGCAGAAAAACTTTCCCAGGCAGCAGTTTCCATGAATCTGGAATTGAAACTGGCGGATAAAACCCTGGTTCAGAGGATGAAAAAACCGCAGTCAGGAAAGGTGCCGGAGATCAACAAGGAGATACGCTACGATCATTCCCTGCTTCCAAGGTATGCCAAGGATGCTCAGGTGGCGGCCAATGAGGTTATTAAAAAGTGTATGACCCTCTTTGCAAGGGATCCCAGGGTTGTAACCGTGGATGCGGATCTTGGAACCACCAGCGGTCTTGAAGGGGGTATTGCCGCAGTGGACCAAAGGCGGGCGATCAATGTGGGGATTGCAGAATCCAACATGATGTGTGTGGGAGAGGCCTACGCAGCCCTCGGCTACAATGCCTGGGTAAGCACCTTCTGTCCCTTTTTCGACTGGAAGGTTTTAAGGAGAATCGCGGTAGGCGCCCAGGAGAGGAGGGAATCGATGGCTTCCCCGGAGGGGTGGCTCTCTTCGGGACACGGCCTGGATCTTACCTTTCTTGCCACGGCTTCCAATTTCGATACCGGGGTAAACGGGGCAACTCATATGGGTAATGACGACATAGTGGTATATGCCGGTATCGCAGGCCTTAACATTATAGATGTCTCCTGCCCCAATCAGCTGGTGGGAATCCTTGAATGGATAATGAAGGGAAACAGGGGGCTCAATTATCTCAGGATCATGAGGGCTGCCTCGGGTGTTATATATGATCCGGATTTTAAATTTGAATACGGAAAAGCGTATAGGGTTCACGGCGAGGATTCGGCTAAGGTTTATCTTATCTCCAGCGGCAGGGGTGTACATGAGGTTCTAGGAGCAGCTAAGCTTCTAAAAGAAAAGGGTGTCTCTGTTACTGTCTTTGATATGCCCTCCTACGACGAGGGAAAAATGCTGGATCTTGCAGCAACGGGCAGCCTGATCTTTGTGGTGGAGCAGAATAATGGTTTTATCTGGAATCAGTTTGGAAGGAGCCTCCTGCGGCTTAAACCAAAGGTGGAAAAGGTGGATCTGAACAGGATCTTCTCCAGGAATGCCAATACCCCGGAGGGGGAATATCAGTATATCCACTCTGCAACCTATAAACAGCTTATAGCACGCTTCGGGCTGACACCGGAAAAGATAACAGAGATGGTGCTGGAGAAGATCCGTTAAGACACACCCTATTTAAGCTTATCGTAAAGGGCTGCGGCATTATGTTCAACCACATGCTGCAGCATATACTCCTGCCCTATGTCTACAGGGAAACGGTTTGTAAAGGGGACTCTCTTTATGGTTTCCTCTTTGGAAAGTCCCTTGGCCAGGGCATCCTGCACAAAGGTCAGCCATTCCATCAGAAAGGCTTTTTGAACATCCAAGGCCCTTTTTGTACAGACCGGACCATGGCCGGGGACTATAGTATCAATATCCAGGGTCTTAAGAAAGTCTAGGGATTGTATCCATTGCTCCACCTCGGAAGCATAGAGCCAGGTCTGGCAGCCGTTGAAAACCGTGTCCCCCACAAAGGCTGTCTTTTCCTCGGGAATATAAACCGCAAGCTGGCCTGGGGTATGACCCGGGGTACTGTAGATCTCAAAGGTGTGATCTCCAACCCTTAAAGTGAGGTTTCCGGTAAAGGTGATGGTGGGAGCGTTCATGTTGGCAAAATAGGTCTTCTCGTCCGGCCAGATTGCGGCTCCCTCCGGATCATCGGTAGGGATGGCCTCTTTGGCATATTCGTAAGGGTTTATCTCTGGATAAATGGTCATAAAATTATTAAAGGTTTCCAGGTGGGACAGGACTATCCCGGTATTATTGAAATAGTAGTTCCCGAAGATATGATCCACATGGTGTTCCGTATTTATGATATATCTTATGGGTCCGAAGGACTCCGCCTTTTTCCGCATGGCCACTGCCTTGGTGGGCAGCTGGGGAGTGTCTATAACCACCACACCTTCGGAGGTAACCACAAAGCCCGGATTACAGCCTCGTATTTTGGTTTCCGCAAATATCTTGCTGGTTACTTGTTCCATTTTATCTCCTCTGGTAGTATAATCTATAATCGATAATCGAAACATTATCAGGCTTTCCCTCCCCTGTCAACTTTGTGGATTTTCGCCGGGCCCCAGGAGGATGTGCCAGGAGAGAGTAATTTGTTCTTGAAAATGGGAGGAACGGCTTTAATAATAAGGCAGAATTACATATAATATTTACATATAAAAGGAGAGATCAATGTCACTTAAAATTGAAGTAGTGCTGGAATGCGAGAATTATCTTGGAGAAGGACCTGTCTGGGATGTAGAAGAGGGAAGGCTTTACTGGGTGGACGGTACAGGAAGAAGGGTTGGAAAGCCCGGTATCTGGAGAATGGACCCTAAAACGGGAAAGGTGGAAAACTGGACCTTGGACAAGGATATAGGGGCAATGGCCTTAAGAAAAGGTGGCGGAGCTGTTCTTGCTCTTGCGGATGGTTTTTACTTTTTTGATTTTAAAACAGGTAAGTATGAACTTATTAAGGAGATTGAACCGGAAGATCCAAGAACAAGGCTGAACGATGGAAAATGCGACCGCCGGGGGCGCTTCTTTGCTGGGGGAATGGATGACAGGGAGGAACTGAAGGTCTGCGGTCTTTACAGATTGGATCCGGATCTAAAAGTTACAAAGGTGGACGAGGGAATAATCTGCTCCAATGGTCCCTGCTGGAGCCCGGACGACAAGACCTTCTATTTTGCCGACACCTTTCAGAACGAGATGTGGGCTTACGATTATGATATTGAAACAGGAACCCCCTCCAACCGAAGAGTCTTTGCCAATTTTGAAAAGGATTTCGGGGTAGCGGATGGTTCCACGGTAGATGCGGAAGGATGCGTATGGAATGCTCAGATAATAGGCGGAGAACTGGTAAGATATGCACCGGACGGATCTGTAGAACGCAGGATTGGAATGCCGGTTAGAAACGTAACCAGTGTAATGTTTGGAGGTCCAAACCTGGACATCCTGTATGTTACCTCCATGGCCAGGGTTAAACATCCTGCGGTACACGAACTTTTTGCCAAGGAAACAAAACCTCAGTTTTTGGCAGGCAGCCTTTTTGCAGTAACAGGATTAGGAATCCGGGGATTGCCCGAACCCAGGTTTAATGGCTAAGCTTATCCTTTCATGAAGAGGGAATCTGGTTTTTAAATTCCTTTGCAAAAACATCTTCCAGATCCAGAATATGATGTTTCATCGCTTCCGCTGCGGCGGAAGCATTTTTTTGTGTAATGGCTGTAATAAGGTCGCTGTGCCGAGCTGCAAGGAATTTTTTATCGGAGATTTTATTGTAAGAGATCTTTGTCCAAATATCATATTTCAGGGTATTCCATAGATGAAAGAGAACCTTGTTTCCGGATAACCGCATAATTTCGCCATGGAATTGATTGTCCAGTTCTATCAATTTTGTAAGATTCTTCTTAACATTTTGATGGAGCATCTTATCGTAGATCTTTTTCAAAGAGGCAATGTCTTCCTCTGTCATCCTTTCTACGGCCAGTTTTATTCCCATAGATTCTATCGCAGCCCTTACCTGATAGGCTTCAAGAATTTCCTGTACGGAAAAATCACATAGAAAGGTGCCGTGATAGGTTTCGTTTCTTAAGATACCAATAAGAACCAGATCCCTTAAAGCCTCTCTTACCGGCGCCTGGCTTACTCCCAGTTCTTTGGCAAGGGTTCTTTCCACAATTCTTTCACCCGGTTTTATCTTTTCCTGAAGTATAAGGCTCAGGATATGATTTTTTATGGTGACGCTTAAGACCTGTTTTGAAAGTTTCTCTTTTATTGCTGTCATTTCCACCGTTTCTTGTAAATGATTATCGATCATTACTGTAGCATAGATACAAAAAATAATCAAACTAAAAATATTGCTTTAGGGATTTGCAATTTACCCTTGACATTTGGGGGATAGTATTAAATAATAAAAATAACAAATAATCGATTATCAATAATTGATTGGAAGCCGGTAAACCGGTTCCGATTGTCACAGATTTAACTGTAAGGTGATATGCCGAACCTTGCTTGGGCATATTTTTTGTTTTTTCAAGCAGTTAAAAATAATGAATATTGATTTTACAGGGGCTGTTTTGTGGATTATGCGGTAAGAATGGAAAAGATAACAAAATCCTTCTCTGGGGTGGAAGTCCTTCACGAGGTGGATTTTGAGCTAGAAAAGGGGGAGATCCATGCTCTTATCGGAGCTAATGGAGCAGGAAAATCAACATTGATAAAAATCCTTTCCGGTGCCTTAAGCAAAGACAGCGGAAAGATTTTTGTGTATGATCAGGAAGTTCATTTCAGATCCCCGGCGGATGCTAAGAATCTTGGAATACAGACCGTTTATCAGGAACTCTCCCTGGTCAGCAATTTTTCCATAGCCCACAACATCTACCTTGGTAGAGAAAAAACTGCCTATGGTTTTGTAAAGGACGATTATATCTTAAAAACCTCTAAAAATATTGTAAAGGAACTCTCCCTGGATGTGGATGTCCGAAAGAAGATAAGGGATGTAAGTATTGGCGTAAAGATAATGACAGAAATCTGCCGGTGTCTTGTGGGGGACGCTAAGATAGTAATTCTTGATGAACCTTCCACAGTCATGAGCCTGGAGGAACTTAAAAATTTTAAGGCCTTTATTCAGCAGCTGCGCCAAAAGGGAATTTCCATCATTTATATCTCCCACAGGTTAAGCGAGATATTTCAGCTTTGCGACCGGGTAACGATCCTCCGGGATGGATATAAGGTGGATACCCTTAAAGTCGCCGAGACCAATCATGAAAGTCTTGTCAAGCTTATGATAGGTAAAAGCATGAAGGAGCACCTTGTCAAAAAGACCACTCCAGCAGAGCAGTTTTCCGAGGAGACAATCCGTCTAGAAAATGTGAGCAATGCTGCTCTTCGCGATATCTCCTTTTCTGTAAAAAGGGGAGAAGTAATAGGCATTACTGGACTTTTGGGGGCAGGGAAAACAGAGCTTGCCAGGGTGCTTTTTGGGGCAGACAGGATACAAAAGGGAAAGATCTTTGTTCATGGAAAGGAAGTAAAATTGGGGCACCCCAATGAAGCCAAAAGATACAATATTGGATATGTACCGGAGGACAGGAAGCTCCACGGTCTGCTTCGGAATCTATCAATCCGTCATAACATTGCTGTATCTAATCTTAAGATACTTAAAAAAGCTTCAATCTTTGTGGATCAGAGGAAGGAAAGAAACTTTGTAAGGAATCAGATTGAAAGCTTCAATGTAAAGGCTGTCAGTATGGAAAAACCGATAAACAGCCTAAGCGGAGGAAACCAGCAAAAGGCAATTCTTGCCAAATGGCTGGGGGGCGATCCCGAGATTCTGCTTCTGGATGAGCCTACCAGGGGAATAGATGTAGGAGCTAAGGAAGAGATCTACAAACTGATAAAGGAAATATCAAAAAAAGGAATAAGCATACTCATTTTTTCATCTGAAATTGAAGAAATACTCGCTTTAAGCGACAGGATCATTGTGCTGAGCAATGGATCAATCTCCGGAATATCCAGCGACTATGATGAAGAAGCAATACTACTAAAGTCCACGGGAGGAAATTGAATTAATGGTTCTTAAAGACTCTTTAAACAAAGTTTCAAATATTACTGTTAAGGATGTTAGAAGATTTCTGAAGAAACAGAGTCTTGTTATCGGGTTTCTGATTATATGTATAAGCCTTGCTCTTCTTACAGACAGGTTTCTTACCCTTGGAAACATCCTTAATGTTATAAGGCAGGTATCAATCTCCGGGCTTCTTTCCCTTGGGCTTACCTTTGTTATACTTTCCGGCGGAATCGATCTTTCCGTTGCCTCGGTTATGGCCTTTGCTGGCTGTATGGCCGCAGAGGCTCAAAAGACATCCCTTTTTGCAGGTATCGCCTTTCCAATTTTAATAGGCGCCATTTTCGGGCTGCTTAATGGTCTTATGGTGAATAAGATAAAGGCTCAGCCCTTTATCATGACTCTCGGTTTAGGCACCACTGTTCGGGGACTCACTTATGTATATACCAATGGGGAGGCGATCTATAGCATGACCCCGGTTTTCCGGGTTATCGGAGGAGGCAGAATCGCTGACACCATACCGGTGCCTGCAGTTATTTTTGTGGTAATTATCCTGATAAGTTTCGTTATTCTTAATAAAACCTTAATTGGAAGATATATCTATGCTGTAGGCGACAATGTGGAGGCGGCAAGGCTTTCCGGTATTAAAGTGGAAAAAATAAACATCTTTGTATATTTGGTAAGCGGAATTTTGGCAGGAATAGCAGCGGTGGTTTTAACCTCCAGGCTTAATGCTGCCGAGCCTATTGCAGGAATAGGCTGGGAATTGGACGCCGTGGCAGCGGTAATCATCGGGGGAACAAGCCTGCGGGGCGGAAAAGGCGGAGTCTGGGGAACAGTTCTGGGATTACTGATAATCGGTGTGGTGAGCAATGGCCTTAATTTGTTGAATGTCTCAACCTATTACCAGAGTTTTGTAAAGGGTCTCATCATTCTGTTTGCAGTTATTGCAGATAAGATCCGGGAATATGAGAGAGATTAAAAAATTTAGATATTTTTATTATAAAGGAGAGTACAGTATGAAGGGCAAATTAAAAGGCGCACTGGTTGTATTAACAATTCTTGTGCTTCTCTTCTCCATGGTAGCCTGCTCTGGCAAGGAAGAACCTGAAGCCGCAGCTACAACGGAAAAGAAACCATTTAACATCAATGAGGTAAAGGTGGCCATGTTGGCTCCCGGCCTTAACCACCCATTCTTCCAGGCCGTTGCAAACGACTTTGAGAGAGAAGCAAAGAAACTGGGAATACAATATTCCATCCTTGATGCACAGCTGGATACCAACCGGCAGATTGCAGCCATGGAGGACCTTATTACTCAGAAGGTGGATATGATTTTCCTCATTCCCACGGACGGAACCGCCCTCGGGCCAGCGGTGCTTCAGGCAAACAAAGCCGGTGTTCCTGTTATAACTGTTTCCAGGAATGTTACAGAAGGCGATATAGTAGCCTTTGTTGGCTCCGATGACCTTGTTATCGGTATGACGGCGGGTAATTTTATTGCTACAAAACTGAATGGGAAAGGCAAGGTTGTAGAGATCTCCGGTACCCCTGGAACCACCACGGCCCAGGACAGAAGCCGGGGCTTCAGGATGGTTATAGATACCTATCCGGGACTTGAACTAGTTGCTTCTCAAACCGCCAACTATCACAGAGGCCAGGCCATGAGCGTTATGGAGAACATAATTCAGGCCCATGACCACTTTGATGCTATCTTTGCTGCCAATGACGAGATGGCTGGTGGAGTACTTCAGGCTCTTAAGGGCGCTGGAAGAAAGGGTGTTATCCTTGTGGGATGCAACACCCAGGCAGATGCTTATGTTGCTTTACAGGCTGGAGAGATGCACGGTGATATCACCTTCCCACCGGAGGCTGGTTCTGAGGCTCTAAAGATCGGTATTGCTTATCTTAAGGGCGAACCGTATCCTCCCTACAAAATGATCCCTGTTGAATTGGTAACACAACACAATCTGGAAAGAATGAAGCACAAATTCTATTAAAATTCAGGGAATGATATTCCAGGGTGAAGGGTGGAAACCTTTCACCCTGTTTGTTTTTCCCCGGGAAAAAAAGCAGAGGAAAGGAGAAAAGTCTTGTCAATTAAAACAATCGCGATGATTCACACGGTTCCCGGTGCGGCAGCAAATTTTGAAAAACTTGTAAGGGAAAGGATTGGGAACCTAAAGATAATCCATACCGAGGACGGTGCTGTTAGAGAGGTAATGCTGAAAAAGGGGGGATTAAACTCTCAGGTTTATAAAAGAGTGATCGAGGATATGATTGTATCCGAACAGGCCGGAGCGGAATTAATTCTGGTTACCTGCTCTTCTATCTCCCCCTGTGTAGATCTGGCTCCTCACTTTGTAAGTATTCCTGTTTTAAAGGTGGATGAACCCATGATCCGCCGGGCAATCCAAACAGGTACCAGGATTGTTGTGGCTGCCACTGCCAAAACCACCCTAAAACCTACGGTGGATCAACTGAACACCTTGTCTGCAGAAATGGGAAAAAAGATAAAAGTAAAAACCCTTCTCTGCGAGGAGGCATATCCCTTCTTAATCTCCGGGGATATGGAAACCTATCACAAGATGATCGCAGAGGCTCTGCTTAAGGTGATGAGAAGCTGCGATGTAATACTCCTTGCCCAGGCCTCCATGACCGGGTCTATTCAGTTAATTAAACCGGAAAAAATGAAAGTGCCGATTCTCTCCAGCCCGGAATTGGCTGTGGAGAATCTAAAAAACACCTATTTTAATGGCCCTGGAAAGGGAACAAGGAAAGGAACAAGAAAAGGATCAAAAAAGGGATGAACACAACCCTGGATACATTAAAGGCCGGGGTCAACCAGATCGGGGTTTTGGTGGAGGACTTGGAATCGGCCATCGAAAAATATCAGACCTATTTTGGAATAAGGAAATGGATTATCTATACCTACGATTCCGGGCTTGTAAAAGAGATGACCTATTACGGCAAACCGGCTGACTATGCCATGCGGCTTGCCCTTTCAAATGACATGCAGGGTCTTCAGATAGAGCTGATTCAGCCTTTGAAGGGACCATCAATATATCATGATTTTATAAACCGGCATGGATACGGTTTTCATCATTTTGGAGTGGCCTGTGCCGATATACCGGAGGCTCTTAAGGATCTGGAACGGGCAGGATTCAAGGCTGTAATGGAAGGAAAAAACTTCAGCCCTAGCGCCGATGGGCATTATGCCTATATAAACACAGAATCTGTTCTGGGATTCATGATCGAACTCAGACAGGCCCCGACAGACCGCTGGCCGCCGGAAAAGATTGTGGAGTAAAAGAATTATGAAAATAATACACGAATCTCAGGTTCCCGAAAAAAAGATTCCGGGAAGGTTTATCCGCTGGATAGCGGACGAAAAGACTCTGCAGCCTAAGTACCTCTCCAGCTGTATTATCCGCGTTATGCCAGGAGAGGCTGTAAAACCTGCCCATTCCCACCCCAAAGGCGAGGAACTTATCTATATAATCACGGGTAAGGGAGAGGTCTGGGTGGAGGGAGAGATCCAGCCCATGACTGCAGGTACAGCGGTGCTGTTCCAGGAAAAGGAGATCCACATGATCAGGAATGTGGGGGAGGAGGAGATGAAGGTGATCTGCTTTTTTGCTCCCTCCACAAACCTGGAAAGTTACAAATACCATGAAGGCGTGGAATTCAAAAGTACAAAACCTGAGGAATAGAAGATGAAAGACAAGATGTATGCCATAAGATTGAATGCGCCGAAGGATCTGGAGTATGTTCAGGTGCCTGTGCCTACAGTAGGCCCCTTCGAGGCGTTGTGCAAGGTGGAATCTGTTTCAATATGCGGTACAGATCCTCATATTATAGAAGGAGATTATCCGGGTTTCTGGCCAAAGGAATTTCCCCTTATCCCCGGTCATGAGTGGTCCGGGGTTATAGAAAAACTGGATGAAAAGGCATATGAATTCGGCTGGCGGGAAGGAGACAGGGTCTGCGGAATCAGTCATGTAGGGTGCGGTTACTGCTCCATGTGCCTGCAGGGAAGGTACAACCTTTGTCTTAATTTCGGGAACGAGAAACTCGGCCACCGCCAGCACGGCCATTACACCCCGGGAGCCTATGCCCAGTATATAGCAGCCTCTATAAAGAGCATTGCCAAGCTTCCCGATTCCTTAAGCTTCAATGCCGGGGCCTGTATGGATCCACTGTCCATTGCCCTGTATATGGCCATGAGGGCAAGGATACAGCCGGGAGATTCGGTTCTGGTTAATGGAACAGGAGCTCAGGGTTTAATGAGCATAATGTGCGTAAAAAGCCTCGGAGCAGGCAAGGTAATTGCCACAGGAAGCGGTGCAAGACTGAAAAGGGCTGAATCTCTTGGGGCCATAACGGTGGATTACAGAAAGGATAAGGTGGTGGCGAGGGTACGGGAGCTTACTGGGAGACTGGGTGTCCAGAGGGTTCTGGAATGCACCGGAACCGAGCAAGGGATAATAGACGCCTGCAACTGCGCCGCCAAGGGAGGGGTTGTCTCCATGGTCAGTCTTCCGCCGGGAGACGGAAATGTAAAAATTCCTCTTAAATATGTCGTGTTGAATGAGATAGAATTAATTGGAAACCGGGCAAATCCCAATACCCTGGAAAAGGCAATAGCCCTGGCAGAGGCGAATAAATTTGATCTAGACGGACTTGTAACTCATGAATTCCCCCTATCCCGGTATAAGGAAGCCTTAGAGGTTTTTGTGGGAAGAAAAGAGGATTCCTTAAAGGTTATCTGTAAACCGAATCAATGATATGCTGGAATAAGGATAAGGAGATTTAGAAAATGAACAAACTTGAACAATATCATCAACTTTTTTCCCTTGAGGGGAAGGTTGCTTTAATTGCCGGAGGAGCTGGAGATATCGGCCGTTCTATAGGACAGGCTTTGACAGCTTATGGGGCCAAGGTTTTCCTTACCGGACGAAGCAAGGAAAAGGCTGATCCTGTGGCAAAGGAGATCTGCGATCTCGGCGGTAAGGCCGAGGGAGTCGTTTTTAAGGTTGACGGAGCCAAGGCTATCGAGGATCTGGTGGAAGAGGTTTACGGTAAGCATAAAAGGATCGATATTCTTGTGAATGCCCTGGGAACCCACATCGAAGCCCCGGCGGTGGACTATAAAGAGGAAGACTGGGATCATATAATGAATGTCAATGTAAAGACCGCTTTTTTCCTGTCCAAGGAGGTGGCAAAGAGACAGATCCCCCAAGGCGGCGGCAAGCAGATCCATATAACCTCTGTCCGGGGTCTTTTGGGTATAGAGCGGGGCTACATAAGTTACTGCACCGGCCGCGGCGGTATGAATATGATGATAAAACAGCTTGCCACGGAGTGGGGCAAACACAGGATCAATATAAATGGTATTGCTCCCACCTTTACAAGAACCTCTTTGGTTACCCAATATCTGGAGGATCCGGCTTTTTACAATCCTCTGGTGGCCCGGATTCCCCTGGGAAGGGTGGCGGAAACAAAGGATATAGCGGGACTTGCCCTGTATCTTTCTGCCCCTGTTTCCGATTTTGTTTCCGGCCAGATTATCTATATGGACGGGGGTTTAACTGCCCGGCAGTAGAGTCAGATAAAAAATATACAGCCCTTGAAATCCTAGGCTCCTTACATAAAATTAATGCTAGAACAGTCTATGACGGAAAGGGCTTTTAAGAAACAACCTCTTTTACTTCTTGAAATATTATCAAAAACCGCAGCCTGCCTTACAGTGTTTTCAGGGCTTATGGTACTTACCGGATGGATTTTAAAAATACCTGTGCTGGTGAGTTGGAATCACGGTTTTGTTTCCATGAAGGCCAATACTGCCCTGGGCTTTCTTCTTTCCGGCGCTGCCTTCTGCTTGGCAAAGCCCCGGGGTAGACGCCAGAGTCCCAAAACGCCACCCCTTAAGGCATTCTCCCCTCTGCTTGCCCTATTTGTCTTGATTCTTGTGCTAGCAACACTATCACAATACATCTTTGGAATAGATCTTGGAATAGATCAGTTTCTGGTTAGGGACTTTACCTCCTCTGTAGGCACCTCTGCCCCAGGAAGGATGGCACTCAATACAGGTGTACTGTTTATCCTAACGGTTATCTCTTTTTCCCTTAATCTAAAAAAAGGAATAAGGATAGCCCAGGTGCTGTCTCTTTTTTTGATTCTTATCAGCCTGACCTCGATTCTTGGGTATATCTACAAGGTTCCTGAGCTTTATGGTGTTCAAGGTTTTACAGAGATGTCCCTGCCCACAGCCCTTGGATTTATTCTAATAGGTATAACCGGACTTTTCTTCCATCCAGCAGAAGGTTTTGTTGCAATTTTAGCTTTAGACTCCACTGGTGGATATATCGCCCGCAGGCTTGTTCCCTTCTCAGTGGGTATTCCAATCATCCTTATCGCCTTCAGACTGACCATTGAAAGAGGCGGGATTATTAATTTAGATACAGATGTACATATTGTCTCTGTATTGCTGATTACCATTTTCCTGGGACTTGTAGGGTGGTTTTTACATTCCCTGGATATTATGGATAAAAAAAAGAGGCGTGCGGAGCAGGAAAAGGAAACCCTTCTCCGGGAGATCTATCACAGAACCAACAACAATATGCAGACTATCCAGGCTATGCTGATTCTTCAGCATCAAAAACATCCTGATACTCCACTGCCGCAGTTTGTGGAGCTTCTCCGCTAGAGGATAAACGCCATGGCTTTGGTACATCAGAAGCTGTACAGTTCGAACAATCTTTCCCGCCTTGATCTTGGGGAATACCTTAACGAACTGGCACAGATGGTTATGAAAAGCAGTCCTGCGGTATCCGGTAGACTGCAATTGCACACCGAAATGTGCAATGTTCCGGTCCTTTTTGATACTGCAATTCCCATAGGTCTTGTGGTACACGAATTAATAAACAATACTTTAAAATATGCCTTTCCTGGAGACAGAGAAGGAGAGGTGAGAATATCTCTTACAAGGGATGATTCTGAAGGCATAGAATTGAAGGTATCGGACAATGGTATCGGTTTTTTCGCGGATTTTAATGTAAAGGAACTGAATACCCTCGGTCTACCCCTGGTTTTTTCTATGGTGGAGGATCAGTTAAAGGGATCAATCTCTGTTACTACCAAAGGCGGAATGTCTTATATTATCCGATTTAAAGATGATTTGTATGAGGAAAGGGTATGAAAGATAAAAATCCCAAAAGTATCCTGATGGTAGAGGATGATTATCTTATATCTATGGGCATGACAGCGGAGCTTAAAGCTAGTGGTTACAATGTCTGCGGACGGGTAGCTACAGGAGAGGCGGCGGTAGAAGCTGTTGCAAAGGAAAAGCCAGATGTTATTCTTATGGATATCCGCCTGGCGGGAAAGATAGATGGTATAGAGGCAGCAGAAAAAATACGTGAATTTTCCGATGCTTCTCTGCTTTTCCTTACAGGTTACCAGGACGCAACCACAGAAACTAGGGCAAGAAGATTGAAACCCCTGGCATATCTGATAAAACCGGTAAATATGAATACCCTGAGGAATATCCTGGATTCAAATCTTTTATAGTTCTTCGAAGATTGTTGTAACCGATTATATATATTAAAAGCAAGATTTTAAGGTGCTCCAAGGGCTTTTACTCCAGTAAAACCAGGGTAAGATCACCCGTAAATATAAGAATTATTTAATATTAAAACCACAACAACAAGCTTCCATGCACTACTAAAAAATCTTTCTGATTGTTCTTGACATTTTCCTCTGGTTATGGCATATTCGATATAAATATATCGATAAAAAAGTATCGATATAAAAATAACAAATACAAGGGAGGTGTTATGGCTTATCAGGATAAAGGCTTGGGTGTTCCGATCCTGCGGCGGCTTCCCATGTACCTTTCTCTGCTTAAAGAGTACCGAAGTCAGGGTCAGGAATTGGTGTCCAGTTCCCAGCTTGCGGGGGACCTTAATCTGGAGTCTATACAGGTTAGAAAAGACCTGGCCGCCACAGGTATAGTTGGGAAACCTAAGGTAGGTTTTCCCGTAGATTCCCTTATCGAGAGCATAGAGAATTTCCTTGGGTGGGACAATGCAAGTGATGCCTTTGTGGTGGGAGCCGGAAACCTGGGATCTGCCCTCTTAGGGTACAAGGGTTTTTCCAAACACGGCCTTAATATCCTTGCCGCCTTTGACAATGATATAAGCAAGGTAGGAAAGAAGATCAGCGGAAAGGAGGTTCTTCCTTTTTCGAAACTTCCCGACCTTGTAAGAAGGATGAAGGTGCATCTCGCTGTCCTTACGGTTCCCCCGGAGGTTGCCCAGAGAACTGCAGATACTCTCGTACTGGCAGGGATCCGCGCCTTTTGGAATTTCACCTCCGTACAGTTAATTGTACCGGAAAATATAATTGTAGAGAATGTAGATCTTGCCTCAAGTTTAGCGGTTCTTTCCAGAAAGCTTTCTCTGGCCCTGGAAAGATCGGAATAGCACAAGGAGAAAGAAATGACAGACACAAACCTCGAAACAGAAAAAAAAGTGCCCGTAAAGAATGCCCAGGAAGGCCTGGAAAGGCTTCGGAATTTTGAAAAGGTTGTTTCCATCCTCAATTCCTATCAAAGGGACAAGGAAAAACTGGTTCCCATCCTCCAGCAGATTCAGGAGGAGTACCGTTACCTTCCCGAGGAGGTTCTAACCTTTGTTGCCACATCTTTGGGAATTCCTCCGGCACGGGTTTTTGGAGTGGCGACCTTCTATTCCCACTTTGCCCTGGAACCAAAGGGGAAGTATATAATCAAACTCTGTGACGGAACTGCCTGCCATGTAAAAAAATCTACCGGACTTCTGGACGTCCTTTATAAAAAGTTTTCCTTAAACGACAAAAAGAGGACTACCGACGACATGCTCTTTACAGTAGAAACTGTAAGCTGCCTTGGAGCCTGCGGCCTTGCTCCGGTGGTGGTGATAAATGAGGAAGTGCATGGATTGATGACTCCGGAAAAGCTCCTTGCGCTCCTGGAGTCTCTGATGGCGAAGGAGGAGATATAATGACTGCGGTACTGGAAAAAACCTTATCCCTGGAGGAGATGGCCGGGGATCATCAAAGAAGAGCAGCGGAGACCTCCCGAAGGATCATTATCTGCGCCGGCACAGGCTGTGTGGCTAACGGGGCCCTTAAGATCCATTCGGCTTTTATTAAAACTTTGGAGGCCTGTTCCCTGCCTGTTACAGTTGAACTTCGTAAGGAAGAGGATTCCCAAGAAGATGGGTATGGAGAAAGGCCTGTCTGGCTATCCAAGAGCGGATGCCAGGGCTTCTGTCAGATGGGTCCTCTAGTTACCATGGAACCGGAAGGGATCCTTTATACCAGGGTAAAGCCGGAGGATGTACAGGAGATAGTAGAGAGTACCGTCCTTCAGGGCAAGGTGGTAGACCGCCTTCTGTATAAGGATCCTAAGAATGGAAATTCTTGCCGAGGGATAGGCGAAATCCCCTTCTACCAGAGACAGCACCGGGAGACTTTGAAGCTCTGCGGAGAGGTAGATCCGGAGGACCTTTGGGAGTATATCGCCCGGGGCGGATACTCTGCTGCCAGAAAGGCTTATCAGGAGATGACACCAGACCA
>Ga0067045_1028422_pt1 | contig 33901 bp, 29 predicted proteins | sample TerdegcTABiofilm_FD_59184 | JGI IMG/M metagenome (GOLD analysis project Ga0067045, IMG submission 59184) | Combined Assembly of (Gp0054472, Gp0054536) Wastewater bioreactor microbial communities from Singapore -Terephthalate degrading...
TTTGTTTTTTCAGCTCGTCTATTTTGGAATAATTGGTTTTTATTATCTCGTCAAGTGTTGTTTTTGTTTCCATATTCTATGGCTCCTTTAATAGTGTTTAAAAGATTTTTGGGGTCGAACGGTTTTTCTACGAAAGAATAAACGTTGCTTGCCATTTCGAAAAGATCTTTAGTTTGTCCTTTTGCGGTCAATATTATTATCGGTATATTTCTAAGTTCTTCTATTTGTTGAAGTTTAGTTTGAAAGGTATACCCGTCCATTTCTGGCATCATTATATCTAAAACTATTACATCCGGTTTTATGGGATTGGATGTGTCGGTAAGTTTGTTATACGCTTCAAGCCCGTTTGATGCTTGTATCGCCTGGTATCCTTCTTTTTCGATTAAAACCTTTAATAAAAAAAGAACGTCTTTTTCGTCGTCTATTATCATAATCTTATTCATCTTTTTCCCCCGTTATTTTTCGACTTATAAATCGAAATTAAAAAATATGTTTTTGCGGCCATAATATAAATTTTACAAGATTAAAATCTCATAATCAAACATTTTTGAGCTATATTTTATTTGTTTATGGCTTTTAAATTTTTCTCGTATAAAATTCGATGGATTTCTTTCGCGAATAGATTTAAAGAATTGTCCCTTGCTCCCATAACCATTATTATATCGTCTTTTTTTATATTTTCGGAAATGAAAGTTTTTATGTCTTGCCTATTTGGAAAATAAAAAGCTTTTACGCCTTTTTTGATTGTCTCATCTATTATATCTTTTGAGGATATGTCTCTGGTAACGCTTCCACCCGCATAGTATATTTCGGGCATAATTAAAATATCTTCTTTTCTTAGTTTTGAAAAAACTTCCACCAGATCGTTTTTAAACATTCTTGCCGGTGCATATCCGTGAGGCTGGTAAATAAATATCGCTCTTTTACAAGCCCCTATCACCGTCTTTACGGCCGCTTCTATTTTTGCAGGATTATGAGCGTAGTCGTCTATTATCTTTATTCCGTTTACTTCTCCCACGAGATTCATCCTTCTAAAAGTTCCTTTAAAAGACAAAAGAGATTTCGATATATCTTTTAAACTTAATCCCAAGTGTTTTGTTACGGAGATTGCGGCTATGGCGTTTTCTATATTATGTAATCCGCCGATAGGGAGATGAAAATCGATATCGGCTATTTTAAATTGAGAATGGAAAATATCGGTTTTGATTATTTGGGCATTTAAAGTTTCTTTGCCGAATAAACGGATATTTTTGTTTTTCGCGGCTATTTCCTTGCAATTATCGTCTTCTTCGTTTATAAAGGCAGTTTCGGAGTTTGATATGAAAATGGAAAATATTTTTTTAAGTTCTTCAATGGGCTTGTGGTCTTTGGTTATGTTAAGTATAAGACCTATTTTGGGTTTATACCTGGTTATCGTAGAGTCGGATTCGTCCGCTTCTATTACAAGCCACTTCCCTTTCCCGCCGTAGGCGTTTCCTAAAAATTTTTCGTTCATTATCGAGTTTATGTAGGCTCCGTTTATTACCGAAGGATTAAGTCCCGATTCGTTTAAAATGTGCCATATCATAGCCGTAGTCGTACTTTTCCCGCTTGTGCCGGCTACCGCTATGGTCTGGTATCTTGAAACATATTCCGATAAAACTTCGGAGCGGTGAATTATTTTTAAACCTAATTTTTTGGCTTTTTCATACTCTGGGTTTGTCTCTTCCACAGCGGTTGAGATTACGAAGAAATCTATATCTTTTGTTATGCCGATACCGTTTTGAGGGTAAGTTTTAATTCCGTTTTTTTCAAATTTTTCTTTTATGTCCAGGTTTTGATTGTTATCGAATGATCTGTCCGAGCCGCAAACCTCGTGCCCTTCCATTTTTAAAATCTGAGCCAGAGCGCTCATTCCCGAACCGGCTATCGCGCAAAAAAAATATTTGGACATAAGATAATTATACTAAAAGATTTATTCGGCTGATAGGCTTAATCCTTTTAAAGCGGCTTTTTTCATTAATTCTTCGTTTTCTTTTTTTAGTCCCAATTTTTTATAAACCGCCCCAAGTCCGTAATAAGAATCTTTGGCGTAGGGACATAATTCTATGGATTTTTGAAAAAAATCTTTTGCCGTTTTAAAATCTCCTGATAACATATGAATGTTTCCGGCTTCGTTGTAAATTTTATAATAATCCGGGTATTTGTTTATCATCGAATATATTTGAGTTTTGGCTTTTTCCAGTTCTTTTTTTTCTTCTAATTTTATTATTTCCATTATTTCTTCAAACTCCGGTTTTTTTGTCGGCATACAAAAATTTTCTATTTGCTTGGATAATACTCTCGATTCCATATTGCAGTCTAATCTGTCTTTCGATCCCAATTTATTTATTATATTATTAAAAGAAACGCATAATTCGGAGGCTTTTTTTATATTTGGTTCGACCAGCGCGAACGAATTATATATATATCCGGTTTCTTTTATATATTTTCTTATTTCGCCGTCTATATAATACTCGCTGGAAGTGATGTTTTCTCTTAGATACGATTGAGATATCCTATCCCAGTTTTCGTTTATATAATCCTCGGCTTTTTTGGTCTCTTTTGTTTTTATGAGATATATGGCTTTTATAAGATGATTGTTGAACGGATAAGAGATTTGGGTTTGCTTTATTTCTTTATCGTTTAAAATATCGAATGTTTGAGATACGTTTGTTTTAATCGGATAGTCTTTTGCTTTTTCTAAAAAAGATTTAATATATTCTTTGGCTTTTTCTCCTTCGAAATAAGAGAGGGAGTTAAGAGAAGCGATAAGATGAAGATTCGGATGCGATTTAGGTCTTTTTTGAATAAAAGTATGGATGTCTTGCCGAGAATCAAGAGAGTATTTGCTAATCTGCCAAAGAACGATTAATACTGGTACGGTTAAAATCGCGGCGATTTTTTTTATAAATTCGAGCGATATTTCTTTTTTTTCATCGTTTATTTCAATGATGGAGGACGAGAGTACGGCCATTATTATGGCCGCCGGGAAAAAATATCTTTTTTCTACCGAAAACAAACAGTGTATAAAAACAAAAGTTAAAATAAATATGGTTATTATTTTAATTTCCTTTTTTTTATCGTATCCTTTATATATCGCATATGCCGATGGTATTATTAAAAATATGTTTGATGTAAAGAAAAAAACCAATCTTCTAAATATGGCAAGCATGTAATCTAAAGGTTTGGCCGATATCATTTTAATCGCGAAAATGTAGGGGTTTATTTCGTTTGCCCCTAAAAGTTTTGAAAAGTCTCCTTCCGCCGTAATGGTTATTCCCAGGGCTCCGGTTATTATGTTAAGATTAGCTCTTTTGTATTCCGTTAAAAGAAATGTCCCCAAAAGCTGTTTGGAAATTAGGATCCAGGGTATTAAAGGTATGTAAGAGGATACGAACATAAATAAAGATTTTTTATAAGAAAAATTCTTTTTTTTGTCTATAATATCGTAAATTATTAACAATATCGGCAAAGCTATAAGAGCGGATCTTATCAAAAACGTAAACCCCAATAAAATTCCGGACAAAACATCTAAAGTTATTTTTGAGTCTAAATAATTTTTTTCTCTTTCTATAAAAATCAATAAAAATAATATTATGTATAAAGAATACGCTATTTGCTCAAGATCCGCCGCATAGTTGTAAAAATAAAATGTCGATATCGTAAAAAGAAACAATAAAACCGAATTGTATTTGGAACTTATCGTATCGGATATTTTCGATAAAATAATTAAAGTCATAAATATGATAGCCCAAAGAAATATATAAGAAAAATAATTATTAAAATGGTTTGTTATAAAATAAAAAAATTGAGATAGCGGCATATTTAAAAAAATTTTAAATGTTTCCGACGAATCCATTTTTAAAGAATAATATATGTAATAATACGATTCGAATCTGCTGAATGTTTCGGTGTTTAGAATAGGTAATGTTAGGTATAAAATAATCAAAGATGCAAACGTAATCAAAACTAAACTTATATGTTTTTTTATCAGATTCATTTATAAATTTTACAAAATTATTGTAAAATATTTTTATTGCGCGGTTAGCTCAGCGGCAGAGCACCTCCCTTACAAGGAGGGGGTCGTAGGTTCAAATCCTGCACCGCGCATTTTTCATTTTGCTGAGCCGCGGTGAGCAAAGCCAACGATTTGGCTTTGCGACAGGATTTGAAAGTCCGGAGCAAAACATTTACATACGGTTTTGCGAGGAGCGGCCCGCGAAAAAATGAGCGGTGAGCGAATTTTATTTGCGGGAAAATCCTGCACCGCGCATTTTTCATTTTATGTTTTGGCGGTGAGCAAAGCCGGCATAAATTTAAAGCTAAAAAATGAATTTGTAATTATGTAAAATAATATTATGGATTTGCACGACAGAGAGCTGATAGATAAAGCGAAAACAGGGGATTTGGAAAGCCTTGAAAAGCTTTTGGAAAAATATAACGATAAGATAGCGAGTATCGCAAAATATGTTTGCGTTAACGCTCCGGCCGATGCCGACGACGTACATAATGAAACGATGATAAGCGTTTTTAAAAATATAGATAAATTTAAATCCGAATCGGATTTCTCGACATGGTTTTACAGAATAGCGGCAAATCACTGCTGGATGAAATTCAGAAAAAGAAAAAGAGAAAAATTGGTATCGATAGAGGATGTAAAAGATCTGGCTCATTACGAAAAAGATAGAAACGTAGAAATATCTCACGATTTTTACAAAATACTCGCGATGCTTCCTCTCGATTTTAGAATGGCCGTAACTTTGGTCGATATAGAAGGTTTTTCTTTAAAAGATGCGGCAAAAGAGCTTAATATAACCGTAGGAGCCCTTAAATCGAGGCTGTTTAGGGCTAGGAATATGTTTAAAAAAAAGATGGAAGAGGAAGATAAGAAAGGTTTTGAATAGATTTATGCTTCATCCTATCACCTCAAATTGCAATCAAAACTGCGTTTTTTGTTCTGCCTGGGGAAGAATAGACGAAAAGTTTAATTTGAATTCTTTTATAAAAGAAATATCTTCGGATAAAGACTCTCTTATAACCGTTTCGGGAGGAGAGCCTTTTACCGTCGGAATAGATAATTTAATATATATAGCTAATTTTGTTTCCGATCTCGGCAAGAAACTTGAGCTTCAAACAAACGCTTTGGCCGTAACGGATCAAGAAATAAAAAAATTAAAGATTCTCGTTTCGATATTAAATAAAACAGGTGGATATTTTAATATCAACCTATCCGCTCACAATTCTTCTTTAGATTGGAAAATTAGCGGAGTAAAAAATGGTTTTAAAAATAGGGTAAACGGGATAAAAATTCTAAAAAAAATTGGAGCCAAAATAAGAATTACATATGTCATAAATACTTTTAATTTTAAATTTATTCCCAATTTTTCAAGATTTGTGATAAAGGAAATTCCGTTTATCGATTGGGTTCAGTTCAGCTATACAAAAGGAATAGGGAAAGCTAAAAAAAACAAATCCATTATTCCCCCCTATTCGAAAGTTTCAAAATATCTTTTAATGGGTTTTAAAATTTTAGATAAAAATAATATAAATTTTAATGTCGATCATATTCCTTTGTGTTTTTTGGGTGATTTTTATTATAAGCATGTGGATATAAATAAGTTAAAAAACAAAATAAAAGGAGATTATCTTAAAGAGAAGTCTAAAATAAAAAGTTGTTACGGATGCGGTTTTTATAAAATATGTTCCGGTCCGAGAAAAGATTATATCGAAATATACGGCAAATTATGAGTAGAAAATGGATAAGCGAACAGCTATGCATATCGGAAGCTTCTTTTACCTGTAATCTTTATTGCAAATACTGCCACAATCCGCCTACCGGACGGAAAAATCCCATCGATTTTGTAATTAACAAAGTATCGGAAGAAAAGCCTTATGCGGTTAGTTTGGAAGGCAGGGGAGAGCCTCTTACCAATCCCGACATAATAAAGATGATTAAAGAGATAAAAAAAATAGGCGTGGAAAACATTTCGATTTCGACAAATGCGGTCGCTCTTTCGGATATGGATAAGTTAAAAAAAATAATAAAAGAAGTAGATTTTTTAATAATTAATTTCCCCTCTCATGTGGAAAAAGTTTACAACTCGGTAACTTCGAGCGTCAAATATAAAATGGCCGTAAAGGCGTTGGATAACATAAAAAAGTTGAAGGCGCTTTCAAAAGTCAGAATTTTCCATATAATATCCAAAGAAAATTATGCGCATTTGGGCGATTTTGTCGATTGGATAAATAATAATTACAAAGATGTTTTTCTTTTAAATTTTTGTTTTGCGAGAAACAAAGGTAGAGCTTTAAAATTTAAGAAAAAAATCATTCCCAAATACTCCGAAGTTTATAAATACCTTAAGTTGGCTTTAGCAAAATCCAAACTTTACGGGATCAAAGCCGTTACTCAAAATATACCGCTATGCATGATAAAAGGATTTGAGGGATTTTCTTTCGAGTTTCATAGGTGGAGAAGAGGCGATAAGGTTTTTGAACGAGGGGTTGAGGAACCTTTGAAAATAAAAAAATGTTCGGATTGTTCTCTTCGCGACGCTTGTTGCCAAGCCAGAAAAGACTACTCCGAATTATACGGCACTGATGAGCTTGAATCGTCAAAGCTATCGCCTGAAAAAATAAAACCGGAGAGGTTTTAATGCGTATAGTATCCTGCGTTACGGATCCTTATGAGATTCCCGTTTTAAAAAAGATCGGAGCCGACGAAATTTATATCGCTTATTCCAAGATATTAAATTACGGCGAGGCGATGTCTTTCAAATCTTTAGCCGATGTCATATCTTGCGTAAAGCTTGCGAAAAAAAATAAACTTAAAATTCATTTGGCGGCTAACGGTATCGCCTCAAAAAAGGAAACTATTACTTTAGCGGGCATGATAGGAGATATTAAAAAAATTATAGATATCGGAATAGATGGACTGATAGTTTCTAATGTAGGTATTTTAAAAATCATAAAAAAAGAAAGAATTAATGTAAACTTGCATTTAAGTTCCGTAAATCCGGTTTTTAATACTTATGCTCTCGATTTCTTTCATTCCAATTTCGGTTTATCGAGAGTCATACTTCCCAATCAGTTATCCGCGCGTGAATCTGAAGGTATAATAAATTACGCTAAAGAAAAAAAAATAGAAACCGAAGTTTTTTATTTTAAATTCTTCGGATGCCCTTATATTAACGGTTTTTGCTATATGCATAATAATAGTTTATATACGAGAAATATTAAAAGCGAAAGAGGGCTTTGTTTGCTGGGAAAAGGAAGTAAAAAAGCGAGAATTTATTCTTTTAATAATAATATAAATCCTTCAAAAAAAATTATAGAAAGAGTAATGGAAAGGGTAAACTTCGGCGGTTCTCCGAGAATATTAAACGTCTCTTCTTTTTTCGACTTCTATTCTATGGGAGTAAATTTTGTCAAATACGGCTCCAGAACTGATTCGTCCAATTTGAAATTTTACAAAGTTAAAGTTATAAGAAAAGCGATAGATAGATTGTCGGAGCTTACCGCTAAATACGATTTAAGCGAGGCTAAAATAAGGTTTATGGAGAGTTTTAAATAATGGAATACGGTATTAAACTCAACTACTCGGATTTGAAGAACATAAACGCTCTTGGCGAAAAATTAAAAAAATACGATTGGGTATATTTTGGAAGCGAGTTTTGCGAAAACCTTTTGGATTTATATTCGGATGCGGATAATATTTTAAAAAAATTTAAAAATAAAAAGATATGTTTTCTTACGCCTATTATAACCGATCGGTATGCCGATAAGCTTTTATATATAATAAAAAAAATTTTCTATACAAATAACCGTAAAATAGAAGTGACGGCTAACGATTTCGGTACGATTAACATTTTAACCGGAAGATTTCCGGAAGTAAAAATAAATATCGGAAGACATCTTTCAAAACATTTCTTTTCGTTTAAAAAAGACGCCGTTAAGTTCCATACCGAATTTTCCATATATGCCGCGAAATATTTTAAAGAATTGGGAATAAAAAGATATGAAATCTCCGGTTATAATAAAATCCCAAAAACCAATTTTCATAAAGCGAAAAAAATAGATTTTAATATAACCATGTTTTATCCTTATACTTTGCTTAGCACTACGAGAACCTGTCTTATAGGTCTTAATGATATAAAACCGGAAGAAACCATAGAAAAAATAAAATGTAATAAAGAATGTTTATGCTGCGATTATGTCGTTAAAACCGAAAAGATAAAGGAAGAGCTTATCGTTTCTCAAAACTCGACTTTTGTAAAAGCGGAATTCGACAGAAATATAGAAAAAGGGCTTTCAAAAATCAAAGTGGATAGAATCGTTTTCTCCGTTTCGCCATGATAAAAGCGGCTTTTATTTCCAACGGCTACGAATCACTCGGAATAGAATTTTTGTCTTTCGCGCTTAAAAAAAAAGGATTAGATGTCGATTTGTTTGTGGATCCTTCTTTGTTTAACGAATCAGGGTTCTGGAAAATAAACTTTCTTTCAAAATTATTTAATTATGAACGGAGTTTATTAAAAGAAATAAAAAAATACGCTCCCGATATCGTTTGTTTTTCCGTTTTTTCAGACAACTACCTCTGGGCTCTAAAATGGGCTTTTGTTTTAAAAAAAGAAATTCCCAATTTAAAAGTCGTATTCGGCGGAATTCATCCTACCGTTTTGCCTTATGATGTCGTAAAAAAAGAGAATGTGGATTGCGTGATTTGCGGAGAGGGCGAAGAGGTCGTTTATGAGGCTATTCTTAATCTTATCGGAGTATCCGATGAAATACCGCGTGGAGTTTTGATAAAAAAGGAAGGTAAAATATCGGGCGAGGCTATTCCCATAATAACTAAAAAAATAGACGATTACTATCCGGATAAATCTATCTTTTACTCAAAATATTCCTTTTATTCCAAATCGTATTTAACCTTAACGTCCAGAGGTTGTCCTTTTTTTTGTTCTTATTGCGCAAATAGTTTTTATCATAATCTTTTTAAAAAGAGCGAGTATTACAGGTTGAGAAATCCGGATAATATTATTTACGAACTTGAAACGGCGCTTTCGGCCTATAACTACGAAGCCGTTCATTTTACCGACGAGGTATTTAACGTAAAAAAAGATTTTTTAAAATATTTGATTTTAGAGTATCGAAAAAAAATTTCCAGACCGTTTTCATGTTATGTCTATCCCGATCTCGTAGACGAAGATACGGTAAAAATGTTGAAAGACGGAGGATGCGTAAAAGTTCAATTTGGAGTCCAGACTTATTACGAAGATAAAAGAAGAAAGGTTTATAATCGTTTTTCTTCTAACTCCAAAATAGCGAACGCCATAAAACTTTTTAAGAAATACGATATATTCGTAGTTGCGGATCATATCGTAGACGAGGAAACGGATGAAGAGGAAATTAAAAAACTTATCGATTTTTACGATGAAAATTCTTTTCCGGATTTGGCCGAAGTTTTTTTTATAAGATATTATCCGGGTTCCAAAGTTTTAGATTATGCCTTTAAAAAGGGAATAATAAAAGAAGAGGATATCGTTAAAATAAAAGACGGGCTGATTGACGGCGGGATTATCAACACCAAAGATAAAAAACTTTTAAGATATTCTCAATATATTATGCTATCTCCTTTTTTGAAAGCTAAGACGGTCAAATTTATGCTAAAGAAAAAATTATTGTTTTCAAGCAATATATTTTTAAGAATATTTTTAAGAATATTAAAACCGATCCCTTTCGATTTTAATACGGGACAATTTGTCTCGAGATACTTTTTCTTTCTTAAAAAATTTGTTTTTAAATAATGGAAAGACTTTTGGATTTGGGCAAAAGAATTCTCGTTTCCTCGTGTTTATGGCATATATCATCGAAGTCTTCGAGATAGAAATCTAAATTATATGGAATAAATTTTTCGGTAAGTATATTTAAAACTTTTTTTATTAGCGGTTTGTTGTACCCCAGCTTGTCGTAGAGCATAAATAAGAGATGAACATGTTCATTGCCGAATTTTTTAAGTCCTGAGTATTTATTTATGGCGTTTGCTATCGTTTGAGTAGATTCTATTATTTGTTTGTTTTTATCCTTCCATTTTAGTCCCGAAATCTCATCAAACATATATGAAAATCGACCAACAGATGTTCTTGAGCCTTTAGGGAAAAAATTCATTTTTTTAAAATTCCGGTAAGGCTTTATTTTGATTCCAAATTTTTCGGGATTGATGAAAAAATGCGAGTTTGAATAAAGATAGAAAGAATTTAGCGTATATATATCTATGTATTTGGAATGATTTTTTATGAAATTCAAATTTTTTTGTATATCTTTCGGCGTTTCATATGGAAGCCCAGCTATCAGTTCTATATGATTTGTTATTCCTAAGTTGTGAGAATATTTTAAAAAATTGGAAATTTTTTCTACCGTCGTGTTTTTGTTTATGTATTTTAGTATTTTGGGACTTGCGGACTCAACCCCCCATGTTAGCTTTACCGCGCCGGCCTTTTTCATTTTATTTAACAAATTCTGATCTATGTTTATAAAGCTCGCGCAGTCCATCCATTTGATATCCAGTTTATATTTAATTATTTTTTCGCATAATTCTTCGGTGTATTTATAATGATTGTTAAACGAAGAGTTTACAAAATATATTCCATTAACTCCCATATTTTTAAGGATTGAAATTTCTTCTATTACTTGTGAAACACTTTTAAGATTCGGTTTGAATACGTTTTGTTCGCAAAATGCGCATCTGTTTGGACAATATAGTTCGAATATATAAGGAACGACTATATATTTTTTCCCGCTTATCAGTTTTTGTCCTATAGGGTTTGGATTATATCTGGATAATATCGTTTTGTCGTCGTATTCGTATTTTTTAATTATTTTTTTCGAATAATAAGGAGTAGGATTAAAAGGCAGGTTTGTTTTCGATTTGTGATTTATAAGTTTTTCCCCTTTTCGCTCTATCGTTTCAAAAAGAGTTACATTTTTTCCGTTTATCTTTTCTATTATATTTAAAAGAGATGCAGCGCCGTTTTTGGAATAAACCGCGTAATCGTAGATCTTAAATTTTTTGATTATTTCAAGATGAGCATAGTATCCAAGCCCATACCCCCCAGTTACTATTTTGATATCTTTTTTTCGGGTTTTGAGATAAAGCCCGATTAATAAAGGAAGAGCGAGAGATAGTGGTTCGGGTCTTAAATCTGTAAAACTTACCGCTAATATGTCGGTTTCTAATATCCCGGAGATTTTAGCGATTTTTCGGCCTAGGTCTATTGTTTTTTTGTTTTTTTTTGTCGCTTTATCTAAATCCGATAAAATTTCTTTTTCTTCTTTCGATAATTCGTATTTTATCTCGCTAAACCACAGCTTCTCAAGATCAATTATTTGAACTTCGTGTTTTTCTTTTATAAGTTCGCTTGCCATTATTGAAAGCGTCATGTTGGGCATTAAAAAAGGTTCGGAAACTTTATTGTTTACCGGAACGGATATTACCGAAATTTTCATTGTAAATATATTATATAATAAAAGTAATATTCTATTATGAAAATAGCATGCGGAGTTAAGAACATAAAAGAGGCTTTTTGGGCTTTTGAAAACGGCGTAGATGAGGTTTATTTTTCATATAAATCTATACCCAATCACAGAAGGACCGAACTTTCGGTTCAAAATTTTCTCGATGCGGTTAAAATAATTAAATTGGGAGTTAAAAAAAACAAAATAACTTCGCTGGTTTATAACGGAGACGATATAAATTACGACCTTCGATACTTTAGAAAAAACATATTTCCGTTAATAACGGAATTTGTTTATTACGGTTTAAAAAGATTAATAATAAAAGATGTTTATTTGATGGAAATTTTAAGAGATATGGGATTAAAAATAGGTTTTAATTTATCGAGTCTGTCTTTGGTATTCAACTCTCATTCTTTGGATTTCTTTAAAAAATATAAGATTTCAAGAATAGTCTTGCCTCTTCATCTGTCTTGCGAGGAATCGATAGATCTGATAAAAAACGCTAAGAAAAACAAAATGGAGACGGAGTTTTTTTACTATCCCAATCATAATTGCCAAAATGTAGATCCGTTGTGCGATTTCTGCGACTTAAAACATAAGGGATGCAAGATAACATATAATAAAAATTTTTTTATGCCGATTCCTTCCGTTTATCAAATGGCCGAACATTTTTATTCTAACTATATGGCCGGAGCGGAATATATAAAAATACCGAGAACCTTAAGTTTTTATAAAACCCAAAAAGCGGTTTTGGATATCGGATATCTGGCGAAAACTCTTAAAAAGAATAAAAATTTTAAAATTTTTCGCGATACGTTTTTAAAGACCGTGAATGTGAGCTTGTCGGTATGATTGAAAAGGCTTTTTTTATATCTAATCTATTAAAAAGAAAAAAATTCGATTTTATATATATCGGAAGCGAAAGTTGTCCCAATGTGGCTTTAAAACATTTAAAAGAGTTTCGTTTCGACAATAAAACCGTTTTAACCCTTCCCATTCTTTGCGATAAAGGATTGAATTCTTTTAATAAAATGATCGATGTATATGTTAAAAAAGAAAAATTGGCCGAAATCGTTCTAAACGATATAGGAAGCGTAATTTATTTTAGAAAAAAATACAAGAAGCTTAAAATTAATATCGGAAGAGTTTTGACTCTTTATTTCAAAAAAAGTTATATGTATGAAAAAGTTTTAAAGAACTTCGTGTCCGATTGGGATATAAACGGAATCGAGTTGGACGATTGGGATCTGGCCGTTAAAATTTCAAATATAACCAATGTTCATTTTCATTACGGTCCGTCATTGTCCGCGGTTACCAGATTTTGTCCGTGGGAAAAGATATGGAACTCTCAAAAGTGCGAATTTTCTTGTTTTAATAAAGTAAAAAAATTAATATCTTCCAAAATAGATTACGAACTGTATCTTAAGGATTGCGGTTATTACGGGGATAAGAATAAAGATTTCGGAAAAAATTTTCACAGAATAGTGGAGTATCGATGAAGATTGCTTTTATTTATTCTTTTCTTAAGTTGAGAGATCCTTTGGACGATACCGACGGGCTTCCCCTTTCCACGCCTATGCTCGTATCAAACATAAAAGACAAATTTCCAAAAATATCCTTTTCTCAAATAGATCTCAATATGATTATGAGAGAGCTCGCTAAAACAGACATCGGGTTTAACCTTAAGGTCGAAAGATTCGATAATTATATCGATAAAATTATATCTTTGAGAAGGAAACAAGTTTATTCCGGTCTAAGGATAAAGAGCGCTAAAAACTCTTACGCCGATAACAGGGTCCCTCAAAATTATTTTATACCGACCGAAACCGTTTACGATAAAGCCGAATCGATTCTGTCTCGTCTCGATAAAGAATCCAATCTCGATTTATACGACCATTATTTCCTTACCGTTTATAAGCCGGATGAATTGGATATCGTTGGAATGTTTTTAACCGCCATGTATCTTAAAAAAAATTATCCTTTTAAAAAAATAGTTGTCGGCGGTCTTCACAATTTCACGGATTCTTTAAAGGATAACTTCGATCTTTTCCCTTGCATAGATTCCCTGGTATACGGTTACGCCGAGGGGTGTTTCGAAGATATAATTGACGATATTAAAGCCGGTAGATTGAAAAAGACATATAAATCTTTGTTTTCTTACAAAGATATTTTAAGGAGCTTTCCGGATTACGCCAGTTTTAAACAGCTAAACTGCTTTAGAATTACAAACCATGAGATAAAAAAAAGATATTTTCTGGATTTTACTCCGTCTTCTTTCCAAAGTTTGATTCTTATCCCTTACGAGTTTAGCGTAGGATGCTTTTGGAACAAATGCGCATACTGCGGTTCAAGCGGAGACGATTTTCATCAAAAGCTTTATATGAAGCCCGTATCGGAGGTAATAAGGGATATAAAAGAAATGAAAAGAAGATACTCGACCGATACTTTCATATTTTATAACCAAAATTTCAATCAAACGCTTTCGTACGCGAAAGCTTTACTGAAAGAAATTATAAAACATAAGTTAAATATTAAGTGGATGGATATGTTTAATATAGTAAACATAGACGAAGAAATGATAGATTTGTTGAGATCGGCTGGATGCATAAGGATGGATATAGGAGTTTCCATTTTAAATCCTTCTTTGCAGAAATTCTATGGAAATGTGCTTCGAGATAATTCTCATCTCATAAAATTGAAAAAAATTTCCGAAAAAGGAATATGGACGGATGTGAATATAATAACCAATATGCCTTACGATTTTAACGCAAACGACGATATAGAAATAATAAAGCCTTATTTTAAATATATGGATTCTTGTTCTTTAAACAATTTCAGGCTTTATTCTTCTTCGGACATATTTAAAAATCCTAAAAGGTATAAAATAAAAAAAATAGACGAAGCCGTTAAAGTCGGAGCCAAGATCGCGCCTCTTTCTTTTGTGGAAAAAAATTTTCCTTTCGGGATAGAAAAAAGAAAAAAAATCTTCGCTAAGAACTTTATGCTTTGGGAAAAAGTATTATATGAAAACAAAATAGTTTCCAATCTCAAGCTTTTTCCTCTTATAACGGCTCTTTATAAAGAATTTTCTTTTGAAAACAAAAATATAATAAAAAAATATGTTTTAAATTACTATAAAAGAGTGAAACAGGATTAAAATGAAAGATTGTCTGGAAATAATAACCAATTATTATTGTAATTTGAATTGTTCTTTTTGTTCTCAAAATATGACCGGCTTTAATCCTCAAACCAGATTAATATTAAAGGAAATATATAAAGCTAAGAAAGAAGGATTTAAAAGAATAGGATTTTCCGGAGGAGAATCCACGTTAAGGAAAGACCTTCCTTTTTTAATAAAAGCCGCAAGTAAAACCGGTTTTGACTTTATACGATTGCAGACGAACGGATATAAACTTTCCGAAAAAAGATACGCGGGCAAATTGATGGAATCGGGACTGACATACTCAAAATTTACTTTTTTGAGTCATAAAAGCTTAGTCCACGATGAATTGGTGGGGCAAATCGGAGCTTTTGAAAAGTCTTTTAAAGGTTTGAAAAATTTTACCAGAAAAATAGGAGTGGGAGTAAATATACTTTTAAATCGTTATAATTATAAAGAACTTAAAAAAACAATGACTTTTTTTTGGGATAACGACGTATCTGACTTCGTTATTATTTATCCGATATATGTTTCTCATATGTATCAAAATAGAAGCAAATTGGCGGTTTCGGCCCAAATGATCGGAGATTATTTGACGGAAGTTATGGATATGGCGAGTTCTTTTGGGGTACTTTCGGGAATAAAGGTTTTAAACATTCCTCCTTGTTTGCTTGGAAAATATGCAGATCGTTCTTCGGACTATTACAAGTTTAATACCGTCGTTTGCGAGCCGGGGATCGGAAAATACGATGTGGATGAAAATGTGAAAAAAAATAAAAAAAAGCGAATTTTATGCAATAGATGCGTATATTTTGAAAAATGCGCCGGAGTGGATAAAAATTATTTGAAAATATTCGGATGGAAGGAATTTATTCCAGTTAAGTCAAAAACCGAACTCCAGAACGCTAAAAGTATCAAAAATGCCTTTTATTCAAAATCGTATTTTACTTCCTCCGAAAGATGCGTTTTGGATTTATTAAATAAAAATAATTTTTTAAATACCGAAGAAATAATAAAAAAATCTCAAAAATCCGTTTTGTGCAAGGGATGTAAAGACGGCTTGAATGTATTGAACGCTTTAAGTTCTCTTTATGATAAAAATGTAGTGGACAAAAAATTTTTAAAAGGAAAATACTTTTGGAAATTAAAATGAGTTTTAAATTTAAAATGGATAGAAACAAAAGGATAATAAAAATAAAACCTATACTAAACCGATTTAATATTTCAAAAACCGTAAGCTCGATATATGAAATACTTAACAGATATGAGGAAAATTTTCAAATATTCATATGGGGAGTTCCTTACTGTTATTTCCCGGACGCATTCGACCATATAATTTATAAAAAAAGAAAAAGTAAAAATTATGTTAAAATTTCCGAGTGTAGTCTTTGCAGGTTAAATAAAATATGCCCCGGCATAGAAAAAGGTTCTGTTTTTAACGATGGTTTAAAAATTTTAAAACCGGTTCTTTCTGTCCCTAACGAAATAGTGTTCGAAGTTTCTAATAAATGTCTTCTTGATTGCGAAATGTGTGTCAAAAAGAATAAGAAAGATGGTTTGAAAGTAAAAACGATTTTTAAAGCGATAGATAGAGCCGCCGATATCGGAGTTAAGAACATAAGATTTACCGGAGGAGAGCCTCTTATCTATCCGCAAATTGCGGATTTGGTTAAGTACTCTAAAAACAAAGGTTTTTATACCATAATAAATTCTTCTCTCCTTTGCGATAGGTCTTTTATAAAAGAAATCGGATCTTTTATCGACGATATTTTGGTGTCCGTTCACGGGTTTGATGAAGAATCCGAATTTGAAATAACGAAAAAAAGATTTTTTAAAAAAAAGATTTTAAACATAAATTATGCGATAAAAAATATAAAAAGAGTCAGGATCGGAAGCGTTATAACAAAAAAGTTGATAGATAACTTTGAAAAATATTTGATTGCTCTTCCTTCCGGAATAAAAGTTTGGGAACTTTACAGGCCCATGGTCGGCAAGAATTTTTTAATTTCTAAACCGGAATTCGATTTGAATATAGAAGATTATAAAAAACTTTTAACTAAAATAAAAAAATCAAAATCCGGCTATAAAATATGCATAGCAAATCCTATCCCCTTCTGTGCCTTTAGGCCTGAAGAAAGGAATTTTCTTTTAGGAGGGGTTTTTGACGACGGTTATACCAGAATAATTATGGACTCAAAAGGATATTTTAAGCCGAGTTATTACATAAATATAAACCTCGGGACGGAAATATCCGAGTCGTGGGATAATAATTTATTAAAAAGCATAACCTGGGAAAGGAAAATGTCCGAAAGATGCGATAGATGCTTATGGTTTTTGAAATGTTTGGGGGGCAGCAGATACGCATCTTATGAAAAATACGGTTCTTATAAATCAGAGGATCCGCTTATTAAAAAATTATGAGGGTTTTATATTTAAGAGACGACGACGTTTTTGAAAAAGACAAATGTTTAGAGTTTGTCTTTAACTTCTTAATCGATAAGAGAATTAAATGTTCATACTCCGTAATACCTTCTTTGATTAAATCTGAACTTATCGCTTTTTTAAATTCAAATTTAAAAAACAAAAGATACTTCGACATAGTACAACACGGATATTCTCATTCGGAAAACGCAGAAAGAACCGAGTTCGGAGCAAATGTGGATTTTAATTTCCAAAAAAAATTTATAGCTAAGGGTTTTGATAAACTAAAAAAATTATTCCCGGAATTGTTTTGCGCCGCATATGTCCCCCCTTTTCATAATTACGACCTAAATACCGTAGCCGCCTCTTCGGAGTTGGGATTTAAAGCCATAAGCGCGAGCCGAAAAATATTTGAAGAAGACAGATATAAAATAAAGTTTTTGTTTTGCGACGTCAATTTAAACGAATATAAAAACGGAGTTTCCTTGCCCATAGATGTTTCTTTCGTAAAAAAATTAACTCTTGAAAAGATTAAAAAAAGAGAGGTTGTCGGCGTTTACTTCCATCATTCTACTTTTTCAAAATACGATAATATGAAAAGATTTCTCGATTACGTCGATTTTGTTGAAAAACTTGAAGAAAAAGGAATTATAAAATTAAAAAAAATTTCCGATTTGATTTAACTTTTTTCTTTAAGTCTTGAAGTCTTAAATCTATGACAACATCTATAACATGTTTGCGGAAGATTTTTTAAAAATTTCCCCTTTATTTTTTTTATATTCGAAATGTTAAAATCGTAAATCGTTCCTATTTTCTTTGAATACAAGACGCATAATCGGATGTTCCCGTCCGGCTCGACTATTATCGAATCTTTGTAATCGCAAAAGATAGGTTCTTTGGATTTTAAAATAGAATAATATTTTTTAATTCCTTTTATGGATATCGCGGGTCTTATGTCGAAAGAAGGGCCGTTTTTTTCGTTTAATATAAGCGATATTTGTTTTATCAGTTCTTCGCAAGGAAAATCGATGTTGTCGATCCTTTTCATTATAAGTTCTCCGAAAAGAGATCTGTCATAATTTTTTGCTTCGATGTCCCCGTAAAACTGAAGGTGTTCCATAAGAACCCTATCCGCGTTTATTTTGGAGGCTATTTTGTATATTCGATGCAAATTTCCTACGTTTTCCGGCGTTATTACGCAACCTATTATGCTTTCGGTATTATTAAACTTTATAGAATTGAAGTAATCTATATTTTCCAATATTTTTTTAAAATAGTTCTTATCGCTTCCTGACAACAAAGGGTAAGTCTTGTTGTCTCCGAAAACGGAAAATATTACGTATTCCGGATTAATAAAAGCTATTTCTTTAGCGGTCTTGGAATCGAATAAAATTCCGTTGGTGTTTATCCCCAGTATATGGTTTTTAGATTTGATGTATTTTGAAATTTCGATTAAATGCCCGCTTAATAAAGGTTCTCCGCCGGTTAGATAAAAATGCGTTTTATCTTTGAAATAATCTACGAATTTCTTTAATTCTACTATGCCGATTTCGGATTTTTTGAAATATTCGCTTTCTTTTAGATAACAAAATTTACAAGACAAATTGCATCTATGCGTAAGTTCTATCGTTATTCTTTGCGTATTTTTCATAAAGATTTTATTATTTTAACAAAATTTTCCTTGCCGTTAAAATCGTAATCCGATAAATATTTCGTATTTTCTTCTCTAAGTTTTTTATTTACGGCTTTAATAAGAGTTTTGACGGTTAAATCTTTTTCTCTTATTATATCGGCTTTAATCAATTCTTTTAGCATAATGCTTCTGGCCAGCTGGTCGGAATGTTCGCGATTAGGTTTCCCTTCATAAGGGATAAGTATCGCTTTTTTCGAATATCTCAGTATCTCATACGATGTCGAACCCGCAGAAGATATTATTATCTCGTTTTTTCGGATATATGGAATAAGATTTTTAACATACTTTTTAATTTTAATGTTTTTAATGTTAAATTTGCGGATAATATTATTCCATCTTTCAAAATCTTTGTCTTTTACACTTATCCCGCATATTATCGTCATATTTATGTCTTTTGATAATTCTTTTTTGGCAATTATCGAAGAATCTATTATTTTTTTTAAAACCGACCCCGCTCCGTTTGTTACGAGTATCGAGTTCTTTTCTTCCTTTATATCTTCGTCGCAATCGTCTATCGGATAGCCTATAAAGTGCAGTTTTTTTCTTATTTTTTTAAAAAAATTTATAAAAGTTTCCGATTTGATTCTGTTTTCAAATTCTATGGATGAGGCGAAGTATTTTATGTCTTTGGGCGGAGTAAATATAATTATCTTTTCATAATAATTAATATCCCGTTCAAGTTCGTTTAAATTATTTTCGCGATGAGTGAAGTACGGGATCGGCAATGCGGATATTATGGGTATTTTTTTTGATTTAAGAATTTTCAATATCGGAACGATTTCTTCCCTCGCTTTGGTTCTTCCGAAAGGAAAAAATTCCGTGATGAATATGCCCGGCTTGTTTCCATCAATAAAATCCATTATTTTGCTAAAATTATCGCCGGATTTTAAAAAAAGAACGGAATCGAAAGCGGTTAATTCTTTGTTTAAAATATCGTATCTGGAATTTAATATTAAAAAAGTTCGGTATTTTTTATTTTTTTTAATTTCTTTCGACAATCTGATTAATAGTTTAATATGACCGCTATCTTTGGCCGGAGAATAACAATAAAAACATATTCTTTTTTTATCTATAATCATTTTCGACCCACTTTTCGAAAATCTTTAGTATTTTTTTGTCGCGAATCAATTCAAACGCGTAATCTAAAATTCCTTTATAAATTTCGCATCTAAAGTTTGTTATTTGATTCCCCCACGGATTTTTTTGAGTGAGATAATTATATACCGGACATATCCCGCAGTAAGGTTTGTAAACGCATCTAAAACAAACATGCTGGTTCTCGAGGTTTGATGCTATGGTGCAAAGCCGAGACTGAGGTGCGGATATGATTTGAGAATATTTGGAAGAATAAACGTTTCCTATTAAAAAAAAGTCGTCGTCTCTGGCGGCCAGCATCCTTGCTTCGTCGCAGGTATATATTTCTCCGTTGTAATTATAGGCTATTTGGCCTATCGCCGCTCCGCAGGGGCTTCTTAAATCGAGATAATTCGAGTCTTTTTTCTTTATTATCTTCGTTAAAAATAGCCTTAATGTTCTTTCTTTTATATCCGTTCCTTTCATATTTAAATATAAGATGTAATCTATAAGTTTTTTATAAAAAATTATAAAATCTTTGGAAGTATACGATATCTTTTTAAGCACATTAATGTCGGAAGCGTAGCCGAAAGGCATTAACGGCCTTGCGAATACGTATCTTAGATTTAATTTGACATATTCGTCTATTATTTCTTTTGGATAATTCAAAGATTCGGATGTAACCGTCAAAAGAGCGTTGGGTCTCGGATAAAATACTCTTTTGCCGTTTATTTTGCGCCAACCGGCCTTTTTATTGAAATACTTTATCCATCGGACCGTTTTTTTGTAAGAGTTTCCTTCGGTATATATTCTATTTGAGTTGTGAAGAAACTCGGGGCCGTCCAGAGAGGTGCATAAGTAAACGTTATTTTTTATTAGAAAATCCGCTTTTCTTTCGTCCATTAAAGACAGATTTGTCACCACCCCGAGCTCCAAATCTTTTTTTAGTTTTCGAGCTTTTTCTCTCGCATACTCCACCGCTTTTTTCAAAACAATCCAATTTATAAGCGGTTCTCCGCCTTGAAACTCTATTGCAAGTCCTTCTCTATCTATTCCCAAAGCGAAATCTATGGATTTTTTCGCGGTTTTATAGCTCATATCGGCTTTTTCTTTTTTTGCGCTTGCCTGACAGTATACGCAGGAATGGTTGCATCTGACGCTGATTACCATTATATGAAGTCCGGGTTTTTTATATGAAGATGAATTTATATTTTTAATATCTTCTATTTTTTGCAAATTATCGTTAAACTTTTCCAGTTTTTTTGCCAACCTCCGGTCGATATGGTCTTTGGATAATTTGTTAAATTCTTTTTCGGATAAATATTGAAAATTTCCGGCATCGTCGGTTATCAGATATTTGTTTTTTATTTTTTTAAAATTAAAATAAAATTTTTTCATATTATCTTTTAATTTTTTTGAAAATGTATTTAATATATATTTTAATATAATCCGTAACGGAAAGATAATGAAAGTTATGTTTTTTGCCTTTTAATAAAGAAAGATATCCCATTATCGCTATCGCCGGGAAAAGTAAATTTTTAGACGGCATTAGTTTGTATATCTTATATTTTACCGCGATATCGGCAAAACCTTTTGGAATATAACCGGATAATAGTATTAAGTTTGCTATTTTAGAATAATTTTTATTAAATGTGTTCCCTGTAATCGCATACGGCAGATATTTTTTGCTTTCGTTTATTTCTTTAATCTGATCTTTATTTAAAATATTCAATTTTAGAGCGGTTTTTAATATCTCGGTATTGGGATAATATCTTAACCAGTATATGGCCGGCATATCCGACTTGTAGTTTGCTGAAAAGATAAAATCTTTTTCCAGATCGGATACGCTCTGGTTTGGAAGTCCTATCATATAATTGGAATATACGTATATTTTCGATTTTCTTAAAACCGATAACGCGTTTTTTATTTTGTCGATATTTTGATTTCTATTTAAAATTTTCCATAGTTTTGAGGATGTGGTTTGTATACCTATGTTTACCGCTCCGCACCCGGAATCTTCAAGCGCCTTAACGGTATCCTCGTCTATGTGATACGGATGAACGCAACAAAAATAAGGCAGATTTATCTTTTTTTTGTATTCGGAAGCAAAGTCAAAAAGCCATTTTTTGTCCGCCGAAAAAACCTCGTCGTAAAAAGTTACTCTTTTTATCCCGTATTTGTTTTTTGCGTATTCCAATTCTTCGATTATATTCGGTATGCTTCGTCTTCTAAAGAAATTATGTGGATAGATCTTTTTTATCGAAGAGTTCCAGCAATAAGAACAATTGAACATGCATCCCCTCGATCCGATTATGGTATAACTGTTTTGAATCGCTATTTTGCATTCTTTATAAAATATTTCTTTATCGGGAAAAGGAAGAGTGTCAAGATTCGATATTAATTCCCTGGGTTTATTTATTCGTATTTCGCCTTTTAAATCGCGAAACGCTAAATTTTTTATTTGGTGAGGGTCCTTATTTTCTTTTAAATGAGTTAAAAGCTCCAAAAACGCTTCTTCCCCCTCTCCTATTATCGCAAAATCGCAGTATCCGTCTTTTATTACATATTCCGGAACCGAAGATGGATGTATTCCCCCGAAAACTATTACCGTATCTTTTTTAATTTCTTTTATTTTTTTTGCCATTTCCAAAGACCATGCGTAGTTGTCAGATATTACGGAAAATGCGACGATATCGGGAGAGTCCTTTTTTATTTTCTCCAAAATTTCTTTTTTAAAATTAAAAAAATTTTCGTATAAATAATTTTTGTCTAAAAAAAAATTATGAAAAAGCGCCGGTTCGAAATATAGTTTTAAATCATTAAAGCCGTGCTTTTTGATATACGAGCAAAGATATTCGATTCCGAGGTTTTCGTAATGGGATGTTACAAATCCTATTCTCATCTTATTTCCAGAGGCAATTCGGATGCGTTTTTAAATATCTTTTCTCTAAATTCTTTGTCGATTATAAGACAATTTTTATTTTTAGTTTTTTTAAATAATTCGTGCCCCCACATCCTATCGAGAATTTTTTTTAAATCTTCATTTTTTATATTTCCGAAAGATAAAGGAAGATATGCGCAGGGCTGGACTTCTCCATACGGAGATATATAAAAAGTATTTTTTAAAAATATGCCGCATACCGAAGGTCCCGGAATTCCTTTAAAATAAAAAAGAGAAGGATTTATGGAGTCTATTATCATTTTTTCATCTTCATCGGTTAAAAGGTTTTTTTCGCAAAAGTTTAAGAGTCCGTTTCCTACCGGTCTTAGCGGCATTACTCTTATCGCGGTAACATTATAAGATTTCGCTATCTCTTCAAACTTTTTGAAGAAATCGGTATTTATTTTGTCTCTGGTAACGTATGTGGATAATATTACCGGGAGTTTGTATTTTCGGGCAAATTTCAGGGTTCTTAGAATATTTTCAAACAATCCTTTTTTGTTTCTTATTTCTTCGTGTTTCGTTTCCGGACAATCCATACTCACCGAAAGGCATGAAAGATCGGATTCCTTTAGCTTTTTTATAACCTCTTCGTTTTCGGCGACTCCGTTGGTTTCCAGGATAGTTATGAAATATCGAGAAGAAAACCTTACAATCTCGAATATGTCTTTTCTTAAAAAAGCCTCTCCTCCGGTTATGTTTAGCCTCGGCACCCCCATTTTATGTATTTCCATCAAAATTTTTTTTATTTCTTTTGTGTCCAGTTCCGCCGAAATTTCTTTTTCGTATTTTCCGGCGGAGCAGTGGGGGCAGTTTAACTGACATCTGTATGTTACCCCTAAAACGCATGATGCGGGCGTTAAAAAACCTAAAAGATTTTTTACATAATTTGATAAGACTTTAAAGTATAAGCGAAAAGGCGTAAGTTTTATGAAAAGTTTTAAAAGAAATATGGTTTTTTTTATGCTTCTCATAATATTTTCTTTACGTCTATAAAATATGTCGAGTCGTCTATTTTTGTCCCGTATTTTTCGGCGAGTTCCAAAATTTTAAATTTTTTTTCTTTGTTTAAGAGATATTTCTCATAAGACAATTTTCTTATTTTGTCGTAGGCTTGAGGCGTTTCCAGATAAGATTTTGAATAATATTTTTTATCCACGATTACATAGTCTATCTTTTCTTTTCCGATTATCTCTTTTATTTTTTCAAGAGAATCGGTGTAATAAACATCCGTAGAATAATCGTATCTTTTTTTTAATTCCGCGCAGTAGATCCGACTTGCGGTACAAATTATTTTTTCAGAACTTTCCATGGCGTAGGAGTTTCTTTTGGTAAAGTAAGGTATAAAGATATCGGAAGGATGAGAGAGAATTAATGAGTCGGTCGACGTGTTTTCGTTTATAAACGACATCGTTTCGGAATTTATTTTTTGAAACTGAGAATCCGGCTTAAAAGGAAAAAAAATTAAAATTAATATTAGTATAAAATATTTGCCTATATTTATTCTAAGCTCGTTAGCGATAGTCTCGTTGGATTTTATAAGTATTAATGATGTGAGAAAAGGGATGGCGAAATTTGTCTGTTTGGAAGCGTATCCCGGAGAAACAAATAGGCAAGAGATTGAAAAGGATATCAATACCGAAAAAAATAAAATAAAATCCTCTTTCGCGAATATTTTTTTAAAAAGCTCGGCTTTTTCTTTGGCTATTATTATAAACGATATTAAGGTTATCGATATAATGGAGTAAAAATAATAAACGTATAATTTCGGATATTCGTTGAAATTTAGAAAATAGTTTTCTATAAAATTTATGTTTTGAACTTGAGTTTTAAAATGATCTTTCCATTCAAATCCGTTTTTTATTTTGTCTATTTGAGTTTTTAAAATATCGTGATTTAATATCGCCAATAAAATTAAAATAAGCGGGATAAAATAATATAATTTGATTTTCTTGCCCAAACGGATAAACCGAAAATAGACGAGAGTTAGGATAAACGGCAAAGAGGCCGAGTAGAAATATCCGAAAAATGCCGAGAATAACAAAAATGCCTTATCTTTTTGAGAATAAAACTGAAAAATCGTAGCTAAAAATAAAAGAAAACCTATATTTCTCCTGAAGTCTGAGAAAAATATGTCGGTGACGGATATAAAAATAGAGAAAAATAAAGAATAAATAAAAACTATTTCGATTTTTTTTATGTTAAGACTTTGGCGGATAAAATAGAAGAAAAGAACCGATGCTAAAATTTGTGAGATAACGGCTATCGCTATGGATATGTATTTGGGCGTGGATGCAAACTTTAAGAAATACGAATATATAAGCGAAACGATGGGGTTAAATAAAATGTTTTTTAGATTGGTCGCGGTTAAGGATTTATTTATCAAATCTTTTTCAAACAAATCCGATTCGTTTTGAGAATAAACGAGATAATGATAATAGTTGTCTCTATATATGGTATCGGGATCGGATATCTCCTTCCAATGAATAAATACTGATAATAAAGCGAAAGTAATAAACAGAAAAAATTTTAAAATCATTTTATTATGCTTCTCTTTAAAAATTTTAAAATCAGTATCCATAATAATTTGGGGTTTTTGCTCGGAAGCGATCTTAAAATTCTAAAAATTCTTATCGGAGAATAATAAAAATGCGCGTTGGCTTTGAATTTCAATTTTTTTAATTCGGTTTCCGATAGAATTCCCGATTTTATAAATCCTTCGTAATCTGAATAATGAAATCTATCGGAATTTATGTTTTTTATTTCGGACACAGCTACCATTTTCGCCAGTTCAGTTCCTTTATACGCCATCGCGGTGGATAGAATCATAGTGTGGAGTTTGGAGTTTTTCATAAAATCTACGGTTTGCTCTATATCTTTTTTCGTTTCAAAAGGAAAGCCTATCATAAAAAGACCGTGAACATATAAGCCTTTTTTAACGGCGTAATCTATCAGTCCCTTGGTTTTTTTAAGATCCAGATTTTTTTTAATTAATTTCTGAACTCTTTCCGAACCGCTTTCTACAGCTATGGCAAAATATTTAACTCTGGATTGGCTCATAACTTCGATGTTTTCTTCGGTTAAAGTCTTTGCCGACAATCCTCCGGAAAAATAAAGAGCCGTGTCTTGGGGCAGTTCTTTTTTAAACATTTTTAAAATATCGTTGAATCTGGCCGGGTTAAAATTCGCTATATCGTCCATTATGTCTATCGCTTTTATCCCATAGGTGTCGTGAAGATATTTGATTTCTTCTATTACTCTTTTGGGAGAATGAGCCCTGAACGATTTGCCGTGAACCTTATGGCAGAATATGCAATCGAACGGGCATCCTCTCGAAGTATATATAGTCATTGTTTTCGATCCGTATGTATATATGCTGCTATTTACCAATTTTTGATATTTGTATACGTCTATAGATTGGTAATCCGGAAAGGGAAGTTCGTCCAAATTATCGTATATTTCTTTTTTTCGATTTATTTTAATACCGGTTTTGTCCAGATATGCTATTGACGGTATTTCCGATATGTCTGTTTTGTTTTCGTAATACTTTATAATCTTTAAAAAAGTTTTCTCTCCTTCGCCTATTACGCAGATGTCTATATTTTTGTCTTTGAGAATGTCTTGATAATAGTAAGTTGGATAAGCTCCCCCGACTATGACTTTAGCCTTCGTATTTTCCTTAACAAATCCGGCTATTTCATGCATAGATTTACCTTGAGCTGTAATGGATCCGATTCCGACGATATCCGGTCTGAATTTAAGTATCTCATTTTTCCAATCTTTGTCAAATATGTCCAGATGCAATATTTTTATATCCTTATATCCGTTTTGTTTGCATACCGCCGAAATATACATAAGTCCGTGAGGAGGGTTTATCGTTATCAGTTTTGGTAAGAGTTTGGCCTGGATTAAAAGAATCCTCATTATGTTTATTTTATATAATATTTGTATGATTATCCAAATAAGGCGTTTTTTCGCTTTTTTCATATGTTTTATCGGTGTTTTATTGCCTCATAGGTTAAGAATTTATTATTCCGAATTATTGGGATGGGTTGTGCAGTTTGTATATATGAATTACATATATACTCTAAAATTTATAATCAAAAATTTAAATGAGAATGAACCCGTTAAAAGATAACGCAGTTTTGCTTTATTCCGGCGGTACGGACTCTACGCTTTCCGCTGTTTTATTGCTAGAGAAGGTTAACACCGTTCATCTGCTTACTTTTTCAAGAAAAGGAATCTTTTCGGCTCAAAACGCCGAATTAAACGCTAAAAAATTGATGAATAAGTATCCGGGCAGATTCGTTCATAAAATAATCGATGTAGATAAGTTGTTCGCTTTTATATCTTACGAGAATTATTTTAGAAACCTGTTTAAATACGGTTTTTTTAATCTTACGACATGCGGATTATGCAAACTGGCAATGCATTTAAGAGCCGCGATTTATTGCATAGACAATCAAATAGACGAAATAGCGGACGGGGCAAACAACGGAATGTATATGTTTCCGGATCAGCAAAGGGGATATCTGGATCTTTTAAAAGAATACTATTCCAAAATAGGCATAAATTATGAAAATCCGGTTTTCGATTTCGAGGCCCCATCCGATATAGATTTTGTCGATAGATTCAGGCTTGAGGAAATTCCCGGACTTAAGGATTACGAGCAAAGTACGGAAGAAACGAGAAAAAAAACTACGGGTTATAAGCTTTACGAGTTGGGGATAATGCCTTCGGAAAACGTTAAAGGAACGGAAATGGATAGGCGGATGCAACCGAGGTGTTTTCAATTTGTTTTATTTAACATATGGCTTTTCTGGTATTATCTTCCGTTTAAAGGAACGGATGATTATAGAAAAGAAGTTTTAATTTTTTATAGAGATAAGTTTGAAAGAGTATTTAATATGATTTCGGAGTATAAGGAAAAAAAAGAAAAATCTAAGATATATAAGTATATATGATATTGGATTCCAAAAGATGTTGCGCTTTAAACTCAAAACCGAATAAACTATCTTTTTTATCCGTTTTAACTTTTGTTTTCCCCATATATCTTTTATCGCTTATTTCTTATTTTTTGTTCGGGTTAATGGGATTAAATAAATTAGCTTTAAAAATGGGGTCATTATCTTTTATAACATTCAGAATGATAAATACTTCTATGTTTTTCGCAACGAGAAAAAGGATTGTCGATATCTTGTATGGGTTTTCCCCCATTACTGCGGTTATTTTTAATACTTATTTTAACATACTGATGCTTTTTGTTTTATATTTATTTGTTTTCTTTCTATTGAAAGGTCTTTTATGAGAAGCTTTAAGATGTTTGTATTCGGAATAAGAGTGTTTTTTAATAATATTACTTTTAATAATATAATACAAATACTGAGATTTTCTTTTAAAAGATATCTTTTGGGCAAAAGAGTGCCCGTTTCTGCGGTTTTTGCTTTGACATATAGATGCCAGTGTTCTTGCGTTCATTGTTCGGTAGGAGATTACATGGAAAAAGAGGAAATAGATAGCGAATCTGCAAAGAAAATAATTTTTTCGCTTAAAAAATTCGGCGTTTTAAAAATAACTTTTTTCGGCGGAGAGCCTCTTTTAAGAAAAGATATAGTCGAACTCGTTTCTTTCGCATCTAAGTTGGGGCTTAGAACCTCAATAGATACCAACGGAATATTTATAAACGATAAATTGGTTTCCGAGCTTAAAAAAGCCGGGATCGGAAATATAAATGTAAGCATAGATAGTTCGGACCCCAAAATTCATGATTTTTTAAGGAAATACGACGGATGTTTTGAAAAAGCAGTAAACGCTATAAAAATTTGCGTTAAAAACAATATTCCGGTAATCATATCCACTTACGCTTCCAAAAGAGCTTTAAACTCCGGAGATCTAGAAAAGATAATAGATTTAGGAAAGAAACTTAAAGTAAAAGGAGTCAAAATATTGTTTCCCATACTTTCCGGGAAATGGAGAAAAAAAGAAGAGGAGTTGCTTAACGATAGCGAAACAAGTCGTCTTATGGGTTTAACCGACCCGGCTTTTGTTTATATAGAAGACGCTTTGGAGATGGTAAAAAGTAATTCCAAAGGATGTTCGGCTTTGAGAGGCAACCTTATTTACATATCTCCCACCGGAGAGGTTCAGCCCTGTCCGGCCGTGCCTCTAAGCTTCGGAAACGTTAGAGATAAAAATATCGAAGAAATATTGTCTTTAATGGAATATAAGTTTTCTTTGAAGTATTCTGGTAAAAGCGGTTGTATTATGAACGACGGCGAATTTAGAAAGGATCTTTTCATTCAAAAAGACACATATCCTTTAAAATGCGGGGATAAGTGATAAAAATATTGTTTGTAAGAACATCTATGGAGCTTGGAATCGGTGGTCCGATTCCGCCGTTAGGAATAATGTACGTCTCTTCTTACTTAAAAAAAAAATTAAAAGAAATAGATACTAAATTGGTCGATTTCTATTTTTACAATCTTTCGGATTTTATAAAGATAATTAACGATTACTCTCCCGACATCGTCGCCTTTTCTTCTCTTTCTTGCGAAAAAAATCTTCTTTTGGAGCTTTCGAAAGAGGTAAAAAAAATAAATGCCAATATAATTACCGTTTCGGGAGGACCATACCCTACCGTTTCTTACAAAGAGCTTTTAAAATCTCGCGGGATAGATTTTGTCGTTTGCGGAGAAGGCGAAGAGGCTTTTTTAAAGCTTATAAATCATATATTTTACAATTATGAAAAAGATCTTTTGAATATAGCTTACTTGAAAGATAATAATATTGTTTTTAATAAATCGGAATTATATGCCGATAATCTCGACGATATTCCTTTCCCGGACTGGGATATTATCGAAATGGATAAATATTTCGAGGTTTATAACTGGAACGGGGTAAATAAATATAGAAGATATATGCCGATAATAACATCGAGGGGATGTCCTTACGGTTGTAAGTTTTGTCATTCCACTTTGGGGAAAAAATTTAGAAAAAGAAGCGTTGAAAACGTTTTAAAAGAAATAAGCATTCTCGTCGAAAAATACGGCATAAAAGAATTCCATATAATAGACGACGTGTTTAATTTCGACCTTGAAAGAGCAAAAAAAATATTCTGCGAAATTAATAGAAAATACTCCTCTTCTCTGGCTTTTTCTTTTCCAAACGGAATGAGAGCCGATTTGATAGACGAGGAGTTTATTTCAATTTTGAAAAAATCAGGTTGTTATAAAATTTATTTTGGCATAGAATCTGCTTCTGATGATTTAAGAAATAGAATAATGAATAAAAATATAAAAATAGAATCGATAAATTCCGCCGTAGATTTGTGCTTAAAATATGATATTATCCCAGCTGGTTATTTTATATTTGGCTATCCGGGAGAGACCCAAAACGATTTGAAAAATACCTTCGATTATATAAAAAAAACGAAACTTATAATAGCTCATTTTTTTAAATTTTCAGATTATTCCGGGAGTATTCGAGAAAAGTCTTATGATTCTTTTTTCGAATACTCGGAGGACGATACCAAATATTATATATATAAAGCATATGTCGAGTTTTACGATATCAAAAGGATATTTCGTATAATATTATACTCTCCGAACAAATTGAAAATATTGCTTAATATAACGGATCTGTTGTTTAAAATATTGATTTTTAAAATAATCTTAAAACTAAGATAGGCTAACTGGTAAATAGTTTTAAAATGTTATAAATCGATATTATAAAACTTTCCATTTTCCCCTTTATCGCCGAGGATAAGTTTCTTTCGTATCCCCGTGGAGAATATATGAATGTATTTATCATATCGAAATTTTTTATAGCTTTCAGGGTTAATATAAAATCTTTAAAATTTGATTGAGGATATCCGGTTATTATATGAGTCCTTATAATTATATTCGGATTTTCTTTTTTTATTTCTTTTACGAAATTTAGCGCCTTTTCTATTTCGTAATTTCTGTTCATAAGTTTTAGTATTTTGTTCGATCCTGATTGTATGCATATGTTTATAGAGTTAATGTTTGGGTCCGATAAAACTTTTTTATAATCTTTGGGATTTTCCAGTATTCTTTGAGGATTTAGATATCTTAGTTCGAACTTTATATCCGGGAATTCCTTTTTTAATGTTAATAATAAATCCGGAAGAGTCTTCCCGATATCTTCCCCCCAGCTTGCGCAATCGTCTCCGGTAAGATTTATTATTTTACCGCTGTTTTTATATTTTTCTATATCTCTTATTATCTCTTGTTCGGTTCTCGATCTGGGATTTTTTCTGGATATTTTGATAAGACAGTATGAACAATTTCCGGCGCATCCGTTTCCTATTAATATGTTAGCCCTTTTGGCATGTAATATGATTTCGAGCTTTTTTTTCAGGCGGAGCGGTATTTTAAAATTTGTTATAAATTTTATTACTCTGTATGCAAAGGGGTATATTTTTACCGGATCGTTTTTTAAAACGGCATATATATTTTCGTCAAATTCTCTTTCTTCGATATCGGTTATTTTTTTTTCGGTTTTTAATATTTTGTCCATATCGGCTAACTCTTTTGCTATCTTGATATCGGGGTTTGTAGAGGTTAATTCTTTTATGGTTTGATAGTCTATTTTAGAAAGACATCCGAATATTATTATCTTTTTATTAGGAAATCTTTCGGCCGTCGATTTTATCAAATCTATGCTGTATTTCTTAGTTTCGATTACCGAACCGCAGGTAGATATTACAATTATGTCGGCTTTGTCGGGGGTGTCTGTAATTTCTATTAAGTTTGATTTTAGATGCTTTATTATTACCGATACGTCTGCGGAATTGGAATCGCATCTTTTATTTGCGGATATTATGAAGGCTTTCATCTTATCAATAAAATCCTTTTTATAAATTTGACAAAAAGCAATTTTAAAATCCGAATATTTTTTTCTGGCAAATCTCTAAATATAATATATATCCTATGCGGATTTATATAAAAAAATACGTTTAGCAAATATTTTTGAACGGAAGTCTTTATGTTTCTTTTTAGCGGCATATGTGATGAGAAGTAATCGGTATACAATCCTTTATCGTTTTTTGCCGATATCAAATCTTTATCGTTATTAGAAAGTTGGGTTCCGGGATATATTCTTAAACCTGCGGTCATTATGGAATGTATCTTGAGTTTTAAGACATAGCTTAATGTTTCGATAAAAGTTTTTATGCTTTCTTCTTTAAATCCGAAAATAATTCCGGCGGTTATGAATATTTTATTTTTGTAAAGGCTATCGGTATTTTCTTTAAATTTTTTAAGATTTAGATTTTTCTTTATTATTTTTTGAAGTTTATCGCTTCCGCTTTCAAGCCCGCATCCCACATACTTTACTCCGGCTTTTTTCATAAGATTTATAGTTTCTTCGTCTAAAAGATCGATTCTTATTCCGCATATATATAGATTAACATTTATCTTTAAATCTATTATCATATTAAGTATTTTTTTCGCGCGATCGATGTCGAAATTAAATATGTCGTCTATTATTTCTACATTGTTTATATCGTATTTGTTTTTAATATCCAATATTTCTGATATGACCCTTTCTGGCGAGTGAGACCTGAATTTTTTCCCCATAAGATTATGACAAAAAACGCAGTTAAAAGGACAACCTCTTGAGGTTATTATATCCGCATATTCCAAACCGTAAAGAATAGGCGTATGAGGAACAAATTTGGAGTAATCTTTCAGGACTAATCCTTCCCTATCGGGCTTTGGCAAAGAGTCGATAATATCTTCCAAGTCGGATATTCCGTTGTTTATTATTCGATCTTTGTTCCTAATCCATATCCCGTTTAACGAAGATGTGTCTTTGTTTTTTGAAAGGTTATCTACAAGATTAAAAAAAGATTTTTCGCCTTCCCCGCATATTATAAAGTCAATATTTTTGTCTTTTAAGCATTCGTAAGGAAGAGATGTGGGGTAATGACCGCCTACGGCGATGAAACATTCTTTGAGATAACTTTTTATTATCCTGGCTATTTCGTGAGTTTCTTTAGACTCGGATATTATCGAGCCTAAACCGACCATATCCGGTTTAAAATCCAATAAGATTTCCAAAAGTTTTTTTTTCGAGATAAAAGCCATATCTATAATTTTGACTTCGGAATATCCTTTGTTTTTTAGATAAGAAGACAAATACATTAACCCTAACGGTTGGGTCGTTATTTTTATTTTCGTATTTCTCGGTTTTACCAAAAGAATTTTCATTTGTTTTCAAAAATTCGATTATAAATTATTTTGGAAAGATATAGATTCCCTTGAGCGCTTAAATGGTCGGTATCTTTAAAATAAAGGCTTTTATCGCTTTCGCCAAGTTCGGCAAAATATTTTTCGGCGTCTATAATCTTTATTTTATTTTTTTGAGAAACATTTCTTATTAAATCGTTTACTTTGGTATATGGGTACGGATATGTCATAATATATAATTCGATTCGATTCTTTTTCGAAATATTTATTATTTTTTGAATATCTGATTCTATCCAATTTAAAACTTGAGATTCATTTTTTTTAAAATTTTTAAAATACTCGATAAGTTTTTTAAAGTTTTTATCTTCTGCGATTTCCGAATTGGTTTTAGAAATTTCTATCAGTTCTTCGTATATATTATCGGCCGATAGTGAGCTTTGCATTAGAAATGTTTGTTTTATTACGTATATGTCGTATTTTGTCAGTTTTTTCATGTATTTTAACGCTTGTATTATTTTGCCGGTCGCTTTGTCGAATTTATAGTTTATTATATCCCATTCCGCAAGACCTCTTAAAATTATTCCTTTTGCGTTTAAAGAAGAATCATTTAAATCGGTAGATTTATATGCGAATTCCGATATTTTTTTTATGTTTTTTTCCGATTCTTTTATGTTATTTAGCTTGAAGTTTAAGTTGGCCGTAAGCCAGAGTAAGTTTATGCTTTCAGGGAATTTTTCCAATCCTTCTATCGCCGCTTCGTAAGCTTGTTTAAAATTCCTTTTTTCAAATAGAAGGCTTATCGTCTTTTGCGTATAATAATTTTCCGAATTGGCTGGGTAATTTTTATATAAATCTATTTCGAAGGG
>Ga0067045_1003151_pt1 | contig 33871 bp, 28 predicted proteins | sample TerdegcTABiofilm_FD_59184 | JGI IMG/M metagenome (GOLD analysis project Ga0067045, IMG submission 59184) | Combined Assembly of (Gp0054472, Gp0054536) Wastewater bioreactor microbial communities from Singapore -Terephthalate degrading...
TCTCCCCTCTCCCCTCTCCCCTCTCCGCGTCTCCCTCACGCGGCCCGCGGCGACGCTTTCTTGCCCTTCAGGTGGTACACGTAGGCGAGCACCTCGGCCACGGCGGCGTATTTTTCCTGGGGGACCGGGTGGTCGATCTGCACCTCGCGGTAGAGGGCCTGGGCGAGCGGCTTGCGCTCCAGGATCGGGATCCCGTGTTCGAGCGCCAAGCGACGAATCTGCTGCGCGATGGGGCCGGCGCCCTTGGCCACCACGATCGGGGCGGCCATCTTCTCCGGGTCGTACTGGATGGCGACGGCAAGTTCCGTCGGGTTGGTGACGACCACATCGGCCTTGGGCACCGCCTGCGCCAGACGATGCGTAACCAGTTGCCGCTGCACGTTTCGCCGCCGGGCGGCGACTTGCGGGTCCCCTTCCAGATTCCGCATTTCCTCACGGACCTCCTGCGGGGTCATGCGAAGGTCCTTCTCGTGACGCCAACGCTGGTACCCGTAGTCGAAAACCGCGAGCACCAGGAGGGCCAGGCCGATCTTCAATCCCGTCCAGAACATCAGTTGCCATATCGTCACGGCGATTTCCGACAAACGCTGGCCGCCCAGCGCGAGGATCTGAGGGAGATCCTGGTATACGCAGAAGAAGGCAATCCCGGCAATCAGGACCAACTTGAAGACCGAGAAGCCCAGGCGTACCACGCTGTCCAACGAGAAGATCCGTTTCAGACCGGACAGGGGATCGATGCGCGACAGGTCGAGCCCCACCTTGCCCGGCAGGAAGAAGAAGCCGATTTGCCCGATGTGGACGAGCACCGCGCCCCCGAGAATCAAACCGAGGATCGGCAAGAGACGACGGCCCAACTCCACAAGCAGCCCGTTGCACTCGGCGACGGCGAAGGACGGCTCCGCCTGCAACCACGCCTCGCCTCCCAACTGGCGACGCCCGTAATCGGCGAAGAACCCGATCAGCGAACCGCCGCTCATCGCCAGGGCCCCGAGCGCTGCCAACAGCAACAACGCCGAGGCCAGATCCTGGCTCTTCGCGACGCTCCCTTCCTCGCGGGCCTTCTGCCGGCGATGCGGGGTCGCCTCTTGCGATTTGTCGCCATCGTGCTCGGCCATGGACGGGGGTTAGGGATTGGGGATTGGGGAATGGGGTCGCAAGCCGTTTACTTACGTGTCCACGTCCGCGTAGCGGGCGGGCTCGCCCGCCGTTGCTCCTGCCTACCGCCCACTGCCTACTGCCTACTACCCACTCCTCAACGCATCAAGCACCGCGCGGACCGTCGGTTCAATCTGATCGTCGAAGACCCAGGCCGCGGCACCGAGCGAGATCCCCAGGATGCCCAAGGCCAGCATGGCGTTCAGTCCGAATCCCAGGACAAACAAATTCAGTTGCGGCATGGCCCGGGCGATCAAGCCGAGCACAAGATTCGCAAGGAGCATGGCGGCGACGACCGGCGCAGCCGCCCGAATGCCCAACTCGAAACTCTGCGTCACCAGCGCGACCAGCGTGCCTGCCATAGACCCTGGTATTGTCGCGCTGCCGGGCGGGATGCTCTGAAAAGTATCCAACAACCCAGCCATGACCATGCGATGTCCCCCGATGGCAACGTAGATCGACAACGTGACCCAGAACAGCAGCCGCGACACAATCGACGTGTTGTTTCCCTGAACCGGATCGAAGATCTCGGCGATCATCATGCCGCTCACCTGGTCGATCAGGTGGCCGGCCAACTCGATGCCCGAGAGAAGAATCGTGATTCCCAAGCCCAGGGCCAGGCCGATCACCAACTCACTCCCGACCAGGAGCATGTACTGGAGCAGGTTGGCGGGCTCGGGCACCGTCACCCCCCACTGGCTCGGAACGACCAGCACCGACAAGGCGAAGGCAAACAGGGCCCGCACCTGCAAGGGGATCTCCGGCGTCCCGTAGATCGGCGCAGTCATCAGCAGCCCGCTCACCCGCGTCAAGACGAGCGTGAACAGGATGAACTTGCCGACTTCAACTTGCGGAAGCCAATCCATCGGACAAGGCCGGGAATCGAAAGCCAGAAGCGGAAAGCGGAAAGCGGAATCGCGGGCGCGGGTCGTGTATGGGCATTCAGAATCTCCCCGGGATGCCGCCGATCAGGCCGGTCGAATACTCCAGCATGCGGGCGAGCAACCACGGGAGCAGGAGACTCACCACCAGGACCATGGCGACAATTTTCGGCACGAACGCCACGGTCTGCTCCTGCACCTGGGTCAGGGCTTGAAGCAGACCGACCAGCAGGCCGACAATCATGCCCGTCACCAGCACAGGCGACGCCACCAACAGCGCGATCCAAATCGCTTCGCGTCCCAAGTCGATGATATCGCGCGGGTCCATGGGATGGGGGTTCAGGGTTCAGGGTTCAGGGTTCTTGCGTCGTGACTATTGAGTGGCATGCGCGCATCCTGGGTAGTAGTCTCGGTGTCTATCCGCGTAGCGGGCGGGCTCGCCCGCCGCTTGTCCGCCGCCTTGCTGTGTACTGCCCTCCGCCCTCCGCCCTCCGCCTACTCCGTCCTACCCAAACCCTTGGAAACTCTCCATCAGCATTCCGACCACGAGGTGCCATCCGTCGAGCAATACGAACAGGATGAGTTTCAAGGGCATCGAGACCATGGCCGGAGGCAACATGAGCATGCCCATGGAGACCGTCACAGCCGCAACCACCATGTCGATGATCAGGAACGGCAAGTAGATCTGGAAGCCGATAAGGAACGATGTCTTGAGTTCGCTGAGCATGAATGCCGGCAGGAGGGCCGGCAGCGGGACGTCCTCGTAGTCCTTCGGGGTCGAGGCATTCGGCAGGTAGCGGAGGAAGAGCCAGACGTCATCGCTGTTGCCGGTCCGCTCGATCTGGAGGCTCATGAATCGGCGGATCGGGGCGGCGCCGGCCTTCCACGCCTCCTCCAAGCCGATTTGCTGACCACGGTAGGGCACAATGGCATCGTCGTAGACCTTCGTCCAGACGGGCCACATGACCAGCAGGGTGACGAACAGCGCCAGGGACGTGATCACCTGACTCGGCGGCAACTGTTGCGTGCCGATCGCCTGCCGCAACAGCCCCAACACGACCACGATCCGCACGAAACACGTCGTCATGAGAAGCACGGCCGGCGCCAGGCTGAGCACCGTCAGCAGGAGCATGACCTGGATCGTCGAACTCAGGCCTGCCGGGCTGGTCCAAGCCGTGGGGCCGCCGGCCAGGTTCTCCGGAACCTCGATCGCCAGGGGACGATTCGACGGATTCTCGGCTGCCGCTGCCGCCGCGGGCACCACGCCAAGAAGCATCGCGATCACCGCGGCCAGGAGCCGCCACGACGGCTTCCATGCCGACCCCCGGCTACGCCGCGTGACGGCATGCCACCCAAGCCGCGGCTCTGCGATCGGTCGGTCGTCGGCCTGGCGGTCAGGCATCGTCCCGGTCCTCCCGCCCCTCGGGCCGGCGTCCGACGCCTACACGCACATTCCCGCGTCCCTCACGCCACGGATCGGGCTGGACGGGTTCGCGTCCCAAGCGTTCCAGAGCCTGACGAAACACCGACGTCGCGCTGGCCGGCTCTCTTTGGCGGCAGAGCGCAAGCAGCCGCTGCACTTCCTCGGCATCGGTCACTTCGCTGAGCGTCTCGACGCCGGTCGCGGCCACGGAAACCAAGATCAGCTTGTTCCCGAGGCGGATCAAATGGACCTGCTGTCGAGCGGCCAAGGTCGTCCGCCCCAACACTTCCACGGCCTCGCGCGGCAGCACGGGGATTGCCCCCGGAACGCCTCGGCGCACGAGCCACGCGAAGACGAAGAAGAGGCCAAGAACGATCGCCAGACTGCCGCCAACGGTGACCACCGCGCGGAAGCCGCCGGCGGGCGAGGCGGGGGTCACGGGGCTGGTGCGATCCGAGCGGCTCGGGGGCTTCAGCGGGATCGCGCTCTTGTGCCCCTCCGGCTCCGGCCGTCGCTGGCCGGGTCGGAATTCCGGCGTCCATCGGCCCGGCGTCTGCTCGCCACCGGCAACGGGCCGAACCGAAACGTCCGGCCCGTAAGACGCGGAAAGTGACTGGGCGCGGACGAGGCCGCCAATGCCCAGCATCGCCGCCACCGTCGTCAGGACAGCTCGTACTGACTTCGCAGAAGGCATCCGTGCCCTCATCACCATTTCTACGCGGAATTCACACCCGCAACCAGTTCCGCAACGCGGACACAGAAATTGTCGTTAAGCACCAGGACCTCCCCCCTGGCAACAAGACGGCCGTTCACGAAAATGTCGACCGGGTCGCCCGCCAGTTTGTCCAAAGTCACGACCGACCCGCGGCGAAGCCTCAGAATGTCTTCGAGGTACATCTGCGTGCGGCCCAACTCGATGCGCAGGTCGAGTTCCACGTCCCGAATCAGGTCCAGGCTGGCACTTTCCACATTGGCTGGGGGCGCCGTGAGGTCCTCCCACCGAAACGGGGCCACCCCCGCGGGGATCGGCTCGGCTTGCCCCTCGTTGATCGAAGCCAGGGCTTTCTCGGCCTGATGCAGGAGCGATTCGATGTCGCTCTGGGCAATTCCCTGGGATCCTGGGGCGACTGGGGAAGTAGCCGTCCGTGGATCCTCAAGCGTTGCTGTCATCGGCGCCGTGGCCGCGGAACGGACTCCGGCTTGGCTGAGGAGGTCCGCGATTTCGTTCGCGCCGAGGGAATCGCTCGATAGGTCAGCCCCCAAAGGAACCTGAGGGGCCGGACTGGCGGCGTCCTGTCCGCGAGTCCCGGCGTCTGCCCGGCCCGGAGAGCGCTCACCGGACGTGCCGGCATTGTTCAAAAAGGCAGGCGGGGGAGGTTTCGCGGTCTGGGAAGTCTGCGCTCCGTGACTTCCCTTTCCTTCGCCCATGGAGGCCCGAAGCAACTGCTCAATTTCATCCTGCGCGATCGGTTCGTTCTGGTCGGCCATGGGAGTCCATTCCTAGCCTGGGCCCTACTGCTCGATGTACGAGAACTCGCTGACAATGATCGCTCGCAAAAGGGGTTTTCCGAGAAGGGTGTTAGTTTTCTCTAAAATCTGTCTTTTGATCAACCCCAACCCGGCGTCTGCAAGGTCCCTCGCCTCGGCGCTCCTCACAATCACGAGGACTTGCTCCCGGATCCGCTGCTGGTTTGCCTTCAGGAGTGCCTCGAAATCGGCTTTCTCCGACTCATTGACCACCCCATAGAGGTGGAAGTCGATTCGCGTGGTGGTGTTCAACGAGGGTTGGTGGGCCGTGACGCTGAACTGCTCCAAATCGACTTCCACCTGACCAAGGGGGTCGTTCTTCCCATCGCCGGGGACCAACGGTACTGCGTTGTGCCCACCCTTCTTGTGTTCTTGGCCCTTCTTATGGTCCTGGCCCTTCTTCTCCTTCTCGGCCAAGCCCTCCTTGGGCCCGTGGGCGTCGCTTGCGGCGGGAGCCGACGCCGTCGCAGAACTCGCCGGCAGACAGAGCGAAGCGACGAGGCACTCCGCCCCGATCACAGCCAGCAAGAATAGCAGAACCGTGGCTCGAACCAGCAAGGTAGACGATGCTCGCGGAGCAGGCTGACCAGCCGACTCGGCGGGTGTGACTTGAGCGGTCGTGGGTTCGGTCATAGGTTGGTCCGTGGACTCCTCACCCTGCCAGCAAGAGTCTTCCGGGGGTCGCAGGAGACCCCGTACCCGAAAGACAATACAGTACGATGCACTTCCCCATTGGGAATATAGCCTGCGGGTCCGGACGCTGCTTTGCAGGATTCCCAAGATCCTTAAGTTCTTAGCGGCCCACGAGTTGCGTCTGTTCGGTCACGCCGCGGCCGGATCGGGGGCCATCGCGGGTGCGATCGCCAGCGCCCAGCGGGTTCCCTCGTGACGCAACGGAGTCCTGGATCGATGCGATCCCCCTTGGCCAAGGGGACAGGCACCGCGTCACACCAGCCCGAAGCGCAAGCGAGGGTAACTCGTTGCCCCTCCATCACTTGCGATTCGGGCTGGCGTTTTGCGATAAGTGACAGTTCAGCCGTATGAAGTTGTCGGAGAAGGAGAAGGAAAAAGGAAAAAGATGGGAAAAATGGGGAAGAAAAGGAGAGGGTTTCCATTCAGAATTGTGGGATCGGGGCACGGTTTCTTGCCTTTCCCATTTTTCCAGAGCTTTTCCTTTTCCCTTCCCCTGTTCGCACTTCATTCCGCTGAACACTTACTGCGATAGATAGTCCGGTCTAACGGCGCAGCGCCATGAGCTCGTCGAACATATCCTGAATCGTCGTGATCACGCGGGCGTTGCCGCGGTACATGGTCGAGGCCAGGATGAGGTCGATGAGGTTCCCGCCGATGTCGGTATTGGAGAGTTCGATCGCCCCGGCCACGATGGAGCCGATTCCTTGGGTTCCCGGGTTGCCTTCGATGGGCAGGCCCGAGTTGACCCCCGAGGCGTAGAGGTTCTGGCCGCGTTGTTCGAGGCCGTTGGGGTTGATGAAGCGGGCCAGGCGAATCTGGCCCAAGGTGCGGCTGATTCCATTGGAGAAGACGCCCGTGACGACTCCGTCCTCCCCGACGATGAAACTCGACAAGGTGCCGGCCGCCGATCCGTCCTGACGCGTCACCGCAAGCGTGTTGGTCTTGGACGACAGGCCGGAGATCTCGGAGAAGTCGAGGTCGAAGGTGAGGGGATTGACGGTGGGATAGCCGTCGCGATAGATGGCCACGGCGTCTTGATCGGCCCGCAGGAAGTTACCCGAGGTGTCGAAGCTCACGGTGCCCGTGCCGACGGCGATCTTGGAGGTTGAACCGGAGGCATTGTCGGCGCAGTCGGCGAACCAGCGGTAGGTGGTTTCGGAACTGGAGCGGCTTTCGAGGACCGTCGTGATGCGGACTGGCAGGGCGTTGCCCAGCGAGTCGTAGACGATCGTGTCGGTGACGGCGCCCGTCCCGACGGCCTCCTGCTTCTGCGACCAGCCCATGTCGATCGTTTTCGTATGGGTCGTTCCGCCCTCGACGTACGTCATCGTGACGCCGGCGAGGTCGATTTCAATGGCGTTATCGACGCCGTTGTTTCCGGTGAGGATGATGTGGCCATCGGCGTCGATCGTGCCTCCGGGGGTCACCGTGCCGGTGGAGCCATCGACCTTGCTCGATCCGACGGACTGGATGCCCAACGATTGGGTCATGAAGTCGATCAGTTCCTGGACGGTGGTCTGGCTCGTGATGGTGAATTCCTTCGTTTCGAGAGTCCGCCCTCCTTTTTCACCGGTGAACTGAAGCGTCCCCACGTGGAACAACTGTTCGTAACCGCTGGACGTGCGGCTGAGGACGTCGGTCAGCTTCGTTCCGGAGAGGATGGTGGGGCCATCGAAATCGAGGGTCGCGCGGGTCGCGAGTTCTTCGTCGGAGGTGTTGTCGGTGATGGTGGCGGTGCCGTCGGCGGAGACCTCGCCCACGTAATAGTAAGTGGTGTCGTCGGTGGCGAGGCAACGGTAGATGCGGCAGACGGTCCATCCGTCGCCCTCGACGGCCTCAGGCAGGTCCGTAAGGACAATGCGGCCGTTGACCACGTTGACCGTGGCGGCGGAGACTTCAAGGCACGTCCGGCTTTCGGTGCCCGAGCCCGGCCCGCCGGAGGCATTGGCAAACGTCACGTAGTACTTGTAGTTTCCGCTGATCTCCGTGTCGTCGAGCACGGATTGGTCCGCGGCGTCGGTGTCGGACATCGTGTCCACGTAGGTGCCGGTGCCCATGGCAAGCTCGGTGATGTAGTGGAAGTCCTCTTCTCCGGACGCCCGGCGATAGACCCGCACGTAGTCGTACACCGTGGAGTCGTTGTCGGAAGGGATCTTCGTGAGTTCCACGGAACCGTCGGCGGCGGCGACGGTCACGGAGACGGTGCCCGAGACGCTGCTCTCGCAGAGCGTCGACGCGGCCGAGTATTCCTTGCTGGCATAGACGAAGCAGTATTCGTAGGTGGTACCCCCGGTCATGTCGCCTCCGGAGTGCGATGCCGCCTTGGTGCCGCTCGACGCGACGTTCGGGGCTGCCGAGAGCGATGCGGTGCCGTTGCCGGTCGGCGCCGTGTAGTACCCGTTTCCGAGAACGGCCGTCTCGATCCGTTCCGCGGTATCGGCGATATCTCCGCTCGAGGAGAGTTGGCCCTGGAGATAGACGTTCTCCGTGGCCTGCGCCACCGCCGCAGACCCGAGGGGAATGGCGATCGGGACCAGAGACGACGTGTCGATCTCGAAGTTGCTGTCCACGCCATAGCCTAGCAGACGCTCCCCGGTGACGGTGACAATCTGGTTCTGGGAATTGAGCTGGAAGCTCCCGTTGCGGGTGTAGAGGTGTTCGCCGCTGCCGCCCTGCACGATGAAGAACCCGTCTCCCTGGATGGCCATATCTGTCGTACTGGAACTGACCTGGATCGTCCCCTGGCTGAAGTTGGGAGTGATCTCGACGGCCATGGTGCCCAGTCCGATCTGCTTCGGATTCGTGCCGCCGGAGGTGTCGGTCGGCGCGGAACCGAGGCTCATCGTCTGCAAGAACTGGGTGGCGAAATCCACCTCCGAGGCCTTGAAGCCCACCGTGTTCGCGTTGGAGAGGTTGTTGCCCACCACGTCGATCGTGGTCTCCGCCGCCGAGAGGCCGGTCAGCGCCGTGTTCAATGCCGAGGCAAGTCCCATGCTTCACTGCTCCTCTCCCCGTAGGGAGTATTTCGGGTTCGTGGGATGTTCCTCCGGAGGGCGAGGCCCGCGGGAATCCGGATCATGACGAGGACGCCCCCTCAGGGAATACGTACACTCTCAAGAGATCTCTTCAGATACGATTGCCGAAACGTTCTTCAGGCTTACCGTGCTGTCGCCGATGTGGAGGGTGGCGACGCCGTCGGCCACCGACACCCGGTCCACCACGCCGGTGACGTTCTTGGAGTCCTTGGTCAGTCCGGTGATCGTGCGGCCCAGCAGGCTGCTGGCCGTGGCCAGGTTCTGGCCCAAGAGGACCGCCTCCAGCGTCGTGCTGAGCTGGGTGCTGGCCTGGATGGAACGGATCTGGCTGATCTGGTCGACGATCTCCGAGCTATCCATCGGCTGGAGCGGATCCTGGTTCGACATCTCGGTGACGAGGAGCTTGAGAAACGCCTGCGTATCGAGCTTGTCGAAAGCGTCGGTCGTCGTGGACGACGTCGTGCTGCTCGAACCGGTAGCTGAACTGACGGAAGTCGACGACATGGAAGGACTCCTTCCCAAGGGACTTCAAATGACAACATCGAAACTCGTTCCGGGAGTGAGCGGGCGGGGCGTCTGTCCGACGCCGTCGGTGCCCATCCTCCCGCGGGCCTTGCCGGCGAGCGTCGGGGCGTCTCCGGTGGAGGGCATCTGCCATCTTGCCTGATCGCCGGGCCCCTGCGAGAGCCCGCCTTGCGTCTGCCCCTGCCACGCGACCTCGAAGCGTTCCACGGTGATGCGGTACTCGGCCAGACGCTGCTTGAGCGACGGCAGGTTGTCCAGGAGCATGCTCTGGGCCGACTGGGTCTCCGTTTCCATCCTGGCGGTCATCTGCCCGTTGCGAATCGTCAGATCCAGCCGCACGGATCCGAGTTCGGGGGGGTGGAGGCGCAGGCGGACCTGCCCGGCGCGGTCGGCCGCCGACTCCAGCGCCCGCGCCACCCGTTGCACGAACCGTGCCCGCTCGGCCGCATCGCCTTGCGATGAATCGCCGCGCTGCTGGACGACATCCTCGGAGGCAGATGTGCCGGAGACTTGCACCGCGGAGGGACCGGCCGGCTTCCCATCGCTCGACGTGTTCGAGGTCGCCGGACCGGCCGCGTCCTTCGATTCACTGCCGGCCGCCGGACGATCGCTCGCGGCAGGCCGCGCGCCGGCCAGGAGCGCCGACGGATCGGGCCAGCCGCGTCCGCCGGGCACGGGGACCTGCGTCGCGCTTGCCGCAGGCCGGCCTTCGCCGTCGACTTGCGACTCGTGCCGGGTGCCCAAGCGGCGTCCTTCGCCAGGCGACGAGCGTGGGGCCGTTGTGTCCTCTTCCGTCGCCGCAGGATCCGCCAAGGCCGCCTGTCCCGACGACTCCGCCACTTCTGCACCAGGATCGGCGTCCCCTTCTGAGGCATACCGGCCCGCCGGGAGATCGCCAGACGTCCCCGAAGGCCTCACGGGGGGTCCCGCCGACACCGCCGAGGACTCTGTCCGCTGATTCGATTCTGCGGGCGCCTCTTCGGCCGCAACATGGCGCGGACTCTCTGCGGAGGAGACCGCCGCTGGGTCCTCGGGGGCCAGCTCGACGGCTGCCTGCGACGCAGCGTCAGGCGTTCGAGATGGGTTCGCTGGGTGCGAGGCCTCCTCTGGGCCGCCGCCGAAGTCGGCCGCAAGCCCGGACACCGCGGAAGGCAAGGCATTCGCCTTGACGCTCTCCGCGGCGTCCGCAGGCGGGGCCTCGACCCCAGAGGACGCGGCACTCTCGACAGATTCCGGGACGAACATGGCCACAACCGCCGCTCCGGAGGCCGCGTCGAAGCCGGTGCGTACCTCGCTGTCGGAGGCCGTTTCGTCGTCCATGGTTTCCTTCGCCTTCCTGCTGCTCTCAGGCCCCGAGGAGTCGGCAGTCGGCTCCTTCGCCGATGGCGACTCGCGGGACGACTCCGCGGCCGGCTTCGGGTCTCCGCCAACGTTCTCGTTGTCGGTGGATTCCGGAGAACGGTCACGACGCGATTCCCGAAGGCGCTGCCCCGGGGATGTCTTCGAGCGGCTCGCGGCGTCGCCCTCGGACGAAGATCGGGAAGTCCCGCCGTTCGACGCCTCAGCGGTCCGATGGGCCTCGTCCAAGTGGCGGCCGAACGTCCCACGGTCCGGCGCATCGTCGAGACTTCGCAACGACGTGAAAGGCGTCGAATCGCCTTGCAGCCATCCTACAGCGGCGTCCAGGTTGACACGCGACATCGTCATGCTCCGAGACTCCTGCCCGGGAATCGATCACGGCGCCGCCGTGTTCGGCGGGCGGAGTCTGTCCAGGGCTTGTTGGGCGAGGGGGGCTTCCGGGACTCCCTTCCGGATCAGTCGGAGCACCTCCTCGATCTTCTTGGTCTCCTCGGGCGTCTTGAATTCCGCCAGGATCTTCGCCCGCTTGCCGTCCGTCATCCCGGAAAGCAGGAGCACGACCTCGTCCGTCTCCTTGCCTTCGAGCATTCCCTGAAGGAATTCCTTGGCCTGCTTCGGTTTCACGGTCTGGAGGATGCGTCGGACGTCTTCCTGGCCCGCGCTGGTCGCACTCTGAGCAGACGCGGCGAGTTTCGCCTCGAAGTCGGCGCGATCGAGCTTGTAGCGCTTCTCGTTCTCCGCCAGCTTCTGTTGGTCCGACTGGAGCTGCGCAAGGGCTGATGCCAGGGCCTGCTCACGAAGCTCGAGGTCCTTGTCCTTGGCGGCCCGGGCCTCCACCACCTGGTCGTAGGACGGCTGTTCCGGGGCGGCGGCGTCGGGCGGCGGGACGGCGGAGGCCTGCGGTTCACCTCGCTCGATGCCGCGTGCCACGGCTACAAGCCGGGCGATCTTCTCCCGGTCCAAATGCCAGTTCGACCATACGTAACTCGCCATGATCCCTTCGGCGATCAGCGTGGCGAAGCTGAAGTAGAGCAACGCGGCGAAGGCCAGGTTTGCCAGGCGATAAATCATGGCCGCTCCTCCCTGAGGGCCCGCTGGAGGGCGATTTCATCCAGGTTCTTCGTTTCCCGGCGGCTCTCCTCGGCCCGATACCGCTCCTGCTGCCGGACGCGGAGGTTCTCCAGCACATGGACCTCGCGGTTCGCTTCCACCAATGCCTGCCGCCGGCGCTCCACCTCCCGCCCGATCGCTTCCTGCTTCCGGTCGACATCCTGTCGTTGGGCGAGGAGGACCGTCTCGAACCGCCGGGCCTCAAGGAGCCGATCGACGTTGATCTCGCCGGGCCCCGAGGCGCGCCGCGCCCCGCAGCGCAACTCGGTCAGATGCTCCTCCAACTGCCGCTTCTGTTCCTCGAGGATCTCCTGGGCACGGTACGCCTGCGCAAGCTCGCCCCGACGCTCGTCGCGAGCCAACTCGCGGAGCCGCAGCAACGTCGCCAGTCGGAATTTGAACCTTGCCATGATCTTCAATGCAGAATGCAGAATGATGAATGATGAATGGGGACAGAGAAGCCATCCGTTTGCCCGACAAGAGACTTCGTGGGAGGGTCCGATAACACAAACAGATCCTCCGAAGTCATGGTCCAACCCCTTGGTCTCTTCTCACTCATCACTCATCACTCATCATTTCTCTCCCCCCGTCCTGGCCTTCGCCGCAACGAATCTCTGGGCGGCGGCGCGGTGGAGTTGGAGCAGGGCCTGGCGGGAGTCGGCCAGCGCGGCGCCCTGGGCGACCCGCTGCTGGAGAAACGCCCGGAGCGGCTCCTGCATTTCCAGGGCGACGTCGACCGCGAGATTGCTGCCGCGGCGATAGGCGCCGATCGAGATCAGGTCCTCGTGGTCCCGGTAGGCGGCGAGGAGTTCGCGGACGGTGCGTGCCGCCTGGCCATGCTCCTCGTCCGTCACCTCGGGCATCAGGCGGCTCAGGCTCTCCAGGACGTCGATGGCCGGGTAGTGGTTGCGCGACGCGAGCTTGCGCGAGAGCCAGACGTGGCCGTCGAGCAGCCCGCGCACGGCGTCGCTGATCGGCTCGTTCGGATCGTCGGCCTCGACGAGCACGGAGTAGAACGCCGTGATGCTCCCCGCCGGGCTGCGTCCCGCGCGTTCCACCAGTTTGGGCAAGAGGGCGTAGACGGAGGGTGGGTATCCCCGGGTCGTGGGCGGTTCGCCGGCGGCGAGGCCGATCTCGCGCTGCGCGAGGGCGAAGCGGGTCAAGGAGTCCATCATGAGGAGAACGTCCTTGCCCTGATCGCGGAAGTACTCGGCCACCGCGGTCGCCGTCTGCGCCGCCTGGACCCGCACCAACGCCGGCTCGTCGCTCGTGCCCACGACGACGACGCTCCGCGCCAGCCCTTCGGGCCCCAGGTCGCGTTCGACGAATTCATTCACTTCGCGTCCCCGCTCGCCGATCAAGGCGATAACGTTCACGTCGGCGGCGGTGTACCGGGCCATCATGCCCAGCAGCACGCTCTTGCCGACTCCGGAACCGGCGAAGATCCCCATGCGCTGCCCCTTGCCGCAGGTGAGCAGGGTGTCGATCGCGCGAACGCCGGTCGACAGGGCGGTGTCGATCCGCGGGCGCGTGCAAGGATGCGGCGGATGGCGGTGGAACGAAGTCCGCTCGGCCAGGGCCGGCTGAGGACGGCCGTCCACGGCCCGGCCCCGGGCGTCGATCACCCGGCCCAGCAACCCGTTCCCGACGCGCAGCCAGCGGCTCGTGCGTGTCAGCCGCACGCGATTGCCGCGTCGCACGCCGCCCAGTTCGCCCATGGGATAGAGCAGGGTCAGATCGTCGCGGAACCCGATCACCTCGGCCTCCAGCGGCGCGCCGGTCTGCCGGTGGATCTCGGCCATGGCCCCGACCGGGGCCGGGAACCCCGCCACGGAGATCGTCGTCCCCACGGTCCCCGCCACGCTCCCGTGAAGCGCCGTCGGCATCAGGGTTTGCAGTTGCTCGGTGAAGTTCATTCGGGCGATTCCCGCATCGTCGGTGTTCTTCAACACGCCGGACAAGTCCGGCCGCCAAACATCCCACCCGCCAATCACTGACCACCAACCCCCGACCACTGCTCCCCGCTCACACCAGTTCCTCTTCGATCCGTGCGAGTTGGGACTCCCATTGCTGGTCGATCACGCCGAAGCGGGTCTCCACGCGGCATGCTCCGGCGGCGACCTGCGGATCGGCGATCAACTCCGTCTCCGCCAAGGGAGCCAGCTCCCGCGCGATCGCTTCCACCTGCCCGCCCAAGCTCGCGTGGTCCGCAGGATGGAGCCGTATCCTGAGCTGCGAGTTGCCGGCGGCAAACTCCAGGGCCTCGCGCACGAGCGTGAGGGTGACCTCGGGCGTCTGCGACACTTCGCGGCGCAGGAGCCGCGCGGCGATGGCGGCTGCCAGGTGGACCGCGCCCGTCTCCCACTGGTGAAGCCACGCTTGCCTGGCGTGTCGGATCTCCTGAACGGCCTGCTCCAGGGCGGGCCGAAGCGTAGCCAACTGCTGGGCAAGCCGCTCCTCGGTCATCCGCTCGACGGCGGCCAGCCCTTCGCGGCGTCCTTCCGCCTCCGCTTTCTGTTTCAGACGGACGGCTTCCTGCCTGGCCTCGGCCACGATCTTGGCGGCCTCCGCGCGGACCTGGTCGAGATACTGGCCGGCCTTCGTCGCCAGATCGTCGAAGTTGAACGCCACGGTGTGGTTCGTGCGGTGATGATCGGTGGCCCGAATGATCGTAGACATCGTGGTGACGTTTCTCGGTCAAGTCTCTGGCAAGTCAACTCCCGTGTGGCACCGCCGCCCTCGGCGGTGCGGCCCCGCATTCCAGGCGGAAGGGACCATTCGTCACAGCCGGGGGCGGCTGTGCCACAGGATTCACTCTCGAGTCAACACTCCTTCTCCATCCTCTCTCCATTCCCCAATCCCTAGTCCCCAATCCCTAGCCCCCGGCCGGCACGCGGCAGCCGGATGCGGCGCTGGATCGCCAGGCGCCGGGCCAGGTCGGCCAGACGACGGCGGGCCTCCTCCACGTCGCTCAATCGCGTCGGCCCGAGCTGCCGGAGCTCGTGGCGGACCTGCCGGGCCTGGGCGTCGGGGAGCAATCCTAGGAAGCGGTCGATCCATTCCGGCGGCGCACCGACCAGGGCAAGTTGAATCCACTGGCTGTCGGCGGCCCGAAGCGTGACCGCGAGCGACTCGTCGTCGGCCGCCAGGAAGTCGGCGAACTCGAAGCCGTCGGGGCCGAGCCGTTCGGCCAGTTGCCGGTCGTGGCGACTGAGGTTGTCGAGGATCTCCGTTCCCACCTCTTCGTCGCAGGCCTCCAGGATCCCCGCCACGGCCGACAGGCCGGCCACGCGACGCCGCTGCGTGCGCACTTGCTCCAGCAGCCGCGACTGGAGGCCCCGTTCCACCTCGCGGAGGATCTGCGGGTCGGTCTCTTCCAGATCCACCAGGCGGCGGATCACGTCGGCCTGAAGCCCGGCGTTGAGGTGCGCCAGCACGTTGCCGGCCTGCTGCGGCGGCATGTGGGAAAGCACCAGGGCGATGGTTTGGGGACGCTCGGTCGCGAGCACGCGGGCGAGTCTGTCGGTCTCGGCCTCGCGGAGGAAGCGGAAGGGCGGGCCCGACGGACGCGGCCCGGCAACTTCCGTCTTCGGACGATCGAGTTTCGGCGGGGCGAATTTTTTGGCCAGCTCGCCGTCGACCTCCACGCCCGGCATCAGCCCCCGAGGCTGGCCCACCTCGGACGAAGCGGACACGGACGAACTCTCGCAGCACCTGCGGAACTCGGCGACGATCGCACGCTGCTCGTCCGGGTCGATCGCATCCAGGTCCATGATTGCCTGGCGGACCCGGCGGGCCTGCTCGGCGTCCATCTGCTCCAGCACGAGGTCGGCGGTCGCCTGGTCGAGGCTCGTGACCAGGATCGCTACTTTCCGGATGCCTTGATCGGGCGTTGTCGCAATCATGGTAGGACGTCCCTATTTCGCGCTTCCAATCCAGGTGCGGAGGATGTTGGCGGCGGCGTCGGGGTCTCCGGTGACGAGTTCCGAGAGTTCGTCGCGGAGCGAGGGCCCGCCCGCCGCAAATCGCCGCAGGCGCCGGTCGGCCGGCGTCTCGACCTTCTCGCCCTCCTGCGGCCCCGGCGCGGCTGCGGCGGAACCCGCCGCGGCGAAGGTCTCGGCCGCAAAGGGCCTCGGCGCGACCACCGGCATCGACTTGGCCATCGACCGCAGCACCACGAGGCTGAACAGGCCGAGGAAAGTCAGCCCGAGCACGCTCCAGTTCCGCACGAGCCAATCGAGCGTCCGCTGGGGCAAGCCGGGGATGGGCACCGGCTCCGGCGCGATATCCTGGAACTCGGTCACCGTCACCAGTTGCGTCGGATCGGTCGTCTTCTCCGACGGGGGAAGCAGGCTCAGAACGGCCGACTTGATCTTGGTGATCTCCGCCGTCCGGACCTGATCCAGATCGGCTTGCGTGGGCGTCTTTGGGGCTTCCCCCGGCGGGACCGGGTTCCGCTGCCGCCACACGGCCTCGAAGTGGCTCGTCGGAACGCCGATGGAGGCCGTGACCAGCGTCGGTGTCAACCCCGGCGTCTCCTTCTCGACGCTGGTGCTGCCCAGCGCGTTCTCCACAGTCTGCGTTGACTCTTCGACTTCCTCACGCGGGCCCTTGCCCGGCGTGGCGGCCAAGGCTTGAGGCTGGTTGGCCTGGAAGCCGGCGCGGCCGCCGGACGCGGCGCCTTCCTGAGTCCGGGTGAGGCTCTTCTCCGTGGTCCTGGCCACCACGGGCTTCTGATCGGGCTTGACTTCCGTCTCACGCCGCCGCAGCTCCTTTTCGAGCTCCACGTTGACCGTCACGGTCGCGCCGCGGACATACGACAGGGCGGAAAGGAGTTTCGCCGTCCACCGCTGTTCGGCGACCTGCTTGGTGCCGTAGTAGGGGTCGTCCATGGAGCCGGCGCCGTCGGTGTCTCCATAGAACGTGCGGCCGGTGCTCTCGTCGACGACCTTGACGTTGGTGTCCTTCATGCCCGCGATCGCCCCCGCCACCAGGCGGCGGATCGACGCGACCTGCGATTCGTCGAGGCTCGCCGAGCCCATCGGCTTCACGCTGACCAGCGCCGTCTTGGTCGTGGTCGGATTGAGTCCGGGTGTCGTCTCCGCGTCCCAGAACACGGTGGCTTGGTCAATCCCGTGCATCCGGCCGATGATTTGAGAAAGCTCCTTCTGCTTGCCCAGCTTGATCCTCTCCTCGCGTTGCTGGCGGGTCTCCAGCCAGCTACTCTGGCCGTTGACGGCCTCGTCGAGGTAGCGGAAAAAATCGTTGGGGAGCGCCTTCTTGTCGGCCGCCGCGGCGATGTAGAGCGACTTCTGGCCGCGCGGGACCCGGATCCGGTTCCCCTGGACCTCGTAGGAGTTCAGGTTCGCCGCGGCGAAGGCCGCCTCCATGGCGGTGATGTCGTTGGCAGAAAGGGCCACACCGTTCATCAGGTCCAGGTCGGGGCTGGAACTCTGGTAGCGGAACAGATAGACCAGACTGATCACGACCACGGCCAGGAGCAGCCCGGCCGTGATCCGCGCGCCGACCGTCATGGAGCGGAACAGCTCACTTGCCTGTGCCAGTGCTTTGTTGAGGAAATCCATCCGTGGACCTCGTAGGGGAGATCGGAGGTTAGAGGTCAGAGATCAGAGGTCGGAGGTTAGAGGAGTTGGAGACCAAGCAGGCATCCGCGCATCACTCCCCTCTCCCGTTGGACGGGAGAGGGGCCGGGGGTGAGGGGACTTGCCAGAGAATTCTCGAAGTAATTCCTGGACGGCCGCTGAGCAAGCGCCGATCTTACTCCGTCGTTTCATCCGACCTTCTCCTGAGCCCCCAACGCGGCTTGCGACCAACGGCGGGCGAGCCCGCCCGCTACGCGGAAATGCGTCTTCAACTTCAACTCCCGCTCCCGACTCCCAACCCCCGACTCCCAACCCCCAACCCCTAAACCCTGATGTTCTGCACCTCTTGATACGCCTGGACGATCTTGTTGCGGACTTGAATCATCATGCGGAAGGCGATGTCGGCTTTTTGGACCGCGGTGAGGACCTCCGCGGGATTCACGTCGCCGCCGGTCGCGAGTCCTTCGACGGCGTGGTCGGCGGCCTGCTGCATGGTGTTGACTTCCTGGATCGAGTTCAACAGGAAGTCTTTGAACGACGACGTGCCCTCGGCCGCCTCCGGCTTCGTCAAGCCCAGGGCGGGAAGGGTGTTGGAGACGGATATCCCTTGGATTGCGTTCATCAGGCGAGGATCCTCAGGGTCTGCTGGGCCAGGTCCTTGGCAATCTCGATGGCCCCCACGTTCGCCTCATAGGCTCGGGCAACCGCCAGGGCGTCGGTGAACTCGGTAATCATGTCGACGTTGGGATAGGCGACGTAGCCTTGATGCGGGCCTTGCCGGATCGCGTCCGGGTTCGTAGGGTCCCATTTGTAGAGCGGCGGCGACTCGTCGATCTCCACGGCGGCGACCTTCACGCCGGCGGCGTCCTTGGCGCCGACGCCTTCGTCGGTCTGCAACAGGACCTGGCGCTTCTGGTAGGGCGCGATTTCGCCGGCCTCGTTCCGGGTCGTGGAGAGGTTCGCCAGGTTCTGCGAGATGACGTTCATCCGCACCCGGCCCGCAACCAAGGCACTCGTGCTGATGTCAAGCGATGGAAACACGACCGCGTTCCTTCATGGCTCGATTCACCCCCTCACAACCCCAACCGCAAGCGCGACCCTAACCGCGACCAATGGTCGCGGCTTTCCAGTCTCCCTTCTCCCTTCTCCCCTCTCCCTTCTCGCTTCTCCCCCTCCTCTGCATCATGCCCGTTCGCTCACCGCGGCCTGGAGGAGCCGGAACTGGCTGGAGAGGATCGTCAGGGCCAGATTGTGCTGCAACTGGTTCTTGACCATCTCCGTGACTTGGAACTCCACGGAATCGTCGCTCATGTCGTGATACAGGATGCTCTTGGGATTCTTCGCGGCCTCCGAGGCCATCGCCGTCCAACTCGCGGCCAGGTCGCCCGGCGACTGCGTGGCCGGTTGCTGGTTGCGGGCCTCGATTGCCTCCTTCAGTTGGTTCTGAAACTCCTCGACCGACAGGTCGCGGGCCTGGTAGCCGGGCGTGTGCAGGTTGGCCAGGTTCCCCGCCAGGACGGTATGCCGGGCCTGGGCGAAGTTGACCGATTGCTCCAGGATCGGGATGGTCGTCGATTGAAACAGGCCTGAAAACACGGTCCTCGTCTCCTCAGCCCCTGCCCTCTCCCGGAGACGGGAAAGGGAGGCTATGCAACCAGCGTGCCACAGGGCCGGTGAAGGACACCCTGCGATGCGCCGCCGATCCTCCTCGTTTTCCTAACTTGCTGTGTTTGGCAGCCTTACTCCCTTACCGCTTCTGCCGTTCCGCATCCTAGTCTCGCCCGTTTCCTTGCTTCGCCCCGGCCTACCGGCAGCGTTTGCGCGTCGAGACCGGCAGGAATTGCCGGTGCGACGGTTCCGCGGCGGGCGAGCCCGCCCGCTACGCGGTAGAGTGGACGGACGTTTCGGTCGAGATGTCAATTCCCCAATCCCCAATCCCCAATCCCTAATCCCTAATCCCTCTTCTCTCATCATCCCGCCTTGGAAAGCGCCTTGGCGCGGGGGGCGTAGCCGTACTGACGGAGTTTGCCCGATAGGGTCCGCACCCCGATCCCGAGCGCTTTGGCGGTCTTCTCCCGATGGCCGCCGTATTGCTCCAACGTGGCCTCGATGAGGCGGCGTTCCATGGCTTCGAGGCTCGATCCGACGGGCATGCCCGGTGCCGCGGCGGGCGGGGCTTCACGGTCGGCCCGTTGGCCATCGACCAGCCAGCGCCGCAATTCGTCGGCCGTGACCGGGGAGGCGGCGCCGAGGACGCTCACGCGGGTCACGATGTTCTCCAATTCGCGGACGTTCCCCGGCCACGCGTAGTTTTCCAACAGGTCCATGGCCGATCGCTCCAGCACGGCGGGATCGCGTCCCAACCGGGCCGCACACCGGCCGAGGAAGTACTGAACCAGTTCAGGCACGTCTTCCAGACGGTCACGTAAGGGAGGGACCCAAAGCGGCACGACGGCCAGGCGGTAGTACAAGTCCTGGCGGAACCGGCCGGCGGCCACCTCGGCCTCCAGGTCGCGGTTCGTGGTGGCCAGCACCCGGACGTCGACGCGGATCGTCTCGCTGGAACCCACGCGCTCGAACGATTTCTCCTGGAGCACGCGCAACAGCTTGGCCTGAAGGTTCAGGTCGATCTCGGTGATTTCGTCCAGCAGGATCGTGCCCCGGTCGGCCAGTTCGAAGCGGCCGGCCCGGGGAGCATCGGCCCCGGTGAAGGCCCCGCGTTGGTGGCCGAACAACTCGCTTTCCATGAGGTGGGCGGAGAGCACCGGGCAGTTGAGACTGACCAAGGGCTTTTCGGCGCGGTCGCTCATCGCGTGAATCGCCCCGGCCACCAGCTCCTTGCCGGTCCCGCTCTCTCCGGTAATGAGCACGGTGACGGGCGTGGGCGCGACGCGGGCAATCTGGGCCCGAAGGGCTTGCATCGCCTTGCTGGACCCGACCATGGCGGGCGAGGCGTCGGAGCGGTCGTCGGCGGGGCTCCACAGCCGGGGAGCGGCGCCGGGAGGCGTCTCGGGCCGCACGAGCCGCTTGCGCCGGATCGCCTGTTCGACCAGCCGCTCCAACTGCTCGACACCGAAGGGTTTCTCGATGTAGTCGAAAGCCCCGTGCCGCATCGCCTCGACGGCCGTGGCCACCGAAGCGTAGGCGGTGACCATCACGACCTGGGCCCCGTACTGCCGCTTCTCCAACTGGATGATGAACTCCACGCCGTTCATGCCCGGCATGCTGAGGTCGGTGACGATGCAGTCGAACGCCTCGTGCTGGATGGCCTGGAGGGCCTCGGCCGCGCTGGAATAGCAGTCGACCCGGTGCCCGGTCTGGCGAAGGATGTCGGCCATGGACTGGCGGGCCTGGGGGTGGTCGTCGACGACCAAGACCCGGCCTGCGCCGTCCGCGTTGTCGCAGCGTTCCGAGGCGATCATGCGGCAGCCTCCTGACGGGAAACCGGAAGCCCGAGGGCAATCAAGGCGCCGCCTTCGCGGCGATTGGCAGCCAGGACGTTGCCCCCGTGGACTTCGGCGATACGGTAGACGATAGCCAGCCCGAGCCCGGTGCCGGCCGGCTTCGTCGTATAAAACGGCTCGAAGGCCCTGCCGAGGGCCTCTTCCGAAAGCCCCGGCCCGGTATCGGCCACCTGGATCTCGACCCGCTGCGGCCCACACACGGTGCAGACCCCAAGCTCGCCGCCCTCGGGCATGGCGTCCAGGGCATTGAGCACCAGGTTGAGCAGGGCACGACGGATCATCTCGCGGTCAGCCTTCAGCGTCTCCTGCGGCGGGATCTCAACGTTGGTCCGAATCGATTGGGCCTCGAGCTGAGGCCCCAGCGAGCCCAGGATTTCTTCCACGAGCGGACGGACCGGGAACGTCCGGATCTGCGGGTCGCGGTCCGAGGTGAAGTGCAGGAGATCGCCGACCGTTGCGTCCAGGGCCGTCATTCCGGCCGTGATCTTCTCGAGCATTTCCATCGCCCCCGGATCCCGCGCGATCCGCCGGCGGAGCAGGCCGAGGTATAACGCCACCGGCACGAGGGTGTTGCGGACCTCGTGGGCCACGTGGGCCGCCATCTGGCCGAGGTCGGCCAGCCGGTTCTTCCGGGCCAACTCGCGGTTTTTCCGCTCCAGCTCGTCGGTCAACCGGTGGACCTCGCCGCGGAGGGCTTCGTGGGTCCGCTCCAGGCGGACCGTCGCCACGTGCCACGCCGCCAGCACCGTCTGAAGGTCGGCGCTCCGGTCGAGTTTCAAAGCCTCGGTCAGTGTGCGGTCTTCGCTCATGCCGTCCACAGTCATCCCTCGGAAACAAGGTTCAGTCGCCCGGCGGCCGGCTGGGGCTGGGCCGTGTAGGCGGAGCGGGCCTCGCCGGCGGAATGGACTCCCGACAGACGGGCGGCGGCCTCGTCCCGGCGCAAGACCAACTCCTGCTCGCTCTGCTTCTCCTGGGCCATGATCTGCGCCAACAGCCGCTCGCAATCGGCCAGGTCGGCGGCACACGCCTGCCGCGCCTCCGGCGTGCGCCAGCGGCGTTTTTGCGGGTCTTCTCCGCGAAAGCGATCCAACTGCCGTTCGAGCTGCTGCACCTGAATCAGCACGTGCTGCTTGGCGGCCAGTAGCTCCAGGAGATCGTTGATGTTGCCCGCCCGGACCAATTCCAGTTGCCTCGTTCCCATGTGCCGGAGCTGCGCCAGGCAACTCCGCTTCCTCCGGATCAGGTCGCCGAGCAGATCGGTTTCAAATTCGGACATGGGAAGGACTGGGGGCACGGATTAAGGATTAGGGATTGGGGATTGGCTGTCTCTCCGCGTAGCGGGCGGGCTTGCCCGCCGCTTGGTTGGGCCTTGAACACTTCCTGCCGCTCGAAGCCCACGGGTTGCAACCCGTGGGCTTGGGGAGTTCGTCCAGCAATCCCTTTGCAGTCTCATGCGAACTCTCTCTCCGATTCCATCCTCTGCCCTCCGCCTACTGCCCTCCGCCCACTGCGTGCTGCCTACGGCCCACTCCCCGCCTCCCGGTCGAGCCGCGCGGCCCATTGCTCCTTGGTGTAGTTCGTGGTCTCCAGGAACGGGGCGTCGGGCTTCATGCGGGCCAAGAGGAGTCTGGCTTGCTCAAGGGAGCCGCGGGCGTCGCGGGGTCGGTCCGCGGCGCGATAGGCCCAGGCCAATTCCACGTGGGCTTCGAGCGTCGCCGGAGCATTGGGGTAGCGGCTCACGGCCGCCGTGTAGGTCTTCACGGCCTCTTCCGACTGTCCCAATCCGGCCAGCACGCTCCCGATCAGGTAATACGTGTTCCGCAACATCCGCTCTTCCAGCGGTGCGAGTTCGGCGGTCTCCTGGCGTTTCAACAGCGCCTCTTGCGTCCGGCGATAGGAACTGAGAGCGGCCGTCAGGGACTCGCGTATGCGACGGAAGCGGGCGGAGCGCGACTGTTGCACAAGGTCTTGCCGGAGCTTCTGCCCTTCTTCAAGGGCCCATCGGCGGTGGCCGTCGGCGATCAGGTAGCGGGCCTCGATCGCCTGACGGGAATCACCGTAGCGGTTGACGACCTCCTCCAACCGCCGGATTGCCTCGTCGTACCGCTTGGCCCGGTGCAGCAGGCGGCCCAACGCCAGCAGCGAGTCGCGGTATTCCCGGCTCGCCGGAGTGAGCGACTCCCCGTTCAGATTGTCTTCCAACAACCGCTGCGCCGCGGGAAGGTCCCCCTTGTCGACGAGGGCCTGGCTGGCCAGCAGCCGCGCCTTCAGGGAGACCACGTCGCGGGAATGAAGGTCCATGCACCTCCGCAGCGCGGCGACGGCCTCATCGAGCCGGCCCACGCTCAGGAGCGATTCCCCAAGGCCCACCAGCGCCTGGGCACGCCGCGCGCGTTGTTCGTGTTTGAGGTACTCCTCGAACATCCGAACCGCGCCGCGATAGTCGCGGCCCTCCAACGCGCAGGCCGCCCCTTCCCAGAGGTCCTCCGTGTAGTGCCGCGTGGTCAACCGGAGCTTGGCCAGTTGTCCCCAGAGACCCGACGCGCGGCGCAGATGAAGTCGTCCCTCGGTCGCCGCGACGGCTGCCTTCGCGGACTCCGCGCTCCCGGCCCGCGACATCAGGTCCTGCCCCCAGGCACGTTCGGCCTCGGCCTGCAACTGGAGGGCTCGTTCGGGCGAGAACGCCGCGCCCATGCGGCGCGCGAGTTCGACGCACCCGGGGAAGTTGCGTGCCTCCAAATTCCGCCGATACGCCTCCAGGACATGCTGACGCAACTGCTCCAGGCTCACCCAGGGATTGCGGTAATCCTCGACGGGGCCGACCCAATCCAGGGCCCGGCAATACGCGAGGGTCGATTCGGCGCGGGAACCTTGGGCCGAGCGCAGATTGCCCTCCTGGAACGCGGCGGCAAGGCCTTCGGGCGTGCCTGGAGCCAAGTCGCGCAGCCGGACGAACTGCTCCAACGCGCCCCGTGTGTCCCCCGACTCCAAGAGGCACGCCCCCACCACGTAGCCGGCCTGCCGGACGCTAATCCCTTGGGCCGGATCGAGCCGGCTCGTGTCGCGGACCGCCGCCAAGGCCGCCTGCAACTTCTCTTGCGTCTCGCGGTGGCGATTCGGGTCCATGGGCTTCGCCTTGAGGGCCCGGACCTCGGAAAGCAGGGCCCGGCCCCGCAACACCGCTGCGGCGCGGGCCTGACCGGCGTCGGACGGAATGTCGGCCAGCACGGCCAGGCACTCCTTCGGCTTGCCCATCGCTTCGAGGATTTCCGCCTTCTGGAGAACCGCCTCGGCGCGTTCGGCCGGCGGCAGATCCTCGAGGGCCAGGAGGAGTCCATTCTCCCGAAGGGCCTCGGGGAGATTGGGCTCGCGGTCGTGGAGGTAGGAGTCGGCAAGCAGACGCCGGATCTCCGCCGATCGCTGCGGATGCGACGCAAGTGCCCGATCGAGCGCCACCCGGGCCACCTTCACCTGCCCCGCGTCGTAAAGGCTGCGGCCCAGGAGAACCTCGGCTTGCCCGGTTCGTTCGTCGGGGAGTCCGCCGCGCAGGGCATCTTCAAGGTAGCGCGCAGCCACGAGGAAGAGGGCCTTCCTCGCCCCCGGGGCCGCCTTCCCTGCCTCTCCGGCCCCCGCCACGCCGAGGATGTAACCGGCCACGGCCCGTTGCTCCGATGCTTCGCCGTCGGCGTGCAGAGCCTCGGCGAGCTTCTTCGCCTGATCGAAGTCGCCGCGGTCGAGGAACTCCAGGGCCGCCTCGGCAGTTCGTGCCGCTCGCTCGGCCTTGCTCGGGCGGAGAATCATCCAGGTCGTCAACGCCGCAACGACAAGAAACCCCGCCGCCGCGACGGCTAGTGCGATCCTCGGGTGCGCGCGGACCTTGGCCAGCGGCGCGAGGAGCGTCGACACAAGCCACGCCACTCGCCCCGAGGGCGGCGTGTCGGGTTGTTTGAGCGGTTCGTCAGGAACGGCGCGCGTGGACATCGGCTTGGCGAAAGCACACTGCCCGACTCCGGCAACGGCACTCTCCGGCTGCGCCGCCCGAACGGGCATGGAAACGACGAGGAAAAAGCGGGCAGGTTGTACCCAAAGCCCTCGGCCGCTGTCAATCCACGTTTGAGAGAAGCCAGGATGCCGAGGCAATACAGGGCAAGTGCGTGGCCGGCGACGACCAAGCAAACAGACAACCCAGAGAAGATGGCGAAAGAAGTGAATCCTGGGTCACAACGGATTGTGACCAGGACTGATGGCATTCGGCGAGCCCGTAGCCCAGGCTTCCAGCCTGTCGCCCGGCGGCACGTCCGGCGCTGCGTCGCTTCGCTCCGTCCGCGCTACGCGGCTACACGGGCAAAACTCGTCTCAGTCGGACGGGCAGGAGGAATGGCGATCGGCTCGCACGGCCGGATCCGACGGCGAGGTGATCTGCTCGATGATCCAGCGATCGACGTCGCGGAGGATCTGCGGACTGAGTTCGTGGCCGCACGGGTATTGGCGCAGCGTCACCGACAGGCCCGCGGCGTGGAAGAGCCGCAGGTCGTCGCAGGCTTGGGCGGGCGGGTACTCCAGGCTATCGCGGCCCACGGCCACGAAGACGCCCAGGCGTCGCGCTTCGTTCCACTGTCCCAAGGGGTTCTGTCCGCGAGGAAATCCGCCGCCGATCGAGAGCACCCCGGCGAAGCGCCTGGGGTAGCTCATCGCCAGGCGAAAGGCCATCGTGCCTCCCGAGTCGAAGCCCGCCAGAAACAGCCGGTTCGGCGCGATGTGGAACCGCCGTTGGGCATCCTCCACGCAATCGAGGATCTGCTGCTCGGCCTGCTGGATCTGCTCCGGCGTCTGCGACCAGTCCCAAACCTCCTTGCCGTCGGGCCGGAGGATCGGGAGGCCCCGTGGGGCCACGGCCACGTAGTTCCTCATGCTCACGACGGGCATGATTCGCATCAGTTGCCGCTCATCGGCTCCTGGCCCGTGGAGCCAGACCAACAGCGGATAGGCGTAGTTCCGCTCGTAGTGCAGCGGCGCGAACAAGGCCCTCGGGGTTTGCGATGCGGGCCTGGAAAAGAGGCCCGATTCGATGCCGTACTCCGAGTCGGGCTGGGCCGGCTTCGGCGGACGGTTCTCGGCCGCACGATGAAATCGGTTCATGGATTGCTCGATGACCGGTTCGAAGTGAGAGGATGTAAGCCACGAATCCGCGGAGCGACTCTCCAGACTCGCGATCTAACCGCCCGGGCCGCCTGCGAACGGCCGGACCCGGCTGCCCCCGCATGAAACAAATCAGACTCTAATCCATCGCCACCCGCTCTGTCAACCGCAGGCACCGTTCACGAGAAGAAGAGCACGCTGCGGCAACGGTTCCACGGCACAACCCGCCCGCTAGCAGTGCTTGCATCACGGGGAAGCCGCATCGCCCAGGAGGCGGGCCATGGTCTCGACCAATGCTTTGACGGCCGCTACGCTCTGCTGGAATGCCGCGCGCTCGCCCTCCGCAAGCGGCAACTCGAGGATCCGCTCCACACCGCCCGCTCCGAGGACCACGGGCACCCCGACGTAGTACCCACCTACCGCGTACTGCTTGTCGCAGAAGGCCGCGCACGGGAGGAGCCGCTTCTTGTCGCGGACGATGGCCTCGACCATTTCGGCCGTGGCGGCCGCGGGGGCGTAGTAGGCGCTGCCCGTCTTGAGGAGCCCCACGATCTCCGCCCCGCCGTTTCGGGTGCGGGCGACGATCTGCTCCAACCGTCCGGCGTCCATGAGCGAGGCGACCGGAATCCCCCCCACGGCGCAGCAACTCGCCAGGGGAACCATCGTGTCGCCGTGACCGCCCAACAGCATGGCCGTGACGTCCTGCACGCTGACGCCCAACTCCATGGCCACGAACGTGCGGAATCGCGCGGTATCGAGGGCCCCGGCCTGGCCCATCACGCGATGCGGTGGAAAGCCCGTCACCTGGTAGACCCGCTGCACCATGGCATCCAGGGGATTGCTCACCACGATGACCGCGGCCTGCGGACTGGACTGTCGTACCTGCTCGGCGACCGCCGTGACGATGCGGGCGTTGGTGGCCAACAGATCGTCGCGGCTCATCCCCGGCTTTCGGGCGATGCCGGCGGTAATCACCACCACGTCGCTGCCGGCCGTGTCCTCGTAGCTGGTGGTGCCGCGCACGAGGGCGTCGAACCCGACAATCGGCGCAGCCTGCATGAGATCCAAGGCCTTTCCCTTGGGCATTCCCTCGGTCTGCGGGATGTCGAGCAAGACAATGTCGCCCAATTCCGCCGCCGCACACCACTGGGCCGTCGTCGCGCCGACGTTCCCGGCACCGATGATACTGATCTTCGCGCGTTTCATGTTGTCTCATTCTCCAGCCGCAAGAACGATGCAGCCCGTGAGTATGCGCCCGCAGCGACGGAAGTCAACCCGTCGCGCGGGCGCGCCGGTTGGCTCTGCTGCGTTGTTCGGGGAGACTGAAGCCTTCGGGGGCGACGCGATGGAAAACAAGGAGCCCCGAAGGGGCGTCAGACCATAGCCCACGGCGCGAGCCGTGGGTGGCTGGGTGAAAGAACAAACATGTTGGGCTGGAGAGCATTTGCCCGTCTTGTTCCGATCATGGTCCATCGGGTGAACCGCGAAGCGGTTCCATGACATAGCCCAGGGTTGCCGCGCAGCGGCTACCCTGGGTGGCATGCCGGAACGATACCGTCAACCCCGAAGGGGTTGGATCGCTCGGACCTTCAATCCCACAGATAGCGTTCCTGATGAAACCCCGTTGGGGTATGGGGTCTTGGGCGATTCCAAAGTCCCAGGGTAGCCGCTGCGCGGCAACCCTGGGCTACACGATGGGACGCTTTCAGCGTCCAGCGAAGGCAGCCCGAGTGGAATGGAAAGAGGCTACGCAATCTCACCCAACCATGCCGTCCTTTCACCATGCCAAGCCGTGGGTCAGGAGGCCGAAGCTCACCGCTGAAGCCCCGTTAGGGGCGAAAGAAGGCAGACGCGGGGGGGGGCGTCGTCGCTCGCCTGGGCCGCAGGCGAGGCAATCCTCTTTCGCCCCTGGCGGGGCTCTCCTACCCAAACGATTCCGGGCCCCACGGCTTACGCCGTGGGCTACCGTCTTACGCCGCTGACGCGGCTCCCATGATTCGGCCGTCGGGGATGGCGACCTCACGGCCGACAACGCGAAGGGCTCGTGCCCTTGAGGCTTTGCCACGAGACCGCCCGCCAGGGGGTTATTCCTCGGCAAGTTCGCCCGGTTCCTCGCGCGTCGGACGCTACCTACCCGATTGCCCGCCCACCGCAGAGAATGGTACACTGAAAGTTGGTGATTTCGCGTGCGGTGCGATCCGGAGGAGAACAGCGGTGAGAACCCCTTGGCGAGTGCTCGCGGCGACCGTGGTGTGCCTGGCAGGCGGTACGGCCTGGGCGGCGGACGTGGTCAGGACCCTTGACGGGAAGAAGGTCGAAGGCCATGTCTCGGCCATGTCGCCGACCGAGGTGACCGTGACCCAAGGCGAGGAGGCGAAGAAGGTCCCGGTCAACCAGATCGCGTCGATCACGTTCGAGGACGAACCCGCTCTCGTGCGACGGGCCCGCGAATCCGTGGAAAAGGGGAACTACGACGAGGCCCTTCGCGCGATGGAGAACGTCAGGACGGATGAAATCCAGCGGCCCGAGATCCTGCAGGAGATCGAGTTCTACATCGCTTTGGCAAGCGCCAAGCTGGCCCTCAAAGGCGAGGTCGAGATCCCCGAAGCGGGCAAGCTGATGTCCGCCTTCGTCACCGCCCATCCGGAGAGTTTTCATTTCCTCGATGCGTCCGAGGCGGTCGGCGATCTGCTGGCGGCGCTCGGACAGTTCTCCAAGGCCCGGGAATACTACGAGCGCGTGGGCAAGGCCCCGTGGCCCGAGTACAAACTCCGCGCGGCGGTGTCGATGGGCCAGATCCTCCTGGCCGAGAAGAAGCACGACGAGGCGATGAAGTTCTTCCAGCACGTTCTCGACGCCAACGCGGAGGGAGAGCAGGCCGCGAGCCAGCGGTCCGTGGCGCTGCTGGGCAAGGCCCGCTGCCTGGCGGAAGCGGGCAAGGCGGAGGAAGCGATCCGGTCGGTCGAAGGCGTCATCGCCAAGGCCGATCCCGAGGACGCCGGTCTGCTGGGCCGTGCCTATCTGATCCTGGGAATCGCCCAGCGCAAAGCCGGCCGCGCGACCAATGCCCTGTACGCCCTCCTCCACGTCGATACGATGTACCCCGGCAATCGGGACGTCCACGCCGAATCGCTTGCGAACCTCGCTCAAGTGTTCGCGGAACTGAAGAACGAGGCCCGGGCCAAAGAGGCCAAGGAGGCCCTCAGGGACCAGTACGGCGACACGCGATGGGCCACGGAGTAGCGTAGGACGGGTTTCCAACCCGTCCCGATGCTTGACGAACTCCTCCGGTTCTGGGTGCGAGAACCGCTTTGGAGTGCGGCGACTTGTCGCCGCTTTCCTTTGGTTGACAGCACGTTGCGACGATCCAAAGCGGCGACAAGTCGCCGCACTCCAAGGACGCATCTACCGCGTTTCTCCCCTCTCCCAATGGGCGAGGGGATTCGCCTTACGCCCTCGGGTGGAACCGCTTGTGGACGGCCTTCAGACGCGAGGCGTCGACGTGCGTGTAGATCTGCGTCGTGGCGATGCTGGCGTGTCCGAGCATTTCCTGCACCTGGCGAAGGTCCGCGCCGCCGGCCAGCAGGTGCGTGGCGAAACTGTGCCGCATCGTGTGCGGGCTGACCGTCGGCGGGGCGCCGGCCCGCAGGGCGTAACGCTTCATCAACTCCCAGATCCGCTCGCGGCGAAGACGTCGCCCGCGGTACGACAGAAGCACCCACGGGCCCTCCACCCCGGCCCGGACCGTGAGAATGCGCCTCTCGTGCTCCAGGTACGCCCGCACCGCGTCCACCGCCCGTTGCCCGAGCGGCACCAACCGCTCTTTGTCCCCCTTGCCGCGACACATGCAGTAGCCTTCGTCCAGGTGGACGTCCTGGAGTTTCATGTGCGAGATTTCCGAGGCACGGCATCCCGTAGCGTAGAGTAGTTCCAGCAGCGCGCGGTCGCGGCGCCAGAAGGCGTCGCGGGGGCCCGGCCCTTCGAGCAGCCGGTCCACTTGCTCCGGACTAAGGACCTTCGGCACCCGCTGCCAGAGCTTCTGGCTGCCCAGCAGTTCGGCGAGGTTCTCCTGGAGGACCCCTTCGAGCTGAAGATACCTGAAGAAGACCTTCAACGAGACGAGATGCCGGGCCAGGGTGGCCGGGCCCAAGCTCTGGGCGTGAAGCCAGCCCGTGTAATCGGCCAGATCGCGTATCGAAAGTGCCGGCACCGCGCGGCCTTGCAGCCAAACCACGAACCGCTTCAGGTCCCGCCGGTACGCAGCCACCGTGTTCTCGGCCAGATGGCACTCGCCGGCAGCGTAGTCGAGAAACGCATCGAGCCACACCCGGCCCACTTGAGCCGGCGCAGGCGGCTTCGGCTTCAACGGTCGTCGTCCCGGTCCGCCCATGATGTCCGAATGCTGAGGGATGAGGGATGAGGGATGAATGCGGAGGGCGTCACCAGGGAGGCATTCTGCGTTCCGTATTCAGTATTCAGTATTCAGTATTCAGTATTCGCCATTCCCGGCGGACCCTTGAAGTGGATTCGGTTTCCAGGACGGGTTGGAAACCCGTCCTACGTTGCCTTCGGACGCCGCCGCACGGCCTCTTGAAGAGATTAACCATTTTGACGGTCGGGCAAACTGGAGAGCCCCCGCCCGATGCCGTCTACTCCCTCCGGGGGCAATGTGTCGCTATATTGGGGACATTCTGCGTTCAGTATTCAGTATTCCGTATTCGCCATTCACGATCCGTTCCTCTTCGCGGAGGGGCCTCCACATGTCGCGTTCGTCGATGCCGATCGTCCGGCTTTCGGAAATGGAGCCCGACCAGGAGGGCGATCTCTTCGTCCTCCTCACCGGCAAGGAGGAGTTGTCCACACGGGAGGGGAAGCCGTACTTCCGCGTGAGCTTCCGCGATGCGCATCGGGAGGTGAGCTTCCCGATCTGGGAGAACTCGCCGCTGGCGGCCGACTGCCGCCAACGCTGGACGCCCGGGGCGTTCTACAAGGTCCGCGCGGTATACCGGCAATCGAACTACGGCCCGCAACTGGAGATCCGTAAGATCCGCGAAGTGACCGACGCCGACGCGGCCGACGGCTTCGACCCTTGGATGTGTATGGCGCAGTCGCGGTTCGCGCCGGAGGCGATGTTCGCCGAACTGGTGGATCTGGCCCGTGCGAAGATCCCGTCCGGCCCGCTGCTCCGGACCGTGGAATTGCTGCTCGACGAGCACCGGCCCAGGCTCCTCACGCACCCTGCGGCCCGGCGTCATCACCACGCCTTCGTGGCCGGGCTGCTGGAGCACACGCTGAGCATGACGCGGACCTGTGCCTGGTTGGCGGAGAAGTACGCGGCGAAGTATCCCGACATGAAGCCGCCGCTCGACCTGGGGCTCGTGGTGGCGGGCGCGATCCTCCACGACATCGGCAAGCTCCAGGAGATCGAGCTACAGCCTTCCGACGCCCTCTACACGGCCCCCGGGGCACTGATCGGCCACCTGCTCCTGGGCCGCGACATGGTCCGTCAGGCCGCCGCCAGGGCCGGCCTCGATGCCGATCGCCTGCTCCGTCTCGAACACCTCATCATCGCCCATCAGCGGCTTCCGGAATGGGGTTCCCCGAAACCGCCCATGACCCCGGAAGCGTTGATCGTCCACTACGCCGACGACCTCGACGCCAAGTTCGACATGATGGCCGCGATCCTCCGCGACGACAGAACCCCCGGCCCGCTCACCTCCGATAAGAATCTCCTCCGCCACCGAGTCTACCGCGGCCCGTAGGACGGGTTTCCAACCCGTCCTGCCTTGCAGCGAAGTTTGAATCGCAGGAAGAAGGACGGGTTGGAAACCCGTCCTGCGACGCGAGCAAGGCACTCTCAGGGTTGCCGACGATGCGTGAAGAACGGAAGCAACGACTGGCCGAACTCGTCGCCTGGGCGGCGCAACACGAAGTGCAGCCGGAGACCTTCGGCGTCTTGTTCGAGCACTGGATGGACCAGGGCGAGCGTCACGCCTTCGGCACCCATTTCACCAGCCGAGCCGACATCATGAAGGTCGTCGGGCCCACGATCGTCGAGCCGTGGCGCGAGCAGATCGAACGGGCCGCGAGCGTCGGGCGTCTCCGCGAGTTGCTGGACCGGATGCGCGACTTCACGGTCCTCGACCCTGCGTGCGGCTCCGGCAATTTCCTCTACGTCGCCTACCACGAGATGAAACGCCTGGAGTCGCGGATCTTCGAGCGGATCGCGGAACGGTCGAAAAGGACCGACCCGGCGCAGCGGCCGTTTGGGTTCGTCACCGCGGGCAATTTCTACGGCATCGACATCAACGCCTTCGCCGTCGAGCTGGCGAAACTGACGATGAGGATCGCCTGCAAACTCGCCCTCGACGAGTTGCGCCTCCGCGAGCGCGCCCCGGCGATCGAGAACCTCGACGCAAACTTCACGGCCGGCGATGCCCTGATCGACGAGTCCGGCAACCCCCGCGCGTGGCCGCCGGCCGACGCCATCATCGGCAATCCGCCGTTCCTGGGGGCCAAGCGGCTGAAGCCGGAGCGCGGGCCCGACTACGTCAACGCCCTCTGGAAGCTCTATCCCCAAGTGCCCGGGATGGCCGACTACTGCGTCTATTGGTTCCGCAAGGCCCACGACCACCTCCGCCCCTGTACGCTCGAAAACCCGCTCACGGGCCGGGCCGGCCTGGTCGGCACACAGAACGTCCGCAACAACCAGTCGCGCGTCGGCGGGCTCGACCATGTGGTGAAGACCGGCACGATCGTCGAAGCCGTCGACAACCAGCCCTGGTCGGGCGACGCCAACGTCCATGTCTCCATCGTCAACTGGGTGAAGTCGCAGGACCCGAAGCTCCTCCCCGCCAGGCGGCGACTCTGGCACAGGATCGATCCCTCGCTGCCGCTCCCGGAAAGCGCGTCGGAATCGGGCGGCCGGCCGGCGACCTCCACGCCCCGAATCCGATGCAGCGGACCGACCGACAAGTCGTTTGAGCTGGCCTATCGGGACTGCGATACGATCAACTCCGCGCTCTCCGACGAAACGGACGTCTCCGTCAAGCGGCCGCTCCGCTGCAACACGATTCCGAAGCGATGCTTTCAAGGCAAGATCCCAGGCTACCGCGGATTCGTGCTGGATGCAGCAACGGCAAGACGCATGCTGCCGGAATGTGCCCAAGTCGTCGCGCCCTACTTGACGGGTCGCGAGCTTCTCGGCGACTTCCGAATTCGACGGTGGGTCCTCGACTTCCGCTCCCAAGACCTGCCCGAGGCCTCCGGATACCGCGCCGCGTTTGAACACTGTAGACGACACGTGTTGCCGGCGGTGAGACGGAAATGCACGGAGGCTGCCGAATCGAACCCCGAGATGGAAAACGCCCGCAAAGAGCACCTGGACCGCTGGTGGCAGTTCTGGAACCGAAGAGACGAACTCACGGCCGCCCTCGGCGGGCTCTCACGGTACCTCGGCTGTTCGCGTGTAACCCGGCGCCCCGTGATGGCATTCCTCTCGTCCCGGATTTGCCCAAGCGATCTGATTCAGGTCTTCGCTTTCGACGACGACTATTCGTTCGGGATACTCCAGTCTTCGCTGCATTTCGAGTGGTTCCGCACGTCATCGCGATTGAAGATTGAATCGGATCTGCGTTATTCCGTCCGCTCCGTCTTCGACACGTTCCCGTGGCCCCAATCGCCGACGGCCAAGCAGGTCAAGGCCGTGGCGCAGGCGGGGCGCGAGGTGCGGCGGGTGCGCGACGGGGCCCTCAAGAAGATTCGGGGCGGGCTCCGGGCGGTGTACCGGACGCTGGAGCTTCCGGGCAAGAGTGCGTTGAAAGACGCCCATGCCGCGCTCGACGCCGCGGTGCTGGCGGCCTACGGCTTCTCGCCCAAGAAGGACCTCTTGTCGCAACTCTTGGCGCTGAATCTGGAAGTGGCCCGGCGGATCGACGCCGGCCAGGAGGTCACGGCC
>Ga0067045_1028423_pt1 | contig 33847 bp, 29 predicted proteins | sample TerdegcTABiofilm_FD_59184 | JGI IMG/M metagenome (GOLD analysis project Ga0067045, IMG submission 59184) | Combined Assembly of (Gp0054472, Gp0054536) Wastewater bioreactor microbial communities from Singapore -Terephthalate degrading...
CCGCCACGCTGTCTGTGGCGAGAAAGAGGGGGAGGAAGCCCTCTATCGCTGTCTCACTTTCAAGGGCGGCAGCTTCTCGAGCCTGCCCTGGATCCCGCCGGAAAGGGTAACTATAGACAAACCTGGAATGCTTCTTCTCGTCGAGGCAGCGCGAAAGAGGGACGAGATGAAGAAGCCAGCATAAAGCCGGAAGTTTGCTGTACGAGTATGCGTTGGGCGAGCAAAAATCCTCGCTGATGAAACAGTCCGTTCCTCCAGAGCCATCCGGGATCTGTACCGGGGAATTCTGCTCACTTACTCCTTGCTCGTTCGAATGTGGACGTCCCGCTGTGGGAACGGTATTTCGATTCCCTGTTTCTGGAATTCTTCATGAATAGCCCAGTTCAGTTGATGAGTTATTCTACCCTTGAGCTCTGGTGGATCGATCCAGCACAAGAGCTCCAGATCGAGAGCTGAGTCGCCGAAACTCCGGAATCGGACCCGCGGAGCAGGCTCGGGCAAGACGCTTTCATTTTGCCCTGCAATGGTCAGCAGTATGCGCTCGACCTCTGTGAGGTCCGAACCGTAAGCCACTCCCACCTTGATCCGGATCCGGCACATCGGAACCGGGGCACTCTCATTGATCATTTTGGCATTGGCTATTACCGAGTTGGGAATTGAAATGAGGATGTCATCCCTCGTTCGAATGCGAGTGCTGCGAAGGCCCACCTCGGCAACCTCACCTCGCTCCCCCTCTCCAAGCACAATGTAATCACCCAGCTTGAATGGGCGGTCGAGGATGATCATTACGGTGCCGATAATATTGGACAGGGCTTCGCGACCTGCGAGTGCCACAGCAAGTCCTCCGATTCCCAGTCCTGTAATAAGCGAGTACGTGGGCAGCCCCAGTCTGGCACCCAAATTGATTATCATCACGCCGACTATGATCACCGACGTAGCTTGAAAACCGAGGCGAATAAGTTGATCATCCACCCCGCCTTTGACAAACCCGCCGATTGAGACAAACATCGCTGCCATTCGGTTGAGCATGGCACCGATGAGCCATATCCAACCGCCGTATGAAATGATGAGGAAGACAAATGCTATCGGGACGTAGATTTCGGCATCAAGGAAGTGAAGACCATAAACGATGAACCAGAGGCCCATTTTCGAAAAAAGAATCAGAGCTATGGGCAGAATGAGGCCGCCGAGGTTATGCTCCAGATTCGTGCAATACTTGTTGTCTAAGATGCGGAATGCGTCACTGCCAAACTTGTGCACAAGGAAGACCGATCCAGCGCCAAGGAGCACATAAAGGAGAAGACCGAACCATTGCCATGCAGCTTCGCCGGCTATTTCCGTCTTGGTCCAGGTTGGCAGCTTCGCGAGGAATGCTTTAGGGATAAGCAAACTGCCAGAGACCCTCAATTGGCCTAGGAGAGCCCCTCCACCGGTTCCGGGCATATAGGGCAGATCCTTAACGGTGTTATAATATGTTTCTGCATTTCTCACAGTCTCGCTCGAAAAGAGGAATCGCTCTACGGAAGACTCGTCCTTTATGGACACAATAGTGATCTCAGTGTATGGGATGGTCCAACTGGCGAGTTTCTCCCTCCGGACGGCTTGAGCGTCGGGTATTTCTTCATAGGGTGGGATTTCGATGCGATCCAGTGTCTCCTTGAGATAGAGGGTCGCATAAAACCCCAGTACATACCTCAAAGCAGGTGGTTCTTTTTCGAGATTCAGGCACCTCGCCGCGCGGTTAGCGAAATCTATGGCCTCTTCTCTGCGGCCTGATTTATATGCGTGGACAGCATCGTTTGCATTGTCCAAGAATGTCTTGAGCGTAGCCCTCGGACTCGAGGTGTCCGGTGGGGACAGCGGATGAAAAGCTTGCTCCGCTTCCACGGAGGTCCCACAGAACAACAGCAATAGGAGACACAGAGTTGTCTGACCGAATTCGGAGCACAAAGTCAAGACACTAATCCTAGAATTTGGCATTTCCTTTACCGTTCATGACATCTCAAACGGAATTTGGAACACCGCAACATTGACTTTACCTCTCCTCACCGTCGTCTGCAGGGCCTCCATTGAGGAGATACCGCCGAGTGGCCATAAGTGCTGCAAAGGCAGCCACTCCCAGCGGCACCTCCCAGAAAGGGGTTTGAGGTTCGAGCATTCTCCGTGCAATCACGAAAGACAGCAAGTTCACCAGAGAAGCCAGCTCGTGAGAAATAAGAGTTCGCACCAGCTCCAAAGCAATGGTCATCAAAAGGACTCTCTGACCAATCTCATGCAAGGTGGCCATGGAATTCCAGTCGAGCCCGAAGGCCGTTCTTATCGTTGCCAAGAAGAAACATATCACGGCCAACAGAAGAGCCAGGGCTATGATACGTTCAGACCACACGACAAGTTCTTGATTGATTGACGAGATACGCTCACCCAGCTTCACAGGCGTCACCCACGGTTGCGTGATGCTAAACCAAATTCGCCGTAACCACAATCAGACTATAAAATACTCGTGTCGCCTCACTGTCCTCCCGTTACGCTTGGTAGGGCCCCCACCTTCGCAACCGGTGGGGGATTCCACTTACCCACAAGAACTTCCTGCTTTGGCGCGTAAAGGCGCATGGTCAAATTGAAAGGCCCTTTCGGTGCTGGCAGCCAGTTGGACTCCTTGTCCTTGCCTGGGCTCTCGGCCTGGAAATAGAGGTCGAGCGAACCGTCTGGGTTGTACTTGAACGGCATCCAACTGCTCACAGCGAAGCGATTCAGACTGTTCGCGACCTGAAAACCGTCCTGGTCATAGAGAGTGATCGACCAGAAGGCGTCCACAGGTGGCATGGCACCTTTGTCGAAGTGGACCCTGTACTTGTTCGCGCCGTCCAGAGGCTTGCCCGTCTCGTCGCCGAGATTCAGAGGATAAATGGCATCTTCGGGCAGGTTTGCCCCGAGCCCTTGCTGAGCTACGATGGCGCGCTTGAGGTAGTAGTTGCCATACACGCCCATAGTATCCGTATTCATGGACCAGCCGTTGGCTACCCTCGCTAGTGTGGGAATCTTCCACTGCATCAGATGCTGAGCCGCTTCCGGAGCACTTTCCAAGCCTTTCTTCACAGCGGCATCGAGCTTGTCCATCTCGAAGCTCTTTCCCGGCTCGATACCGATCCTTTTCATTAAGGCAATAATCGGTTGATCGGTAATGTGCGGCGGATGCAGCTTCAAGAGCTCGGCAGCGTAGGCAAAGTACTTTCCCGCGGGCATGGTGTCTACTTGGATCTTCGGCGGCGTGTTCATGTCGACGTTTGGATCGATTTTCACCTGAAGAGGCTCGGGGGCCTTACCCCATCGCGAGAGCGGCGTAATCTTGAAACCTTCCTGGATCTGGTGAACAGCCTCATAATCACTGGGCCCGTCCGTCTTGGTGCGGCCGATGATCCAGACATAGGGTGTCGGAGCATCGATGCGCTGGGTGTCTTTCGGGAGCTTGAATTCCTCGATCAATCGCTCTCTCAAGTCGGGTCTCCAGCCTTGGGGTACAACGACAAAATTGCCCGCCTTCGTACCCGTCGTGCGCCATCCTGGCGACGCGAACACATCTGTCCACATGTCGAGCATGGGAATCAGATAGTAGCGGCCGCCCGTGTCTGGAACTGACACGATCATCGGTTCCTTGGTGAGGTCCAACCACGCCGACGAATAGAGGGTATCGAAGTTTGGCCGGACCACCACTCTCATGTCCGCGGTCGGAAATGCAGGGACGTTGTTGAACATGTTCATCGGGCCGCCGATGGACGACTTGCCCGGCTCGACGTTCGTGAGCTGCTTTCGGGTCACGTCCATCGTGATGAGCGGGTAGAAATAGATGTACGCCTGGACACCGATGGAGTGGGCCTCTTCCTCGCTGACTCTAGGTGATTGTTGCGCTGTGACCGGTTGGACTGCCAGCAAAGTTGCGAGCAGCAACGCAAAGACAGCAATTGCACTGATTTTCGTCTCCATGTCGTGACTTTCATTCCGATTGATAGCGTTCAAACTTTTTTTTCCGAAAGGCTTGGGAGGAACGGGCAGCCCCCGCAATGAGCTTCCCGATTCTTCCCCAAATTGCGATCTGCCGTCTGCCTCCCTTTCGCCCCTTATTCTAGCCGCTTCTCATCTTTGAGCTCAAGCTTCGGCTGGTCGACCGTCACCTCAAACATCGGCCAGCCGACCATGTTGCGGGACTAATGAGGTGCGGGCTGTACGCGCTGCAGCGGCTTGCCGTCGAGCGCTTCCGCCTGCGCATCCTCAAGCTTCTTGATGTCCTCTGGCGATAACTGCGGCCGGTCCACTTTGATCGTCAGCTTGTTGAGCTTTGCGGTCAGCGGGAACGGTGGTTTGTAGTCCGCGTCATTCACACCAGTCAAGGTGTCGGAGCCGATGTCAAAGCTCTCGTCCCATTGCAGGATCATCGGCAACGTACGGGGCATGGTGATGGATTGCACTTCCTTGCCGTCCACCTTGAGGGTGCCGGTACCAGAACGGCCGAGGCCGCTGAGGTTGTTGAAGGCCAGCGTGCCCACGCCAAGGCCGTCATATTTGAAGTCGAATTCAATCGTGTGCTTGCCGGGTGCAAGCTCTGGTCCTTCCCACCTGACGCGTTTCAGGTCTATGAGGTTCCAGAGAAACACCGGCTTGCTCTTGAGGAGGTAGAAGCCATAGCCGGCAAACCTCCCGCCCGATGTCAGGATCATGCCCTCGGCGCCGCCTTGCGGAACTTCGATGTCCGCGGTGATCGTGTACGAGCTGTTGAGGAGGAATGGGGAATCGCCTTGCGGCAGGCCTACCATGGGCTTGGTGTAAACGAACTCGGTTCGACCGGCCGTGATGTTCGGCCGTGGGGCCACGATACGGGCCGCGACCGACGCGTCCAGCGGGAAGACCTGATACTTCTTCGCTTCCTCGATGAACAGCTTCTTCATTTCTTCCACTTTGTCCGGATGCCTCTCAGCCAGGTTTTGGGATTGGCTGAAATCCTTGGTCAGGTCGTAGAGCTCGAGGACCTGATTGTTGAGCGGGTCGGGGTTGGCTGCGCCGAAGGCCTCCCACGGCGCGCGGTTCACCTCGGTGCTCAATAGCCAGCCCTCGTGATACAAGGCCCACTGGCCCATCATCTCGAAATACTGGGTCTTGTGCCGGGACGGTTCTTTGGCGTTCTTCTCGTCAAAGGTGTAGGCGAAGCTCGTACCTTCGATGGGCGCCTGTTTGATGCCGTCTACGTATTCAGGAGCCGGGATGCCCGAGACCTCGAGGATAGTCGGCACGATATCGATGACGTGGCAGAACTGCTCGCGCAGGCCGCCCTTGTCCTTGATGCGCTCCGGCCAGGAGATAACCATGCCTTGACGGATGCCCCCGAGCTTCGAGGCGTTTTGCTTAAACCAGGTGAAGGGTGTATCAAATGCCCAGGACCAGCCAGCCGACATGTGGTTGTAGGTCAGCTCAGTGCCCCAGACGTCGTACCATTTCATCTGCTCGGCGACGGGCACGGCAACCCCGTTAAAGAACGCCACTTCGTTGGGTGTTCCCAGCGGGCCGCCCTCTGCACTGGTTCCATTGTCGCCATTGATGTAGATGATGAGCGTATTGTCGAGCTTGCCAATGTCCTCGATGGCTTGTATCACTCGGCCGATTTCGTGGTCGTTGTACGCCGCGTACGCGGCGAAGATTTCTGCTTGTCTTATGTAGAGCTTTTTCTCCTCGGGTCTGCAATCATCCCAATTCTTGATGACATTCGTCGGCCAAGGCTCCAGCTCGGTGTCCGACGGGATCACGCCGAGGCGCTTCTGATTCTCAAAAATCCGCTCTCGCAGCTTGTTCCACCCGTCGTCGAAGAGGTGCATAGCCCGAATCTTCTCGACCCACTCTTTGGTCGGGTGATGCGGCGCGTGCGTAGCGCCGGGAGCGTACTTGATGAAAAATGGCTTGTCAGGTGCCGTCTGGTGAATTCGGTACAAATACTCTATGGCGTCGTCGGCCATGGCGGTGATTAGGTTCCAGCCCGGCTTGCCGTCGAAGGGATAAATCTGCGTGGTATTGCGGAACAGGTTGGGCTGCCACTGGTTCGCATCGCCGCCAACGAAGCCGTAGAAATATTCGAAGCCCATGCCGGTCGGCCATTGATCGAAGGGCCCGACCTGACTGGCCGTGAAAGCCGGAGTGTTGTGGTCCTTGCCGAACCATGATGTTGCGTAGCCGTTTTCCAGCAGGATGCGGCCGATGGTGGCCTTGTCCTTGGCGATGACGCTGTTGTAACCCGGGAAGCCAGTGGACTGTTCTGAGATGACGCCGAAACCGGCCGAGTGATGGTTGCGCCCGGTGATCAAGGCAGCGCGTGTCGGCGAGCAGAGAGCTGTAGAGTGGATGTTGTTGTAGCGCAGGCCGTTCTTCGCGACGCGATCCATAGCGGGCGTCGGAATCACCCCCCCAAAGGTGCTAGGGACGCCGAACCCCGCATCATCCGTGATGATTAGCAGGATGTTGGGAGCGCCTTTGGGCGGCACGACACGAGGTGCCCACCAGGGTTTCGACTGCAAAGCATCGTCCTTGATCACGCCGCCGAACGGCGGATCCGGAGGTGGGAGCTGCTTTCCGCTTATCGTAGTGGTCGCGGAAGGCGATCCCGGTGTACCGGTGATCTGCTGGGCAGCAGAAGGCGAGACCCACAGCAGGCAGACCAGGCATGTCATGATCAATCCGCAGACACACACCTCTCGATGAAGTTTTTGCCAGGCTGACATCAGTTCTCTCCTTTCAAAAATCAGGGATTCATCATCCGTTGATCCTGCATCGCTAAGGGTTCGCAGCCAGATTTGCAGGGCCCACAGCTTGGGGCGCCCAATTCACTTCTTCCCGGAATCGCCTGGGCCAGACTTCAAGACCTCAAGGCGCACTTTCATAGCAATCTTGTGCTGATTCGAAACACCATCCGTAGCCAACCCTCTCTCGTACACTCTCTCGGCCTCATCACGGTTTCCCTGCTTCTCATGGATGCCGCCGAGAACGAGGTAGGCGTCGGCACAGGCAGGGCACCTGCTTATGAGCTCATTCATTACGTTCGCAGCGCCGGTATGGTCTCCACGCTGTTGCTGAAAAAAGGCAAGCGTATAAGCATACCTGGGTTGGTCCGGGCGAAGCTCTGCGGCCTTTCTACAGAAAGTCACTGCTTCGTCCATTCGGTCCTTCGCGAGAATTACACCGAGGTTGTACGCTGCCTGAGCCATTTGAGGATCGGCTTTGAGGGCTGCCCGAAGGTGCTTCTCCGCCGCGCCCAGGTCATTCTCCTCGGCCTTCAGAAGCCCCATGTTAAAATTCGCCCCAGCATTATCAGGGGCTTCTTTCAACGCCCTCTGCAATGAATCGTTAGCCTTCTGATTTTCTCCCATACGGGCATACGCCATTGCTTCGTTGACCATAACGAGCACTCCACGAGGCTCCATCTTGAGCGCAGTCTCATAGGAAGCAATGGCCTGCTTGAAATCACCACGGTCCAGGTAGTAATTCCCAAGGTTATAATGAGAGTCCCACTGATCCGGCCGCGACATGATCGAAGCCAGGTACTCTTTGCTTGCCGACTCGACTTTTTTCCGGTCCACTTCTGTCAGCGGCACGTTCTGGTGACCGGCAAGCGACGCTGCCGCGCGCACACGAACAAGGCGGTAGTCATCACCAGTTGCTTCCACGAGGGCCTTGACAGACTCTCTCGTGCGGACATCTTGCAAGGCTTCTGCTGCCGCAGAGCGCACGAGAGGGGACGGATCTTTGACGGCTTTGAGCAAGGCAGGCTCCACCCGAGGGTCCCCCGAAGCCCGGACGAGCCGGATAAGGGAGGTCGCGAAGATCTCGTCACGATCCGTGCTCGTCACATAATCAAGCATTTCCGGGAGGTTGGCCCAGTCGCGCTTGCGCGCCGCGTCGATCAGCGATGCCCGTTTGAGGACAGCCGCCTGATAGTCTCGGGGGCGCCATTCACGAACTTTTTCATCTGCCCACTGAGGCGTCTTGTCTTGGTGGCAGAGATTACAGGCGCTGGGCGAATTGAAGGCGATCGTAGCAGCAGGCGTAGGCGGCAGCATCGAGTGGTCGCTTCTGCGCATACGGGCAAATTCCGTAATAGGCATGTGACAGGAAATGCATTTGTTTCCCGGGCTGTCAGCCTTGTGATGAGTGTGTTGGGTGGCATTGTCGACCTTGTCTTTGTGGCAGGGCATACAAGCCTGGTTGGCCTTGTCCTCGGCCTTGAATTTGTACCGACCGCTCGAGGTGTGACAATGGAGGCAATCGAGTTTTCCAGACTTGACACAGGGGCTCATGAGCCAGGACGTGTACGTGTAATTCTCTCCCAGGTCGCGGCCATCCGGGTAATAGTCAGGGTTTTCGAGAGTTACCAGACCAAAGTGGTCAAAGAATCTGTCCCCCGGCCGAAACGTGTCGGTAAGCACGACCGCCTTGGCATGACACGTGGAACATGTCGCGTTGTTCTGCTCCTTCGAAAAGTCACGCCCGCCCCGTGTAATTTTCAGATCTTTGGGAACAGTCCCCTTTGGCGCAGCCTCGCACACATGAATATGCTCATCGGCAGGACCGTGGCAGGTCTCGCAGTTGATGCCCGGCTCCTTCCAGACCGTGCGATACGTGTCGGTTGTCAAGTCATAGTTCGTGGAGACCTGACTCACATGACACCCGTAGCACGCGGTGTTGAAGGTGTACTGCCAGTCCTTCCACGGTATTGGCTCATCCGTTTGACCCGGAAAATGCCGCACTCCGCTGGCGGCCACGTCGAACCATTCTTTCTTATTCACGTCGTACGCTACAGGCAGAGTCTGGAGCCGCCCACGCTCCATGGCGGTTAAGAAGTAGTACACGTTCTTGCCGCCCATCGCGTGAACAATCGGATACCGCGTCTCGCCGTGCGGACCTCGTTCTATAACCCAGCCGGTGTCCGCTGAAACGTCCGCTCGGTATCGCTGCTTTCCGATAACGATTTCATCGATCTGAGGCGAGAGCTTGTTGCGGGCCAATTCTGCGGAATACGGCTGCATCGCCAGGCCGTGGTGCGAAGGTGCCCAGAGCTGGTAGAACTTCTCGTGGCACTTACGGCAACTTACGGATCCCGTGTACCCGACCGAGGATGAATTACTACTGGGAGGCGTCTCCTCTGAGGTGGCAGAAGGAACTTGGAAGATTCCCCAAGTACCCAGAGCGATGACCAAGAAGGCACTAATGGCTAGGCCTGTCCTAGACTTCATCGTACTCCCTCCTGAAGCTGCATAGAAGCAGAAAGGGGCACCTAGTCGATCTGCTATGTCCGACAGACGTTGGTCAAAAAGTCAGTCCCAGCATTAATCCACCTTGGATGACATACATCGTCATGGTTGCTGTCACATCTCTCTGCCGCGAGATACCCAGGGTAGAGTCTTGAAAATCCAGTTCAGCATTCCCCCGAATATCCATTAAGCTGTAATTGGCCCACGCTCCGAAAGAGGAGCCATTTACGGGTGTTGTGTTATATTGAAGATTGCATGAGAGAAAATTTCCGGGCTTGTTCCATTTGTACTGCGCCTGAGCCAAATCACGGTCTGAAGTTCTCAATACCAGTGTGGTGTTAGATGTTGCAAGAGGGCTGTATATGACTGTGAGCAGCGCATTGGAAGCTTCCATCCCGAATCCTATATACGGGGCCAAAGTCGTGCTGATCACATCTCCCCTCAGAGTCTGATTGGCCAGAGGAACCGAGCCTCGCCTCGGATCGCCTATCTCAACTCCAAAATGATCCCCGTATAATCCGAGCAAAATCGGTCCCAGCCCCACTCCCCCTTGCGCGTACCACATGCTCAACTTCGACGTCGTGAAATCAACGACTGGTTCGCCGGCAATGGGACCGAGAGCTATAGGAATTTCACCGGAGACCACAAACGGGCGATTCAGGCTGCCTCCTATAGAAGCGAACATGCTGAAAAGCTTCCCTGCCTTCACGGTGGCGCCCGCAGTGCCGGTCCAGAAATTTGCATCCTTCAACGAGAGATCGACCTTTCCTACTTGGAGCAGTCCAGCTATTGGACCTTCAGCGTCAACCGGAAGATTCATATTGGAGCCAATGCGCTGGAAACCTGCCTGGACAAACGGGTTGACCGTAAGGTCTTCAGTCAGGGCCCCGAATCCAGGAACAGCAAACCCTGCCGATGTCTCAGCGGATACGAGGGAAGCGAAAATCAAGCCCATTGTCATTACGGCAGTCAACAGCTTCTTCATGACACATTTCCTCCAGCAAACGCTGAAATATCTGCTTAAAGAAAACAGAACTAGAAAGTGTAACTAATAACTTAACATACGAACAAGGGCGCTGTTCCTTTGTGGCGAAAGGTAAAGGTACTGGAATGACGTAGGCAACAGAAGACTAGTCGGGTTCTCATCGACATCATTCCAGGCAGCGATCGGACACCGCTCCACCCCCGACTCGGTGCCAAGCCTGTGACAAAGACCCACAAACCCCCTGAACGGTGTCCTACCTGCATCTTCCCCCAAATGCCCCCCTTCTCGCTTGTCGCTGCACTCTTCCTTCGCGAGTCTCGACGGATGAATATAGGACTCCGATTGCGGGCACGAATACGTTTCTTGATTTTTTCATATCATACCGGTACGATCGAGATATGTCTATCCAGAAACCGCAAAATTTGGAAAATAACGAAAATGTTGGCCGCGATGCTACCGTATTCCCCACGGGGCTCGTTTTGGAGGTGTCCACAAACAATTTCGAGGAAATGGCCTCGGTGGCTCCCCGGTGGGATCAAGAATACTTGAAGCTCGGAAAGGGGACTTTTTGCGGCACGCTCTTGGGAATTCACACCGCGAGCGTTCAGATAGGACTCGTTTCCTGGGAGCCTGGCATTCTCATAAGAGGGAGCGCTCCGCCCCAGGCGCTTACCCTGGCATTGCTCCTCCGTAAGGGAGGAGCTACGTCATTTCAGGGCACCGAATTAGATCAAAACCGGATAGTGGTGCTTCAACCCCGGATGGAGTTCGAGTTCTCTGCCGTGGGAAAATGCGAGGTCCTTGTGGTCGTGGTGGAACAAGCACTGCTGGAAGACCATTTTTTGGTACGGTGGGGTGACCACGTACTCGAGACGGACAGTCGCGACCGCCTCGTGGTGAGGAGCTCAACGAGTCAGAGCGCAATTGGTCGTATGTGGGAAAAGATGCTAACTGATGTCGGTCGTCACCGTCGACTCCTGACAGATCCTCACTGCGCCAACCGTCTTGAACAGAACGTGCTTGAACAGTTGCTCAGTATCGCCGAGCCCTCGCCTCCCTCTCGGCCAGGACCCAACCGCCATCAAGCCGCTCGGAGAGCCAAAGAATACCTGATTGCCCACGTGAACGATCCGATAAGTATTGGAGACCTGTGTCAGGCCATCAATGCCAGCGAACGAACTCTCCTCCTCGGCTTCCGTGAAGTCTTCGGATTGTCGCCGAAATTATACCTCAAATACTTGCGCCTCAACCGGGCGAGGCAAGACTTACAGAGGGCCTGCCACGAAACCACGGTCACTGAAATTGCGACCCGCTGGGGTTTTACCCACTTAAGTCGTTTTGCCGCGGAATATGGTCAGATGTTCGGTGAACAGCCACACGAAACCATGAAAAAGGCGGACTGCTCGCCCAGATTTTAGACGACCGCTTTGCTCAGTGCTCCCTGATGCCCGTCATAGGACCCATGTGATTCGACGCGCATTATCTTGATCTGATGCGTAAGCTTCAGTATTCTTCGGCACTCTGTGTCTTGGGATCGCTCCCATGGTCTCCGTTCACATATCTAGGAGCTTTCGAGCCGCCTGGACAAGCATGATCTGTCGGTTTGGGAGCGAGTCCATAGACAGAGGGCTTCTCGGTGCCAAACATGAGGCTCCTTGTTGCGAGGCCGACAGTGAGTGGCCTTGGACGGCTTGACATGAGTCCTGTTGCATGTAAGAGAGTGGTCGATAGTGATAGTTTACGGAGGTGAACGCCTTATGAGGCTTAGCCGGTTATTGGCTCCGGTCACGATACTGACTCTTGCGATTTTTGCAGTGGTTTGGGTTTTCTCTGCCGTGCCGGACGCTTCTGCGAAATCCGGGCGAGGCTTCGGCGGGGGAGGCTCCTATTCTCGGGGGTTCACATACACCAAGAGCTCCCCCTGGTCCGGCCAGACGCACAAGACCTGGGACAGGAGGGGTGGGGGCATATTTGGATCCGGGCCCGGATCGTCGTCAGGTTATGCAAAGCCGTCACTTGGGGGAAGCGCTCCTGCGACCGGATACTCCAAACCACCCGTCGTTTCCGACCCCAGCTCGTCAGGGTACTCAAAACCTTCTCTCCAAAAGCAGGGCACCAGCCCAGGTGAGTCGAAGCCGTCGCCGGTACCAGGTCAAACCTCTAGCGGTTACTCCAAGCCTTCGCTGGGAACTGCGGCGCCTCCGGGGGCCAGCTCCCCGACGGAGCCAGGCAATCGGTCTTCAGGCTATACGAAGCCTTCGCTGCAATCGAGCTCTTCCCGATCCGAGCCTGTTAAGGAGAAAGCCGGGTCAAGTGGCTACTCCAAACCAACAGCAGGTCCTGCCTCACAGCAGAAAGTCACGGCTGGCACGGGCTTCAGTCCAGAAGCATTGAGCCAGGAGAGAAAGAAGAGGGCTCAAGAGTCCCTCCTTCGATACAAGTCTGAAAACTCCCGGTTCCAGAAGCCGCCTCCAAAATTGGAGTCGGGAATGTACGAGTCCAATCCTCTGTATGACAAGGCCAAAGTGTATTCGGGATTCGACTACGGCAGTCATTACGATCGCCGGGATTCATATTACCGAAGCACGGGGTATCAGCCCCCGTCGTACGCTTACAATTTGGCCCCGCGATTCGGGGTTTTCGATACCCTTTTCCTGTTCTGGATGCTCAACCACATGTCCAACCGGAATGTGGCGGCCGCTGCATACAATTACTCCGAAGACCCTGGATTCAAGAAGTGGCGTCAAGAAGTGGAGGGTCTTGCCAAGGACAATCCCGAGCTCAAGGCTAAGCTCGACGAGATGGATAAGCAGATCAAGTCCTTCCAGGGGAGTCCCAAGGACCCCGGATACCTGCCGGACGGGGTTCCTCCCGAGGTGGCACTGGCCCCTGACGTATTGGCAACCAAGAAGCCAGAGCGTCCTCCTCTGCGATTCGCCACTGGCCGGCCGGGAGGATGGTACGAGAAGTACGGCGCCCTGCTCAAGAGGGAGGGCTCCGGACTGGACGTGAGCCTGATTCCCACGGACGGATCGAAAGAAAATTTGAAGCTACTGGTAGGGGGCAAAGCGGATGCTGCCGTTGTCCAGTCGGACGCTCTTGCGATCTTGCACACGATGCTGCCAGGCTCGAAGCTGATCTCGGAACAGGCCACCTTGTACCCCGAGCCTGTCCATCTCATTGCCAACAGGTCAAGCAGCGTCCAGTCCATTCGGGATATTGACGCGAAGCGAAACGTCCTGTACGCGGGACCCGAGGATTCGGGTACGTCTTTGACTTGGCAGGCCTTTTGCGAGTACGACCCGCGGTTGCGGAACATACCGGTTCGTCATGCGGATTACTCGGCAGCCCTTGCGGAGGTGGAAAGCAATCCCAGGGCGCTCATGCTCTTTGTGGGAGGCCTCAACAGCGATTTTCTGAAGAAGGCCGAAGTTGAGGCCGAAAAATCCGGTAATCTGCGGCTTGTAACAGTGGACGATCAACGGTTCCGGACCAAGCGAGACAAGCATGGCAACCCGTTGTACAGGCTTGTCACTATCGATAGTAAGGTCTATCCTGCTCTGCAGAAAGGCTGGATCTTCAGCGGCGACGTAAAGACCATGGGGGTACAGGCGGTACTGGTGCTGCGCACGGCTTGGGCCGAGAAATACGGCCCCGAGGCCATGGACGCGCTGTCCCAGGCTGTAGCGAAGACTCTGCCGGAAATCCGAAAAATGGTGAATGCGGATAAGTAGTGCCTGAGCTGAGCATTTCAGACCGCGTGCATTGAGAGACGCTGCTCAATCATGGCCGGTTAGGGAAGGAGACTGTATGGCAGACACATGGAGCCTGATCAAACGCATAGGACTCAAAAAGATTGACCGGATGAAAGACGCTGTAGCGGAAAAGCGCATGCAACGCGTCGACACGGATCTCCCGCTGGGACTACGTATCAACGGGTTGGTCGATATATCTGAAGTGGACTTCGTGCTCGGAGGAAGCGACCTCAAAATCAAATCGCCCGGAACCGGATGCACTGTGACCGCGATGGGGGTGTTTTCGCTCGGGCGCTCGGAAGTGAAGAGATTCTACTTGGATTCCACCAATGGTGTGTACCTCTTGCAGGTAGTCCTGGATCAAAACAGGAATGTTGAGGAATGCAAGCTTTTTATGCCGTACGATGAGGTTTGCCCGGACGATTGGGGATTCTGGCTTGCGGATGCGGACGGATACATCGGATTGAGCGTGTTTCAGCTTAAGGACGGCACGCAGTACTTCCGTGTCTGGGAAGATCCGGATTCTATGACGGTCGTCGAAGAGGACGATCAAGGAAACCGTTTGACGAGAATTCCGCCTCTGGAATTCATGGAAACGATCTACCTCGACAGGTACGGCCAATCCACAGAGACAGTCAAGTATGACACTATGCTCTACGGTCGCCATGTGAACGCCACCGTGGACGAGTTCCTTCTGGTGTCTGCAGTGAATGCCAAGGACGGCGCATCAGTGCAGATCATGGTTGGTATCGAACTGCAACCAGTTTCGATAAAAGCAATTTGACGAATGGTCAGGGAGGACTACGTATGGGAGGAATTTTCGGATTCCTGAAGCGCTTTGGTAACAACAAGCTCGGTCAATTGGGAGAGAGCGTCACGCAAAAGATCGTATCCTGGGATCCCGAGACAGCATCCCAGGCTGAGATGGAAGAGATGATCTCAGAGCTGGACAGGATCACGGTCGAGGCCGGCAAGGCCAAAGCGGCCTATGAGAAAGAAAAGGCCGAAGCGGATGCCGCTCAGAAGAACTACGACCGGTACATTGCAGCGGCTGAGCTCCTGAGCAAGCAGATTGACGAAGCGAACGCGGCAGGGAACAGTGCCAAAGCACAAGAGCTCGGGGCCAGTCTCGAGAAGCTCCTGGACGAGTTGGAAAAGCTTCGCCCCGAACTGGAGCGAGAAATCTCGGAAGCCGAGGACGCCCAAACGTATTACAATGAGCTCAAGGAGCTGGCAGAGGTGACCGCTCAGAAGGTGAGATCTGCCAGGGAGCAACTGGAAGCTGCCAAGCGTGAAATGAGGCGAGCCGAGCTCGAACGGGACAAAGCGAAGGCCCGCGCAGAGCGAGCAGAACAGGTTGCAGGTCTAAAGAAGGAAACCTCCAGCCTAGGGGTGGCTTTGGCGGCCATGAACAGGCAAGCAGAGGAAGCCCGGGCTCAGGCTGAGGCATCAGAAATGAAGACCCGCCTCCTTACACCGGAAAAGACAAAAGAAGACGAGAACATAGAAGCCGCACTCCGGACTGTCTCCGGTGAGCAGGCGCCGTCTACTGCAAGTCTTGCGGATCGCCTTGCAGCTCTCCGCAGGAAATAAGAATTCTTCTCACAACCGCGGGACGGGCCCTTCGGGCCTTTCCCGGCTCTCAAGCTCTGCCGGAGATATCATTGCGGTGACATCACCATTCGCAATGAGCGCAAACCCGCTTTGGCTGTCGGCCCATCTCAACAAAGCTCAGCGAAAACCGGAAGCTTCCGGAGAATCACTGGCCCGGCGGCTGGCGCTCCAGCTTCCCGTCGTCCTTGCCCTTTTCGCACTGTCTGCAATGCTTGACGGCTCTTCCTTGCTTTAACTTGCACTCGCTTGCCGTCATCTTCAGGCACTTGCCGGAGTAGAACCCTGGCTTGTCAAAGCAACAGAAGGTCGTCCGGTCAGTGGTCTTGGGAAACAGCTCCTTCGCACAAGCGACTGAATAAGGCACGAACAGCACGAGCAACGCCAAGAGAAAAGGTCTCATCGTTAACCATCCATCTGTAGGTATTCAAAGACCCCGCGGCAATGTTCACCTTCGTTACTATAGCCCTGCAACCGTGTTCGGAGCAATGGAAATTCCAGGAGGGAGGTTCTGGGAACACGTCCTATCCTCCCATGGCGGAACCAAAAAAGGAGCTATATCAACGACCAGAAGTTCTGTCTGCTTCCATGTGTCGAGAAGACTTGCGGGAGCATTGCAGAACGGTGGAACGGCGCCTCGCCCGTCGTTGTCGAACGGGAGAAACGGACATTGTCACTGATAACCGCTAGACTCTCCGGAAGGAGAAAATTATTTATCAAGAGGCTCATTTCTCGTGGACAACAAGTCTTACTTGTGAGATGTGACCTGCAACACCAATTCTTACCGGAGACGCGAATCGATCGATGAGCAAGAAAGCCGCCAGTGTCCCACTTGTGCCTAGGGGCAGAAAGCAACAGGTCCGAAACCGGACGCTTGGTCCTGTGAGGAACCTCGAAGAGCACGTGCCGCCCGATTGGTGGCATAGGATCTTTAACGGACTCTACCTGAAGACCGACGGAGATGTCGTGGAAGACTGTCGGGTGACAGCGGCCGAGGTCGACGTGGTGACGGACGTCCTCAAGCTCTCCTTCCAGGACAGAATCCTCGATCTCTGTGCAGGTCAAGGACGTCACAGCCTGGAGCTGGCTCGACGGGGGTTCCGAAACGTCGAGGCGTTGGATCGTTCCCATTACCTTATTCAGAGAGCCAAGGAACGAGCCAAGCTCGAAAGACTCCCCATCAGGTTTCGTGAAGGCGATGCCAGGAAGCTTCCCTTCAGGCCTGACGACTTCGACGCTGTGCTGATCCTGGGCAACAGCTTCGGGTACTTCCCCACTGTCCACGATGATCTCCGAGTGCTCAAGGAAGTTCGGCGAGTACTGAAGCCGTGGGGTAAGCTTCTCATTGACTTGGCAGACGGTGACTATCTCAAGAGCAATTTCCAGAAAAGGTCGTGGGAATGGATCGATAAGAACCTCTTTGTTTGCAGAGAGAGATCCCTCTCTTCGGATGGAGATCGCCTTGTTTCGCGAGAGGTGATCACTCACGTGACCAAGGGAGTAATAGCAGACCAGTTTTATGCCGAACGGCTTTACCCGGGTGACAGCATCGCGCGCCTGCTCGATGAGGCGGGCTTCAGCGACATAGCTTTCCCCACGCAGATCTCCCCGGATTCTCGTCGCGCCCAAGATCTAGGTATGATGGAGCGGAGGATCATAGTAACCGCGCAGGTGAAGAAACAGTGGACCCCTGTGAAGCATCGAGGCGGGAAAGCGGTCAAGCACGTGGTGGTCCTGCTCGGGGATCCAGAAAAGCCGGACCCTCTCAAGCCACTGTGTGTTTTCGACGACGACGATTTCTTTACCATTGACAAGATGAAATCGGCATTCCGCGACCTTCCGGGGTATAAATTCACGTACTTGACCAACCACGACTCCCTCATCAAGGATTTGCTCAAGCTCTCCGGGAAGATCGATCTCGTGGTGAATCTTTGCGATGAAGGGTTCCTCAACGATCCAAGGCAGGAGCTCCATGTGCCGGCTCTGCTCGAGACCATGGGGATCCCTTACACCGGCGCGGGACCACAATGTCTCGCGTTCTGCTACGATAAGTCCCTGGTGCGGGGAATCGCGAAGGAAATGTGCATACCAGTGCCGGAGGCGTTTTTCATTAAGCCCGAAGATACTACGTACGAGGTGCCATTCGACTTTCCCGTGATCATCAAGCCTAACTTCGGTGACTCGAGCTTCGGCATAACCGCAAACAGTGTCGCGCACGACGCTGAAGGCCTGATCAATGCAATACAGGAAATCCGGCGCAATCTGGGGTATGAAAAGCCCATTCTCGTGGAAAAGCTCCTCACGGGAAAGGATCTTACCGTGGGGATCATAGGAAACCCTCCCAGCTCCTACACCGTGCTCCCGATGACGGAGGAGGATTACTCGGCACTCCCTCCTCACCTTCCCAGAATATGCGGGTACGAAGCAAAATGGTGTCCTGAGTCCCCCTACTGGAACGTGAAGTCGGTACAGGCCCATCTTCCTCCTCAGACCGAGAAAAAGCTGATCGAATGGTGCACCATTCTCTGGGAACGTCTCGAATGCCGTGATTACACCCGGTTCGATTGGCGACTGGACGAAGAGGGGAGCCCGTACCTCCTCGAGGTGAACCCAAACCCGGGGTGGTGCTGGGACGGCCACTTGGCGAAAATGGCCGCATACGCCGGCATCTCTTACTCTGATATGCTCGAGTTCATTTTGCGGTCTGCGGAGGAGCGCCTCAATATGGATGCTTCCGACGACAAGACCGTCTTCGGGTAAGGGGACGATTTCACGAATACGGCGACGTATTCACGGCCACGCGGCTGACCGGATGGCGGTGGCAAGCGTCGCGAACGGCGACGAGGGCCATATTGAGGCGAGGGCGGGTTTGAAACCCGCCCTTATGGGCGATCTCTTGCCAGAAGCTCCCGTAGCGCCGGCGTCTCGCCGGTGCTTTTATCTTGGCAGAGGATTTCATAATTTCGGTCACCTATTCTGCCGCAACTCAGTTGGGGATTTGCGCCCTGAAGGAGCGCACCTACAGTAGCCACAGGTTTCAACCTGTGGTTCGGCTTATGAAATCCTGTACTTAGGCTCGCCTTGAAGAGAGGGCAGGTTTGACGCCCGCGCCGGCGCATATTCTCAGGTTTGAACCACTTCCCTATCGCGATCCGTCGATCGATCATCTGAGCACGCGGGCCGGTGGCGCATGACGAGTCATAGTCGTGTGGGGCCCGCTGACAAAATCAACACTTACAGCGACGACACGTGAAAATCGGTTGCGCGTGTTCGGTCTCGTCCTGTAAACTCATCCTATCCAAATTTCCCAACCAGGCAACTTCGGCAGGCCAATGGGCGGAGCGAGGGGATTCTTCAGCAGCCTTGAATTTCAATCGGTCGCGTCGTGTACATTCTTGTTTCTCTACATTTGGCCCCTGCTGTCCTCCTTCGGTGAAGGTGACCCAGAAGTACTCTACCAATATTTTTACATTGTCTTTGCTCTTCATCTCTCTTCTCTGCTAGCCCTGAGCTTGAGCCTGGGGACCAGGGCCGAGAAAGAGAACGGAGCTGACCCGGGGAGTGATCGCGTATGATAACCCCCATAGGAGCTCTCGGCGCGCTCTGCCTCTACATGGCGGTCCTGTTCGCCGTGGCTGTGTGGGCGGCCAGGAGATCCAAGAGTGGTCGCAGCGTTGTGGACACGCCCCTTGTGTACAGCCTCGGGCTAACAGTTCTTTGCACATCCTGGACATTCTATGGGAGCGTTGGAAAGGCTGCCTCCATCGGGATGATGTTCTTGGTTCCCTATCTGGGAATTATGATGCCCTTGTTTTTCTGGTGGACGATTGTCCGCAAGATGGTGAGAATCAAGGCGGCATATAAGATTACGAGCATCGCCGACTTTATATCTGCCAGATATGAGAAGAGCGCCGGCCTGGCTGCTCTGGTGACCGTGTTCTGCCTGATAGGCGTCATGCCCTATATTGCCCTCCAGATCAAGGCCATAACTTATACTTTTCAGATGGTTAGCTCTTCAGCCACCGGCGAGCTCTCATTGTTCATTCGTGACAACGTGGGGGTCATCATAACCCTGCTCATGATTGTCTTCACCGTGATGTTCGGTGTCAGAAGCCTGGATCCCACCGAGAGGCACCCGGGTATGGTGATGGCCATTGCTATTGAGGGAGTCATCAAGCTGGCAGCGTTCCTCGCGGTCGGGCTATTCGTCACCTATCACCTCTACGGAGGAGTGGGCGACATCTTTCACCGACTGCGAGAGCTGCCCTGGCATGCCCAACTGGACTTGTCGCGAAACGATCCCCGTGTGCTTTTCGCGTGGCTTTCAAACCTGATTATAGCGTCGCTGGCTGTGATGTTTCTTCCCCGTCAGTTTCATATGACCGTCATAGAAAACTCGGACGAGAATCATGTGAAGACAGCGATGTGGATGCTCCCCGCATACATTCTCCTCTTCACGATCTTCACCTTCCCCCTGGCCGTGGCCGGGCTGCTCAGCGGATTACCCGTGGAGGCCGCAGATACCTTCGTCCTTCGATTGCCGTTGGAACAGGGCAACGAGTGGCTGGCCCTGGCAGTGTTTTTGGGCGGATTCTCGGCTGCCAGCGGCATGATCATGATCGGTGCCATGACGCTTTCCACGATGCTGACCAACCACCTGCTTCTTCCACTGATGGAATGGCTGACTCCCCTGCGGTTTCTGCGTCGTCACCTCCTGGAGTGCAAGTGGGCCGGCGTGGCTCTCACCATCGGAGCAGGCTTCTTTTTTGAGCGTGCTGTGGGCGGCTCATACATGCTCGTGAGTATGGGAGTCATCTCATTTGCTGCAGCTTCTCAGCTCGCTCCCTCCATGCTGGGAGCCCTTTTCTGGAGGAAGGGCAATCGCTGCGGCGCTTTCGCCGGGCTGATAGCCGGTTTTTCCGTCTGGGGCTACACGATGGTGCTTCCTGCCTTTTGCAGAAGCGGATGGATGTCAAGCGGCATAATCGAGCTGGGGCCTTGGGGTATCAGCTTTCTGAAGCCGGAGCAGCTCTTCGGTCTGAGCTCTTTCGATCCCCTCACCAACACGGTGTTCTGGTCGCTGGCTCTTAATGTTTTCGGGTATGTCCTGGGCTCGACCCTTTCCTCTACCAGCCCCGAGGGCAAGAGACTTGCCGATGATTTCGTCAGCATCCTCGAGCCGAAGCAGCGTCTATCCAGCAGGATGGGGCAAGAGCGAACCATAGACTTCGGCGAAAAGATCTTGCTGTTCGAGAATCTCCTGAGCGAGTATTTCTCCCCACCAAGAACCCGCCGTGCCCTCAGTCGGTGCAGGCAAGCCGCAGGTCTCGACGGCAAGGACCGCATCTCGATCATGGAGCTTGCCGAATTGCATAACGAGGTGGAAAGAACCCTCGCAGGAGCGATAGGTGCCGCGGCAGCCAGAAGCGCTCTCAAGAGAAAAAATATTTTCAATCCAGAAGATTCCGGGAAGCTTTCCGCCGAATATGCCGCAATCCTGGCTGATCTCAAGATTGCCCCCGAAGAGCTGAAGAGAAAAGTCGACTACTATCAGGAGCGGGAGGCACTCCTGAGCCGCCATGCAGCAGATCTCGAGACAAAGATCGCGGAACGGGAAGAGGAAATTAGGCAGCGAAAAAGGGTGGAGGAGAAGCTGAGGCAAGCGGAGGAGAAATATCGAAGCATATTTGAAAACGCTGTCGAAGGAATCTTTCAGACAACCCCGGATGGCCGCTTTCTCAACGTCAATAGAGCTCTGGCGCGGATGCTCGGATATGATTCTCCAGAAGACTTGATGGTCAGCGTGACCGACATAAAGCGGCAACTGTACGTGGACCCTGGACGGCGAGATGACTTTGTCCGAGAAATAGAGAAATCGTCCGACATTTCGGGGTTTGTTGCCCAGTTCTACCGGAAGGACGGCAAGAAAATGTGGGCTTCCCTGAACTCTCATCCCGTGTACGGACGGGAGGGCGACATTCTCTACTTTGTAAGGAACATTTCAGGATATTACCGCTCAAAAACACGCCCAAGAGGAGAAGGCACGCCTTGAGGACGAGTTAAGGCAGGCCCAGAAAATGGAAGCAGTCGGCCGGTTGGCGGGAGGAGTCGCACACGACTTCAATAACTTGCTCACTGCCATGATTGGATACGCCAACCTTCTCATGCAAGAAACTCCGTCTGGATCAGCCCAGCATGACAAGCTGGTCCGGATGGTCTCTGCAGCTCAGAGAGCAGCGTCGTTGACCCAACAGCTTCTTGCTTTCAGCCGCAAACAAATGCTTGACGTCAGAATACTCGACCTGAACGCAGTTATCGGAGAGCTGAAGGGGATGCTTCGACCAATCATTGGCGAGGACATTGATCTAGTCCTCGAGCTCGGCCCATCCCTTGCAACAACGAGGGCCGATCCTGGGCGCATTCACCAGATCATCCTGAACCTCGCCGTCAATGCCAAGGATGCCATGCCGAGAGGGGGAACGCTCAGAATCAAGACGGCCAATATAAGCCTGAGTGAAGAGAGAGCTGCAGAGCTTGGGGATGTGGCCAGTGGTTCGTACGTCATGCTTTCCGTGATGGATACGGGTCACGGAATCAACGAGGATATTCGTTCGAGAATATTCGAGCCGTTCTTCACCACCAAACCGAAGGGGGTGGGGACCGGACTGGGGCTTTCCACAGTGTATGGGATAGTAAAGCAGCATAAGGGACACGTGATCGTAGAAAGCGAGCCCGAGAATGGGGCAGCGTTCCATATTCTTCTTCCTGCCTCGTGTGAGCCTGCGGAGCCTGCACCGGAAGCAAGCTTCGGGGTGCCTCTACTCCAGGGCAAAGAGACAATTCTCGTGGTGGAAGACGAAGAGATTGTGCGGGAGCTTGCGTGTGAAGCTCTCGACATGCTGGGGTACACTGCTCTATGCGCTGGTGACGCTGATGAAGCCCTCGCTATCGGGAAGAATTACGAGAATCGTATCGACCTTCTCCTGACGGATGTTGTTCTCCCGCAAATGGACGGAAAAACCTTGTACGAGAGGTTTTCCCGAATTCGGCCTCACACGAAAGTTCTGTTTGTGTCTGGATACACGGAAGACGCGATTGTCAGACATGGCGTGCTCGATGCAGGGGTCCATTTCCTGGCAAAGCCCTTTACCGTGGATCTCTTGGCCGCGAAGATTCGGGATATCCTGGACAGTGCATCGTCTCCTCGAGCAACGGGATAGGTGGGCACACCGTTGCCCGCAGGGCATTTATTGGATATACTACACCAGAGAGCTGGTTCGCCGGTTCGTTCGCTTTACCAACGTTTCGCGTGCATGCACACATTCCAAACGACCTCCTTTTGATAGTCCTGTCTTCCTTGGAGTCGAGGCGCACGTGCGCGAACGGGAAAGATGATCTCTGGTGACGGAAAATACGCATGCCCATATAAGAGGATTGTTTTCTCATCCCGTGTTCTTTGAGCCCCTTCTTGACGAGATTCCCGTCGGAGTCGTCCTCCTGGACCTCGAAAAAAGAATACTGTTCATGAATAGGTCTCTCGAAGCCTTGCTTGGCTTCTCACGCGATGAAGTTCGCGGCCTGAATTGCATGTACGTGATCAGAGCGAACAGGTGTCCGCAGAATTGCCCTGTCCGCAGGCTGGGGGCTGATTCGGAGCCAATTTCTGAAGAAGCCAACATTATCAACCGAAGCAGGCAGAAGATCCCGGTTAGGATTACCTCCGCGCCCATAATTGGTCTGCAGGGGCAACTGGTGGGCTATCTGGAAACTCTGGAGGACCTGCGTCTCCTCGATCAACTGGAACAGAAGGCGGTGAGCGAGCTACGCCTCTCCCATGTGATCGGCCGCAGCCCGAAAATGGAGCGCATATTTCAGATTCTGCCGGTGATTGCCAAGACCGATTCATCGGTCCTCATTACCGGCGAGACAGGAACAGGAAAAGACGTCATTGCGGAAGCCATCCACCATGCTTCCGAACGCGCAAAAGGGCTCTTTATCAAGGTGAATTGCGGAGCACTGCCGGAGACCCTCTTGGAGTCAGAGTTGTTCGGCCACCAGAAAGGAGCGTTCACCGGCGCGGTTGAAAACAAGCCTGGACGTTTCCGGCTGGGTCATGGCGGTTCGGTTTTCCTTACAGAGATCGGCGACTTGCCCTTGCCCCTCCAGGTCAAGCTCTTGACGTTTCTCGATGACAAGGTGGTCTACCCTCTCGGTGCGACCAAAGGCTACAATGTGGATGTGAGAGTCATTGCTGCCACGCACCGTGATCTCGAGCACATGGTTCGAGAGGGACGGTTCAGGCAGGATCTCATGTTCCGACTCAACGTGGTGAGACTACACCTGCCTCCCCTACGCGAGCGGGGAGACGACATACATCTCCTCATGGATCATTTCCTAAGAACGCTGAGCTCGAAATTCAATCAGTCTGTCAAAGGCTTTTCCCCAGAAACCCGCTCGATACTCCGGAACTACAATTTTCCGGGAAATGTTCGAGAACTGAGGAATATCGTGGAATACGCGGTCAACGTGTGCGAGGGTGATCGCATAGAGCCCCGGCATCTCCCGGCGTACGTGATTGAGCACAGCGTCAACGCTATGCCCGACAACGCGGTCGTGTCCCATGAAGGTGCTCCTCTGGTGCAGGAGAGAACGGCTCGAAGCGGCAATGAGGACTGGGCCTCCGCGGAGCGCCGAATGATCATTGAGGCCCTCCTGAAAGCAGGCGGCAAGAGAAGCCGCGCCGCAGCCCTCCTCGGCTGGGGGAGGAGCACGCTATGGCGCAAGATAAAGCAACACCGAATCGTGTCGTGAGACGCGTTGCGCGTTCGGCAATCACAACATGAGCAAATGAGCCATGAAAGTTCTTATTACCCTGCTGAACGAAGAGATAGCGCCGCGGATGGATTTCTGTACAGAGGTGCTTGTCGGATCCATCGGAAAGGGCGAGACCACGTCTGATCTCAGACATGTCATTCTTCCCCGCGCCTCTGCAGATGAACTGTGCCAATTAATTCTCAGTGAAGGGGTCAATGTGGTAGTCTGTGGGGGCATTGAGGAAGAATACTACCAGTATCTCACCTGGAAGAAGATACGGGTTCTGGATTCAGTTATCGGTTCCTGGAAACAGGCGCTGGATTCCCTTCGCGACGGGAAGCTCGTTCCCGGGATGATACTGAGGAAACAAGCGGCTGGCGAGGCGTCTGATGCGCGAGCTTCGTAGCAAAATGTGGAAGTTTTTCAAAGACATAACGCTGCTCGTCCCGGAAGAGGGGGGATCGCCGGCGCGCTACCGGGCACTCAGGCGGAACATCATTGTGCTCATGGCTGCAATAACTATTCTGCCTCTGACCATAATGGCAGCGATTAACTATTATCAGTACAGATCGGTACTCCGGGCCGAAATCGTTAACCCACTTCGAACACTGGTCAACAAGACGAAGCACTCATTCGAGCTTTTTCTCGCTGAACGTGTGTCAATTGTGAGCTTCATAGCGTCAGCGTACACATTCGATCAGTTGGCCGATGAAAAAAAGCTTTATCACGTTTTCCGGTCCTTGCAGACAGAGTTTGGCGGCTTTGTAGACCTCGGGGTCATTGATGCGAATGGCGATCAGATCACCTATGTGGGGCCGTACGATCTCAAAGGGAAGAATTACTCGGAGCAGCCCTGGTTCCATGAAGTCCGAGTAGGAGGCGCGTACATCAGTGATGTGTTCATGGGATACCGCAGGTTTCCTCACGTGGTCATCGCTGTTCAAAGAAGTTCGGAGACCGGCCGGGTGTGGATCGTGCGAGCTACCATTGACACCAAGAAGTTTGACAATCTCATCGCCTCCATGGGGCTCGGACCTGAAAGTGACGCGTTCCTTATGAATCACGAGGGGATTCTCCAGACGAATTCCAAGTTCTTTGGCAAGGCCCTTGAGAAGATCTCGTTGCCGATGCCTCCCGTAAGCTTCGAGCCGAATGTGATGGAGGTCACGACCGACAATCGTGGCGAATCCGAGGAACTCGTCGTCGTCTATTCATATTTCTTGCGGCCCGATTTCATCCTGATGGTCGTGAAGCCTCGAAGCACGGTGATGAAGGCGTGGTCGACTCTCAAGAGCGAGCTGCTCGCGGTCTTTCTTGCAAGTGTTGCAGCAATAGTGGCCGTGGTATTCAGGCTCACCAACCGCCTGGTGACCAGAATGCAGGAAAGCGACGAAAGAAGAGAGCTGGCTTTCAGAGAGATGGAGCATACCCACAAGCTATCTTCCGTGGGAAGACTGGCTGCAGGGGTTGCCCATGAGATCAATAATCCCCTTGCCATTATCGACGTGAAAGCGGGTCTCTTGAAGGACTTGATCGACCTGAATCCCGAATTCCCGGAAAAAGAGAAATGGTACCCGCTTATAGAGTCCATTCTCTCTTCTGTTGAACGATGTCGGACCATCACTCACCGCCTGCTGGGCTTTGCCCGCCGTATGGACGTGCAGATAGAGGTGCTGGACCTGAACTCCGTGGTCAAAGAGGTGGTGGGCTTCCTCGAAAAAGAATGCCTGTACAAGAACGTCGACCTTACATTGAACCTGGCCTCGGATTTGCCCAAAATTGCCTCTGATCGGGGACAACTCCAGCAAGTGTTCCTCAACATCGTTAACAACGCGGTGGAAGCCGTCGGTCAGGGAGGCGCCATTACCGTCACCTCGTTCGATAAGGATTTGGAAACAGTCGGGGTTACCGTCCAGGATAATGGGGAAGGTATGACCGAAGAGACGCTCAGACACATCTATGAGCCGTTCTTCACAACGAAAAAAGGACGGGGAACCGGCCTGGGGCTGTCCATAACCTATGGCATTGTCAAGCGCCTGGGCGGAGACATCGATGTGCAGAGCAGGCGCTCCGAAGGGACCCGATTCACGGTATACCTGCCGAAACGAGCTCAAGACCGAGAGGGGAGAAGCAACTATGCCAGATCGCTGGAAGGTCCTGCTGGTGGATGACGAGGAAGATTTTGCAGCGGCCCTCGCAGAAAGGCTCAGGCTGAGAGGAATCGTCGTGGACACGGCATTTGACGGCGAGACTGCACTGCAGAAACTGGTTGCGTACAATCCTGAAGTAGTGGTCCTTGATGTCATGATGCCCGGCATCGGAGGGCTGGCAGTCCTCCAGCACATCAAAGCCCAAAAACCCGAGACCCAAGTCATTCTCCTCACGGGCAAAGGCTCTACCAGAGACGGAATCGAGGGTATGAGGCTGGGCGCATACGACTACCTGGTTAAGCCCGTCCAAATCGACGAGTTGATAGGAAAGCTGAAAGAAGCTGCGGGAGCCTCCGAGGCTGCCACATCCTCGATGACGAAAGAGTGACCCATGCAGCAGGATGAATTGGCATTCATGGCAAGAATCACTGCGGGCATGACCCACGAGCTCAGGAACGTTCTCGCTGTCATAGGAGAATCGGCCGGACTGATGGAAGATGTCCTCGCGATGACCGGAACCGATCCTTCCCAGAGCCGCGAGAGGTTCGGCAGGATAACCTCGCAGATCCTGCAGCACGTCGAACGGGGAATCCGCCTGACCGCAGGACTCAATTATTTTGCTCACACTCCCGAGAAACGAGCTGCAATGTTGGATGTGAACAAGCTCCTGGAGCAGTTCGTGGTCGTAACCACGTGGTTCGGACGAGAGAAAAAGGTGTCGATTGCGGCGCGACAAAATAACGGTTTTCCCATTGTTGAATCGGATGCCCTGAAGGTGCAGATGCTAATCTTTCGTACACTCGAAGCGGTCGTGTCATTGGCGCCCGCTGTTAGATCAATCGAGCTGTCCGCGAGCACGAGCGAGGGCGGGGTCAGTATCTCGATGAAGCTGGGAGGGCAATCTGACGATCTTTCCGGGTGGGGTTCTGCGATCCGCGAAGGGGCGACGTGGTCGCGGGTGGAAGAGTCTGCGGCGGCAGTGGGTGCGCGCGTGCAGATTGACGGTGCAGGCCAGCGGGTTGAGCTCGTGTTCTGGCCTGTGAGACAAAATGGGACAAAATGAGACTCAGTCTTGTTGCATAATGTCGCGGATTCGCAGCCCGTCTCTCCCTCTCTTCTCTATTGTCCATATATTCTAGCCTTTTGCAGTTCTGGCACCCTTCTTGCTCTTCCCATTGCACTTTTCGCTCGCCCGACTTTGGTATGAACAAGGAGAAAAGAGCGATGTCATGGCCGGGAGAGTACTCATTATCGAGAGCGACCAGACCTTTCGGGAGAGCCTCGCACAATGGATGTCCGGCAACGGATTCAAAGTCTATGAGGGTGCTGACGCTCAGGAAGGCGAACAGATAGCCCGAGAAGCGGATGTGGATGTCGCGATCATCGGGTTAATCGACTTGGGACGAGAAGGCTTGGGGGCTCTCAGGATTATCAAGGAACACAGTCCTCTCACGGAAATCATCCTCATAACGGGCAGCGCACAGCTCCCTCTCGCAATCGAGGGCATGAAACTGGGGGCGTTCGACGATTTGCGCCCTCCCATCGACATGAGTAAGCTTCTCTCACGCGTTCGCGACGCGTTCCGCAAGAAGAAGCGGAGCATGCGGGCAGGAAAATCGGTGCGCAGGAGGTTGCACGAGCTCTTGGTGGCTACTACCTTCGCGGAGGCCGGTGAATTCGACATGGCCCGCGAGGTGTTGGGATCGAAGGGGGTAAGAACTAGATCTGGGAAGCCGGATCGTGATAAGCATAATACCGGAGATTCCGCTGTAGCGAACAAGGAGGAGCTGTCATGAAAGAAATCAAAGTCCTCTTGGTGGATGACGAGGAGGATTTCGTACGAACCCTGGCTGAGCGGCTGCAGCTTCGTGGGGAGCAACTGGGGCCTGATGTAGCTCTGGATGGTGAGACGGCACTGAGGACCGTTGAAAAAGGGGTGCCCGATGTGATGGTTCTTGACCTTCGGATGCCAGGTATTGACGGCCTGGAGGTGCTCAAGCGTACCAAAGAAAACTATCCTGAAGTTCAGGTCATTATTCTAACAGGTCATGGGTCCGAGAAGGACGAAGAGGAGGCCCGCCGCCTGGGAGCGTATGATTACCTGCAGAAGCCTGTGGCCATTGATAGGCTCGTAGAAACCATTAGGAAGGCATTCCAGTACAAGTCGAAGTTCGAGAAGTCCATGGTTGCAGGAGCATTTGCCGAGGCAGGCGAATTCAACGAAGCCAGGCACGTGATGGACGACAAAGAGAGCTAATCAAGCATAGGGGTAGGGTATGTCTGACTCTACAGAGGTTTTGCTCGTTGACGATGAGAAGGATTTTGTGGAGACTCTGGCCAAACGACTCAAGACTCGAGAATTCAAAGTGGATTTCACGTTGTCGGGCGATGAGGCTGTAAAATGGCTGGAGAAAAGGGACACAGACGTGGTCGTGCTCGATGTGCGTATGCCGGGCATGGACGGTATCGAGACCCTGAGAGAGATCAAACGCATCAAGCCCTTGGTGGAAGTAATCATGCTTACGGGTCACGCCACAGTGGAGACCGCGATCGAGGGCATGAAGCTTGGGGCGTACGACTATCTCATGAAGCCCACGGACATGAACGATCTCGTGGACAAGATCAACAAGGCTGAAGCACGCAAACGGGAGCATGAAGAGAGGATCCGACAGGCTGAGATCAATAAGATCATCAAGTCACGAGGATGGTGACACGTTTCTGGAGAGCTCTCTGTAGCGCTCTCAAGCGGCCAGATGCGTCCCATGTTGCCGGGACAATCGCGGGGAGACATGGTGCGCTGCTAAAGGAGGAATCGAAGACGGGGCTTGAGTGTTCCCCGTGGCGTGCTCCACAACAGCAGCAACAGCGTGGACATTTGTTATCGTTCTCCAACCTCTTGGGGCCTTATCGCCCGTAAGTAATTGACAGTAGTCGGGGAGTTTAGATTCGGCCGCATCGGAACCGTAATGGGTTCCGATGTGGAAGGTGGTGACCCGCGCGTGGCTGATCTGCAGGCCGCGCTCGCGAGAGCGGCGGAGTAATTGACCTCGCCGGTTGCTCACGTTGGAGGTGCAAGCGTGGAAGAATTACGAGTACGTGATCTCATGGTGCCTATCTCCGAGTATGCCACGGTGGGAGAAAATGCAACGCTCTTCGATGCTGTGGTAGCCCTGGAAGAGGCGGACAGCAAGTTCACAGAACGCAAGTACAAGCATCGATCAGTCCTCGTGGTCCGACCCGACGGGACCGTGGTGGGCAAGCTGACCTATCTTGCTATCCTCAGAGGACTTGAACCCAAGTACGAGAAGTTGGGCGATATTTCTTCCACGTCTCGGTTCGGCGTGAGCTCCGAGTTTCTCACCTTCATGATGAAGCATTTCGGCCTGTGGCAGGGATCTTTCCAGGATCTCTGTGCCAAGGCTGCCGGGAGAAAGGTGACGGAACTGGCTGTGGAAACCGGCAGGAGCATGTACATAAGCCAGGATGCATCCCTGAACGAAGCAATGCACCAGCTCGTCATGAGCCAGGAGCTTTCGTTGCTGGTAACTGGGGATCAGGGGCAGGTGATTGGTGTGCTCAGGCTCATCGATCTTTTTGAAAAGGTTTCCGAGCAAATAAGGAAGTGTGGCACCTAGGCGCCCCCTGCGCCAGGGGATGAGAGAGGAGGCATTCGATGGTGGATTCAGCGGAAACGAGCTTTTCGTTCAGGAATATAGACTGGCAGCGCATAGGCTTCATGCTGCTTGGTGTGGTTCTCTTCGCGGTTGTGTACTACTCGCCGCCCTGGTCAGACGCGGTGGATCCAATGGGAAAGCACTTTCCCTTGTCGCGGGAAGGGAAGGGGGCTCTGGCGGTCTTCTTGCTTGCAGGCACCTGGTGGGTTTTCGAGGTTGTTCCCATCGGTGTTACCAGCCTCACGATCGGCGTACTCCAGGCACTGTTCATGATCCGGTCGGCAAAGGCCGCGTTTACGGACTTCATGGATCCGTCGGTGCTGTTCATTTTTGCGTCGATAGTGATTGGGATGGTGTTCACCAAGACGGGCTTGACCCGGCGACTCGCCTATCGAATGCTCATGATTGTAGGCGAGAAGACGAGCATGATTTACCTGGGGGTATTCGTAGTCACCGCGGCTCTTACACACATCATGGCCCATACGGCCGTGGCTGCGACGATCTACCCCCTCCTGCTGGCCATATACGCATTGTACGGCGAAGGAGACAAGCAGACGAGGTTCGGAAAAGGGCTGTTCATCGGCATGGCCTACGTGGCAGGAGCAGGGAGCATCATCACCCTGTTGGGTGCGGCCCGCGGTGCAGTAGCTATAGGGTTCTTCCACGAGATTCTCGGCAGAGAAGTGACCTTTTTCCAATTGTCCTATTACATGTTCCCCGTAGGCTGGCTCATGACCTTCCTCCTGTGGGGATTCTTCATGATCTTTTTCAAACCGGAGAAGAAGGTCATTCCGGGTTTGCGCGACAAGGCAGTGAAGCTCTATTCAGAGCTCGGCCCATTGACACGGCAAGAAATCCTGGCCCTCGTGATCATCCTGGTTGCAATCCTGACCATGTCTCTCCGATCCTTTATCCCTGCCCTCGAGCCCATTGACAAGACAGCCATCATCCTCGTGAGCACTATCCTCTTCTTCGTTTTCCAGGTGCTGGACCTGGATGATTTGGAACAGATTCCGTGGAACATCATCCTCCTGTTTGCCGGTGCCATGAGCATAGGCTTCTGTTTGTGGCAAACCGGTGCAGCCAAGTGGCTCGCGGTAAAGTGGTTGGCACTCTTTCAGCAGGCAAACTGGTTCATATTCGTTTTGGGTATAGCGTTCTTCGTAATGGTAATGACCAATTTCATTATGAACGTGGCAGCCATAGCGATATCGCTTCCTGTGGCCCTTGTTATCGCTCCCTATCTGGGCGTTTCCGGAGAAGTAATCCTCTTCGCCTCCCTCGTCACAGCGGGCATGCCGTTTCTACTCTTGGTGGGGGCAGCTCCAAATGCTATAGCGTATGACTCAAAGCAATTCACCAGCGGAGAGTTCTTCATGTATGGAATTCCTGCGAGTCTCTTGCTCATGGTGCTGGTTGGGCTTGCGGCTGGAGTCATCTGGCCCATTATGGGAATGCCGGTCACCGTAGGGCAATAGAAATAGGAGGCAGGAAATATCACCTGCAGATCGGTCACAAGGGGAGGGCGGTCCACGGGGTCGCACAGGAATCCCCCCTTGTAGCACCATCGTGCACGCACAGGGTACACCAAGGGGGGGGAAGGTTGATGAGGATCCCTGGCCCCGCGGCTACGGCGACCAGGGCAGGCGGGAATAAGGTCTGTCTTCCCGTTTGGTGTTATTCAGTACGATGCTGTTTCGGCGCACGGGTGCCATGCCGCGAACGTGGAAATCGAAGTGAAGGAGGGGCTGCTGGTGGAGTCCTTCACCAAACGCCGTGCAGCGTCTTACGCGGGTCTTTGTGGAGCAGGCCTCTTGCTTGGCGATTTCGGAATATGGGCCATTGGGTCAGCTCAAAGGGGACATCCAAATCCATAGAAAAACATGGCGGGGATGGGTGAACGGATATAGCGGTTGCCAATAATAATTTCCGTTTCTCCTCCTCAACACTGACGGGCGAGACGAAAGAGTCTCAAAAGCCTGCAGTCCGTGACAATCGTGGCACACCCCCTCACCCTGACCCTCTCCGCCGAAGCGCATAGGCGTTAACTTCGTGGATGGCATCACGTGATTTCAGTCAGTTGACTTAACAAGGGCCCCGTCACCCCGGCGAAAGCCGGGGTCCATAACATATTGGAAAGACTGGATTCCGACTTCCGCCGGAACGACGAACAATTGGCCGTTCCACTTCTAACTTAACGCCTATGCCCCCGAAGCAGGGGAGAGGGGATTCTTCAGGCTCCCTCTCCCTCTGGGAGGGTTGGGGTGAGGGTGCCTTTCCACGCATCGACGCACAATCGTGCTACGATGTTTGGTGTGTCCCGAGTTTTGAGACAGTTTCAGTCGCCCGTCCCACCGGTCTGCGAGCCTCCCAAAAATGTTCTCGGCATATGGGAAGTGGAAAGAACTCTTGGCATCGGGTATAACTGTGCCTTGCCCTCATTAGGGCGAGGGGCGACATAACGCAGCGCGCCGTTGATCCATCCAGGAGCGGACCTGATGCGGTGTTTGGGTCCTTTGATTGGATCTTCCGAGCGGCGAGTCCCGGCTGTCCCGGGAGCTTCTTTTCAAAAAGGTCCCCACCTGCCTGTCTTCGCAAGGGGGGAGAGGCTCAATGCATTCCTCTTTTCCCCGTCATGGCATGATCAGATGCGGGCTTCTCGACAGTCACACGTGTGCAGAACATCCTGTCTCTCATCCGAAAAAGGACTTGACAGATCCGCGCGATAAATAATACGCTGCATAAGAACGTGCCACCAAGTGAGCAGCCAGAGACAATCTGTCCGATACCCCAATCGAGTCAATACATTTCAAGAAGTTGGGCGTTCGGCAGGTTCCCAGGGGGAATGCTGGAGAGGATCCCCTTGGCTTCCGCGGCAACGGAAGCCAAGGGCACGCGGGAATACGGTCTGTCATCCCCGTTTCCCGCCATCTTCCATCTTTCGGTGATTCCCGTCAAGAGGCTTGTATTGGGCAGATGAATCAGCTCGACCCCGGAAGCCGGATTTGCGGCTGGGGGGCGAGGCGGTCTGTCTGCCTGTTGGGTTGGATCTATTTCTGAAATGCAGTGATGGAGGATTATGTCATGGTCCGTGTTGCCCTATTTTTTGGCTTAGTACTTACGTTTGCGATCACGTCACCGGGCTTCTGCCAGGGAATTCCCGGGTGCTATACACCACCGTTTCCGGCAATGAAGCCCTGCGCACCAAGTCGTCCCGCGCCAATTTCGAGGACCGTGCAGGTGGATGTTCCCGTGCCCTGTGGGCCAATTGGTTGCGGTCCAGCCGCCGCGTGCCCGCCGAACCCCTGTGCTCCGCCCGTTTGCGCGCCGCCGCCCCCGACCCGGCCCGTGCAGGTCCGGGTGGACGTTGTGGTCCGTCCGGAGGGACCCAAGCCGTGCCCCCCGCCAAAGATTTGTTGCGAAAATCCGCCAGTTTTTGAGCCATTCTTCTACCAGGCTGCCGGGTTGATCCGATCGCTGGTACTGGCGCCTCTCGGCCTCGGCGAAAGGCTCCTTGGCCACGGTGGCCCAATGTGCCGCCCGATGATGCATCCGTGTCCCCCTCCGGTCCCTG
>Ga0067045_1000038_pt1 | contig 33836 bp, 34 predicted proteins | sample TerdegcTABiofilm_FD_59184 | JGI IMG/M metagenome (GOLD analysis project Ga0067045, IMG submission 59184) | Combined Assembly of (Gp0054472, Gp0054536) Wastewater bioreactor microbial communities from Singapore -Terephthalate degrading...
CACAGTTACCTGGCCAGCGAAGCTGGCTCGTCGAGGTACTCAAGTCGATCAGTTTATACTGACTAGGTGATGTACTATTACTCTGTTAGAATCAGGGTTGTCGAATTTACAGTCGATTCTTTACACCACCTAAGGCCAATATGCTTCGTGCAATTGATGAATGTTATGCCTCGAAAGAGGATAAAACGTGGATGGCCGATTTCCTCCGGAAGATGTGGGAGAAATATCCTGTAAAATTTGCGAAAAGCGATGGATATACCTATATTTCCATTGAAGGGAAAGAACTGGGACTCATGTTAACAGATGAGGAGCAAAAAGGACTCGAAAAAGTCGATTCTGAGATAACAAGATATCTCAATGACCTTTTCAGCGACGGCAACAGTCCGAAATGGTCAGGGAACGAGCATTCAATGATTATAAATGATTCGTGCTGGAAATGGGGAGTTGATTCTTCTTATCGGAGCCAGGCAACTTCAGCAGCGCCAATACCGGATTCCTTCTGGACATTTCCATACAATCTTATAAATCATTACTGGAATCCCAATCCCTCACTCTCATGGCTGGGTCAGGGAAGGTATTATTGCGACTATTACGCGGACCTTGGAAAATCAAACCTCGACCTTGGATATTATTCGCTTGCGTATCAGCAGCTGGGATATTCAAGTCATTTCCTAACCGATCTCGGGAATCCTCTCCATACCGGAAAGGAGGCCGAACAGTTATTCCAAGGAATCAGTCCCCCCTGGTCACCACCCTTGTATTCGTGGGTACACAACAATTACGAAGGTTATGTCAATGCGTACTGGTCCACCGCACCGCCCTCTGGTCCATATGCGTTCAGTTACTTCGTCACAAACAACTGGTACTACTATCCAATGACCGATCCCTTCGTATCCGCTCAATCGCTGGCCCAGTATTCAAATACGAAATTGAATACTCTGTATTATTACGTCTACAACAATCCATACACCTTGCAGAATGATCCCAACACCTACATGATCACCTCCAATGTTTTAATAGATACGTCGAAGCATACCCTCGGACTAGTGAAATATGTGCGGGATTAGACTGCATACCATTTTTTTAAAAAATTTGGCCGGGAAAGGGATTTTGAATATGCCGTTTCCATTTCTAGTACGGTGAGAAATCGTGACCCCGATAGAATGGTTCCTGGGATTTATCGTTATTCTGCTTCTTATCGGTATACCCTCGATACTCTTCTCACTCCTCTCGTCTTTATTTTTCGTAGTGATGAACAAAGTCCAGATAAAATTCGTACGACTAATCCTTCCCCCAGTTATATTCATCGTGATCGCTATCATCCTCTCGACAGCCGGCCCGGGACTGGAGATGCTATATAAAACAGTGGGTTTTGTCGCTGCAATAAGCTGGCTGCTCTTCGGCGCCTTAATCTCTATGGGAACGATCACCCCGTTTCCCCTGTTCGAAAGGAGGTTGTCCAAAACAAAATCCTGGATTTACGTTTTCGAAGCGTCAATAATAATTTTTTTTTACTTTTTCGTCGCAGAGGTGGTGAATCAGGCTGGACTTGTGAGAGTTTTGTCCGGCGCCTTCCCGAACTTGTACTCTCCCATAGTATTTCTGTCGGTCCTATTCATCGAGGCTGTAGTTATTGCATCGCTCGTGTACGGGGGATTTGCCCTCTATTATCGCTTTTCCGGGAAGTTAGCTTCAGAGTAGGGGACACTGACAGGCTTTAATTCTCCCTTATGTTCCAGGGGGATTTTCAGTGATCCGGTGATTGTCCTATTAACGGTTATGATGATTACTTTCGTGCAAGGAGTAGATTGAAATGATACACCAATAAAAAACAGCAGCAATCGAAATCGCACTTGCAGACTTCGGATGGCGAATTCGTAATCTTCGGCAATGTGCATGATTTTAAAATATCATTCCGGCCAGGATCGAGATGCAGACCGTGCTCATCCGGGAGAATCATTGATACAGAGAATCATCAATACCGTCACGTGCCGTATTCCGAACCATTCTGCTGATAGTTCTGGATCTGGCACAGAGATCGTTTATGCACTTGGGTCCAATTACCCATGGAGGATGAGGATAAACCCCTCATCCCACGACAGCCACAAGGAACGTAATAACTACCTACGCTGTCACATTACCGGGCCTTCCCTTGGCATTTGCCACCAGGCCTGTGAAGGAGCAAAATCATGAAACTCTATGGAATAAAAACGGGATCGGTTTTCATGCTGGTCCTCATACTTGTATCTGCATTGATTGGAATAGCGAGTGCGGCGGATGAGAAAGGAGTCATCCGATCAGATGCCACCGAAGCGCAGTTGGACCTGATCAATGAACTCCATGGAAAGGACATCACCGTCCTTGAATACATGGAGAAGGTCCACCCGGAACACCTTGTCGGGATCCCCGATTCATACAAGGAGAATATGGCAGGTCATAAGATGACCTGGTGGGCAACGGAGCCAACAGCGGTAACCAAAGATGAACAACCGGTCCTGGACCGTGCGGCGGATGAGAAAGGAGTCGTCCGATCAGATGCCACCGAAGCGCAGTTGGACCTGATCAATGAACTCCATGGAAAGGACATCACCGTCCTTGAATACATGGAGAAGGTCCACCCGGAACACCTTGTCGGAATTCCTGATTCATACAAGGAAAATATGGCTGGCCAAAAGATGACCTGGTGGAGCACGGAGCCAACTTCAGCAACCAAAGATGAACAGCCGGCCTTTGATCGTGCCGCTGTTACCGTCAGTGCGACTGGATCCAAGTTTGACTGGAGAACCATCCGATTCGGAGGAACCTGTACTGCATCGGGACTGGAGGAACCTCCCTGGTATATCTATGTCGAAGCGTTCCTGATTAACCGGGGAACCGGGCAAACCGTGGATTCGACATCGGCAAGTTCACAACAGGGGGTGTGGTCAGTCACCGCATCGAAAGACAAGCTATATCCTGCGAATGGCCAGTACTATGTCCATGCATGGGGATATATTCCGACACCATACTACGCTGAGGACTATGACGAAACTTCGGTGTTCAGCTTCCCCTAACCATTTTTTCAGCCATGAATAACTATCGACATTCCAGCGGCATACTGATAGTCATTATCTGTCTGGTCATTATTCCCTGGACTATCAACGCAGAACCCGTACCTGAAACCGAGGCCGTTCTCTTTACTCTTTCGGGAGAACCGTTCTATATGACCTTGGAAGGAGACCGGCTTTTCTGGCTCCAGGATAATAAATACCTGAATGCTTCTGAACGGGGGCTTTACGTATATAACCTTACAGAGGGGACAAAAAAACAACTTATTAAGATCGGAGAACAAGGGCAAATGAATTCAGACAGCACGATTCCCATACTACATCAGGTTGAAACGGCGAGAATCTCCCGTGACCGGATTGTGTTCAGCGAAAAAGGGATCATGCTGATGAATGTCTCTACAGGAATCCTGGTTCAACTTACCAACCAGGATGATGCATTCCTACCAGTTTCCGATCTCAGGTTTAACCAGAATCCCTGGATTGACGGGGACCGTGTTGTCTGGACCGAACACGAGGGACTTGCCCACTCGAACGTTGACGGGGGGAAGATCGTTATCCTCAACCTTACGACAGGGGAGAAACGGTACCTCCCGACAGGTTCAGCTGGCAACCAGAGCACCCCCATGATTTCCGGTGACTTCATACTATGGAAAGACTATCGCCACGGCGGCCCGGACGATCCGGCATTGTACCTCTTCGATCTGAGGACCGGAGAAGAGGAACGCCTTACTGTGGAAAAACCGGTTCGGGGCAATTCGTATATCTCGGGTGACGAGGTGGTATGGACCGAGAAGATCCACGGGATCCATACGATCATCCATTACTCCATCTCTTCCCGGGTCAGGACCGTTGTCGGGCAGGGGAGCATATACCAGGGACATTTTCCCCCTATCTCGGATGAAAGAATTGTATGGTTACAGTCAAAAAATCCCCTGGATATCAGGGAAGAGAGAAATGCGATCATGGTGATGGACCTTCGCATAGGAGAGAAAAGGCAAATCACTCCTTTCCAGCGTGGGCTTTCCCATCCGGTCATCTCAGGGGAATACATCATCTATACGCGCGGTGCGGGAGACGACTGGTCCAAGGAACCTCGCGAGGTCGTGCTTTATACCCTCTCGTCTCGCCCAAGAGAGACCGTATATGGTACGGATACTCGTCCNGGAAACGGCAACNNTCCGACTCCTGCGACCAATTCACTTGATAANGGTGAAGTAATACCTCCGACATCGTCACCGGGTTTTACCTGCTTCACACTGATTGCGGGGTGTATTGCAGCACTGGCTATTAAGAAGGTCAGGGATAGGAGTTCCATGTGCTTGCTCTAATTCCAATCAAATGGTGGTGGTGCCACAAAACGGCCGCAGCGGCCCGAGCGACCGAATGGAGCGAGTCACTGAGCGTCATCATTGTCCGGTAAACAGCGACGAGCATGATGCAAAGCACGATGCAAGGAGTGGGATGAAACAGCTGCCGGCAAGGAGTGGAACGACAAAGCCGGGAGCGAGCGTCAGTGAATCAGGATTAGGAAGAGAAAATCGGTAGCATGGTGCGAGTGTAGCGGAGTGGAGGAGCACCGGACCGGAGGGAGGAGCGGACGGAGATAGAGCAGGGCGAGCACGTTGCCCCGTTATTGTGTATCAAGATCTCTCTGGTCTCCTCTCTCCTGCGATGAGATTCTGACCAGAGGGAGGAATCGCATGGGGCAGGGGTTCCATACCGCAGGTGGAGAGCACCGGGGTGGAGGCTTCGCCCCTTCGGATTGGTAGGAGCGGGGTCAGGGGCAGGGGTCGGTCTCAGGGGCGATTATTTGCGCGGTAAGAAAAAGAACAGCATGGAACACTCTGTTCCTGGTCCCACCCGCAGCATTTTAAGCTCAGGTTCGATTCTCCACCCAACTATTGTGCTTTCTGGTCTTCCCGGAAGCGAAATCCTTCACCTGACTACGCGAAAATCCCCGTACGGCGTTTCGTATCCTTCCGCTATGACCGCAGCACCGGTAAGCGGGGCATCCCCCCCGAGGCCGGAGAGCACCATCTCCGGCAGATCGAGGAACCGGTCGACCTCGCCGCCCAGCGGTCCGAGCAGGAGATCGGAGTTCTCGCGCATGACCGTCCCGTCAAAGACGATAAGGTCCGGGTCGTAGGCAACGATGACATCGGAGACCCCCCTGGCATTGATCCTGACGAGATCCCGGATGAACCGGAGGACGTCGTCATCTCCCTGCCGGGCCGAAGCAAAGATATCCCGGGCCCTGTCCGGGCCCCAGTGGGGCCTGCCATGGTAGTGGCACCACTGGGCAAAGAAGAAGGGGAGGAACCTGCCGGAGGAGTATCCTTCCCAGTGCCCCCGGTACCCGCAGCTGCAGGGAAGGTCGTAGGTGTCGTCCACGTGGAAGTGCCCGATCTCGACCGCGTTTCCCCCCCTGCCAAGCAGTATCCTTCCGTTTGCACAGACGCCTCCCCCTATCCCGGTCGAGATGGTGATGTACACCACGTTGTCCCTCCCGCGGGCAGCACCAGCCTCGATCTCCCCGATCAGCCCGGCGTGGCAGTCGTTGACCATCCGGACCGGGACACCGAACTCGCGGGAGAGGGGATCGCAGAGGGACACGTCCCTGAATGCCATGTTGGGAGGGTTGCGGAGGATCCCGCGGCGGATGTCGACCGGGCCGGCAGCCGAGATCCCGATTGCCCCGATATCTCCGGAAATTGTCGTCGATACCTTCCGAATCATGCCGGAGAGGAATGAGATGAGGATCGCAGGGTCGGATGNTCCTGCAGGTGTTCTCTCCTCGATCCTCTCTCCCTGACGGGCCCGGTGGTCAAAGACNGCTACCCTCGTCCGGGTCGCCCCGAGGTCAATGGCTACCGTGCATACCATCGGATCCGTGGTTTTCTTCGGAAGGGTGATGAAGGTTCGCCGGAACCGGGGTGATCGGTTAAGAGAGATGCGGGGCAGGTATCACCGGGGATATTGAATGGATCTGGGTCACGGAAAAAAATCCAAAATGAAGTCTATATAGCAATTTATGCCGTTCTGGTAATGAGAACCTGCAGGCAGTTATTTCCTTGTCTGCTTCAGGAATGACACACAGCCTCACCGGGGACAACCTGACACACTTTGCAGCAACTGTCTTCATTTCTGTCTTCATGGAGATCGTCACGAAGATAGAATCATGTCCGGAACATCATTTTTACATCCGCAGGTATCCGGGACTCTATCACATTTGTTCTCCTGTTCGGTTCCTTCCCCATCTTCGGATCCTCTATCGGGATCCAGAGTGCATTCGGCTCAATCCCCAACAGCCCGGACTTCGCGCCCATCATTGCAGGTCTCGTCGCCGGTCCGTACGCAGGACTTGCGGTCTCGGGCTGATTGGCGGTCTCCACCGCCTGACACCTGTGTAAGCCTTCCTGTGATTCCTTCCCTGCCATGACAGGCTACCCGTCTTTTGGAGGATGACCGGACACAGTCACGCTTTGGTGGAGAGAGAAACTGCACAGTGCTTGCCGGATATCGCAGAACTAATCTCCTATACTTGTTTTCCTTCCCGATCCTGGGAAAGGGGGATACTAGACCCAGACTCACCAGGCTCATCGAGGGGACAGGGCAATCGCCCTCTCACGCCCTGTCCTGCCTGCGGGAAAGGAGCGCCTGGTACACGTCGGCAAGCCATGGATCCCGCGTCGACTGCCAGGGGTCCTGGTCGTCAGGATCGTCACTGCGGCCCACGATCTCCTTCCATGCGTCGTCTGCCATCCTCCACCCCTTACTCCCCTGATCTATGTCCCCTCTCCTGTTTATCTCCTTCGGCCTTCGCCTGCCCGCCGGGGGGATGTGACGCGCCAATTCCGGCCATCTCCGCGACCATCTCCTGCATGACGGAAAAGGCCGAACAGAGATCTTCCGCGGCATCCCGGGACAGCCCAAGATCCGCCCAGTCCTTCCGCTTCAGTTCCTCGAGCGTTATCTCAATCGTCGTCAGGTCAGCCCTGACAACCCGCGAGGCAGGGACCGCCCCTGCGTGAGGGGATATTCCAAGACTCCCCATTTCATGCCTGAGCCTCTCCCGGAATGCACAGACCCTCTCCGCCAGTTCCTCGCGTTCCGGCGCCGGAATATCAGGGATGTAATGGAGAAAAGCGCGGGGACGGGAGGCGGTCTCCTCCAGCACCTCCTCGATGGCGGAGAGAACGGTATCGATATACCGGAACGATACTGCAAGGGAACGCAGTCCGTTTTCCCTGATCACAGGCCTCCCCCCTTTCCCCTGCACCATCATCACCGGAAAAATGCAAAAATGTCCGTGTTTTATCACCGGACGAATGCTTTTCGCCCTGCATACCGCGCATCTCCACCCATCTCCTCCTCGATGCGGAGGAGCTGGTTGTACTTCTCGACGCGTTCGCCCCGTGCAGGGGCCCCTGTCTTGAGGTGCCCGGTCCCCATGGCGACCGAGAAGTCCGCGATGAACGAGTCGACGGTCTCGCCGCTCCGGTGCGAGACCATGGCACCCCAACCGCTGGAATGCGCGAGCTCGACCGCGGCAATCGTCTCTGTCNCCGTTCCGATCTGGTTGGGCTTGATCAGGACGGCATTTGCCACCCCTTCGCGGATCCCCATCCGGATCCGCGAGACGTTCGTNACGAAGAGGTCATCGCCCACGAGCTCTATCCTGTTGCCGAGACGGCGTGTCAGCTCCTTCCACCCNGTCCAGTCGTCCTCTGCGAGCCCGTCCTCGATCACGACGATGGGAAACCGCGAGACGAGCGACTCGTAGTAGTCCACCATCTCCACGGAGGAGAGCTGCCTGCCTTCCGTTCTGAGCACGTACCTCCCGTCCTCGCAGAACCCGCTCGAGGCGGGATCCAGTGCGAAGCCGATCTCCCGGCCCGGGGTATAGCCGGCAGCCTCGATGGCCTCCGTCATCAGCACGAGGGGTTCCTCGTTCGACCGGACTGACGGAGCAAAACCCCCCTCGTCGCCGACACCGGTGCTGTAGCCCTTTTTCCTGAGGATCTCCTTGAGAGCATGGTAGGTCTCGCTCCCGAACCGCAGCGCCTCGGAGAAAGACGGGGCGCCCCACGGCACGATCATGTACTCCTGGAAATCAGACCCCTGCCAGTTCGCATGGACGCCGCCGTTCATGATGTTCATCATCGGGACGGGCATGATGACCCGCCCGGGCCTCTCGAGGTACCGCCAGAGGCTCGTCTCCGATGCTGCCGCAGCAGCCCGTGCCACAGCCATTGAGACCGCGAGGATCGCGTTTGCTCCAAGGGCTGCCTTGTTCTCCGTCCCGTCGAGTGCAATCATCCTCCGGTCGACGGCTTCCTGGTCGGTTGCATCCATCCCGGNAAGGGCAGTCGCGATCTTCCGGTTGACTGCCTCGACAGCNTTCCGGACACCTTTCCCATGGTATCGGTCCTTAGCACCGTCACGGAGCTCGACTGCCTCGTGCTTCCCCGTCGAGGCCCCCGAAGGGCTCGCTCCCCTGCCCCGTGCACCGCAGGCAAGAACGACGTCTGCCTCGACAGTCGGGTTCCCCCGGGAGTCGAGTATCTCCCGGGCCGAAATCTTCCTGATCACTGTGTCTGCCATCGTCTTCTCTCCTCACAGGTACGGTCGCATTCCGGCATAATTCCTCCTGCCAATGGAAAACCCGGCGAGAATGGAGAGCGACTCTGCCGCCCGTGCCGTGAACTCGAGCGTTGGTGCACCACCAAAGATCGACCGGGCAAATCCCCCGGAGTGGTGGGCACACCTCCTTATGAACGCATTGCAGGCATCCACGTGCCGGGGCTCCGCACCCAGCAGCCGGGAGAGGCGCAGCCCTGCGTGCAGGTGTTCAAGGAAGGCAGGTCTGCTCCCAGGCTTTCCGAGGAAACCGAACTCCGGGTCCTGGCAGATATCGAGGAACCGGAGGGTTTCCCGGGTTTCATCCCTGTAACCGAGGACCGAGAGGATCTCTGCTGCCATCCGCGTGTCCTGCAGGGTGGGAACGGGGAACCCAAAACCCCCATCCCTGCTGCGGAATGAAAGCACCCCAGATGCGATCCTGTCCCTCCCATCCCTGGAGACGTGCACACCGGTCAGTTCAGCGAGCAGAACCCATGCATAAAGAGGCTCAAAGAGGGAGAGGGAATCGGCCACCTCTGTCTGCGGATTCACGGACGGGTAAGAGCGGAGCACATAGCCGGAGACATCATGGAGCGCTTCTGCGTCCAGAAGGCGGAGCGCTCCAAGGGTATACAGAGCGGCGGAGAGGGACGGAAACGAACCGTCCGGGGACTGGAGTCCCTGGAGGAAGAGGACGGNCTCTTCGTCTGAATTCTCCTCCCCCATGAGGGTGAGGTTCAGGAGAGCACAATNCGTGTCCGCGGCGTTTGGTTCGTCGAGCCGATAGAAGCAGTACCCTCCCGCTGGGCACCGGCGGTCCCGGACGTAGTCCCCTGTCCGGGCAGGAAGGGAAAAGTGGCGCTCTCTCCGATCGCCTCCTGCCTGCCAGGTCATGCTCATCCCGTGGTTCTGCCAGGGGTTCCGATGAGATCCTCGAGCGCGCGGGAGATCTCTGTCAGCAGCTGGACTCTATCTGCAATCTCCTCTGCCCGCTCCTTCCTCCGGGTGTACGCAGCAGCGATCGCCCCCTGCGTGGTATCTATCGTCCGCGCCAGTTCCTCGTCCATCTCGCGCGAGAAGACGCGGAATGCTGCATCGATGTTCTGCAGGGTCGCCCAGCGGAGGTTCTCGACGTTCTGGATGACGAGCGAGTGGATCTCCCTNGCAATCCTGCCACGCAGGCGCTGCTCTCNCATGGCACGGGGAAGGGCCCTGTCGACGAGGTCGGGGGATATCATGCCGAGCATGCCGGACCACGTCCTCCGCGAGACCCAGTAAGGTTCCCGGGCGAGGACGAGTGGCCCGCCGGACGAGGGAGCGTGGTGCGGGATCTCAAAGATTGTGGATGCTGCAGTCCTGACCGATTCGCTCAAGGCCTCGGCCTTCTCCCGGTGTGCCGAGAGCACCGAGATCATCTCGCTGTCAAACCTATCCGTCACNTCCCCCAGCGTGTGCTCGAAGTAGACCGGTATCTCCTGGGCTATNGCATTCTCGACGGCATGTGCATCCNGANCCCCGGATGCCGCGATTGCGGAGGCGGCGGCTTCCTGCAGGTGTCTCTCTGCCTGCTCCCGGATTCTTGCACATTCCTCCTCGAGGAGCTCANCGATCCGCCTGTGGTCGCCGGCGAGGATATCCTGNGTCTGCCGGCGCTGGCGTTCTGCCTCGTCCACCTTCTTCTGGAAGAGGGCAAGCCTCTCCTCGAGGTCTGCGATCGGCATCTCAAGCGANTTTCTCTCGAGGCTGATCCTGAGCAGGGCATCGTGGAAGATATCGAGTGCCTTCTTCTGGACGGCCTCTTCAAGGACNCGACTCTTCTCCCGGGCTAAAAAATCAATGAGGTGATCCGTGATGGCAGGAAGGCCACTTGAGGCGAGCAGGTCACTGTTTCCCGTCAGCCGTGCAAGGAGAGCCTGTTTTGCCGAGACAGGGAAGATCTTTCCCTCAGGCGCTATCCCGACCTTCTCGGAGAGGACCTTCTTGATGAAGGCAAGGACCGTCTCCCTCTCGTGCTCCGTGAGGTAATCGACCTTGTTCTGGACGAAGAAGATGCATGCGATCTTCTCCCGCACGTGGCGGAGGAAGTCAACCTCAACCTCCGTGATGGGGGGATCGGCCGAGACGAGGAAGAGTGCGGCATCGCACTGCGGGAGAAAGTTCAGCGTCATCTCGGTGTTGTGCCGGTGCGTTGATCCGATCCCGGGGGTATCGATGAGGATAACGTCCCTGAGGATCCGGGACGGGTGAGTGATCTCCACCGAGGCGATCCCCTTCCTGTTCTTCGGGTTGGCCTCCTCGGAGACGAACTCGAGCAGTGTGCGGTTCATCTCTTCGGGCGAATGACAGGCGATGGTCTCCTCTCTCCCCCGGTCCTGGTAGTGGACATGAACCGTCCGCTCCTCCCCGTGCCGGATGAATGTCGGGATTGCAGTCAGGGGGATGACAGAACTGGGCAGGATGTCTTCCCCGAGAAGGGCATTCAGAAGGGTGCTCTTTCCCCTCTTGAACTGCCCGAGGACAGCGAGCTGGAACCTCCCCTCTGCAAGCCTCTGCCGGAGTGCAGAAAGAGCCCTCTCCTGCTGCTCCATCGCGGGGCTGAGCTGGTGGAGCAGGGATATCCCCTTCTCCAGAAGAACGGGAATGTCCGGCATCGGATCCACAGGAGAGGGACCGGGCCCATTGCAGGGAGAGGTGGATGTTTTGTCCCGTGCAGGATCGTGCATGATACTCCTCTATGTCATGGTATTGTTGCGTGTAACATCGGGGGGTAGGAGTTATCAGCAGGACCTGCGGTTATGTGGTGAACTCCATCACCATCATATCATATGCAGGTCGCCTGCCGGACAGAAAAAATTTCCTCTGGGGATGCAGGTTCGATTATCCTGACTTTTCCCCCGTGTTTACTACCTTGCAGGGGGGGCGTGCCGTCATGGATCCCCGGCGTCTGTCGCTCCAGCAAGATCCCATTGTACAGGAAGATCTCTTTTATGGTTTACACTAAAATAATGCGCTATCCTGGAGGCGAGATCGAGAGACGGTTTGTACTTCCCCTTTTCTCAACAGCAACGATGGTTTGGCGGTTTACTCCAAGCCGGGTCGAAAAGGCCTCCCTGTCGAGACCATGCATAACCCGGTAATCCCGAATCCTGTTCCTCATCAGTGTCTCCCACTCCCCATACTTGCGGGCATAATAGACCCTGAAGGCAACATACGGGAAGAACATGAGAAAGAGGAGTGTTAACTGCATGTATCCCATGAAGCCACGTCGAATCAGCCCCCATCCGGAATGACGCGATCCCCTGCTGAAGTACCACCTTCCGGGGGTGGAAATCGCAGGTACCACCCCTTAACGAGTCATGTTTCATGGAATCCGCATTCATTTTCCCTACCTCTCCGGCTGGTCTATTATCCGCGGGCACAATCCCACACCTATGTCTTCACCTTCCTTGCCTTCTCCACGGTCATCTCCTTCATCATGGGGCTTTTTACCAGCATCGAACTCTCCATTGGGACCGGGTTTGGCCTTTTTGCGCTATTCTCCATCCTGCGATACCGGACAGAGACGATACCAATCGGCGAGATGACGTACCTGTTCGTTATGGCAGCCATGCCCATTCTCAAAGCGGTTTCCTGGACCCAAAGCATTTATGGCCATATCGTGGTTGTCGACATCCTCATCTTCATCGTTCTCTGGGCTCTTGACCCGGCATGGGGATTTGAGCGTGAATAGTTACAGATGGCTATCAGATAGGAAAAAATTGACCTTATCAAGCATGACAGGCGAAACGAGATGCTCCATGACCTTGCAGAGCGAACAGGAATTGTCGTGCATGACTATGAAATCATAAAGATCAACTTCCTCCGCGACGTTGCAAACACCAGGATTATTTATTCCATTCCCGGAAAAAGACAGGAAGGAGCTATGACAAGTCCCATCCGGCCCTGAGTTTTTTCCTCTCCAAGAGCAAACTCTTTTTTTCATGCCAGCGAAGAAAGACTGGCGATGAAGTCCGCCATAAGCGCGTTTTTCGCTGATGACTTCTCTTTCCGCAGGTGATGTTCCGCGATGGTGCGGAGGAGGCTGTATGGTCAGGACCGATGTCAGTATCAGGCTGATGAACGTGTTGCTCGATGGAATACCCCGCAATGACTGGCAGCTTGCCAGTGCAATCGGGTTTTCAGATCCCCGAAACATTCAAAGGCACTTGAAATCTTTCATCTCCATGGGCTCTGTCATAACCCGCCCGGGGCATCCCGCGGGCACCGGAACCCTGTACCAGCTGACCGATAAAAAGGAGGGGCTCCTGAAGCTCTACCAGTCGCGTTTCTACCGGAGCCTGCGCCCCCGGATCCGGGAAATACCATGGTTCGTTGATGCACAGGCAGAAGGATTCTCCACGCTCCCTCCTGACCTCCATCACATCATCAGGGAGATGATGAAGAAGTCACACACCTTTTTCTCCCTGGTCGCCCATTACCCGTGCCACAACGATCTTATCTCCCTGTACTCGGTTTACCTCTTTCCCTGTCGCCTTGCAGGATGGGATGACCCGGAATTCCAGAAGTATTACCTCTATGCACAGCTCTATGCCGAGGCGATCACACACGATGTGCACGGCGGAGGCCTCTCCGGGGGTTTCCTTGACCCTCTTGACAGGATACAGGAGATTCTCATCCGCATGGCACGAAAAAAAAGGTGAAAGGTGAGTTCCCGTTCACCCGCATTGCCGCCCTTATTCGTCCCCGGAATCTACAATACCTGATCTTTCCGCAGGTTCACAAAGACGTCATGATCGTCCCTGGGATTCCGCCCATGCCTGCATTGCTTCAGGAGTCATCTGGCCACTGGGGTGGCAGCAAAGGAAGCTTTTTTTGAAAAAAAGAAATATCGGTCCCGATGGAGAGGAGTAAGGAGGTTGGAGAAGTTCTACACCTCTTTTGCCGCAAGTTCCACGTCTTCTTCCTTGATGGTCTTTCGGCCGGCATGCATCGCGAACATGTTCGCCTTTTTGACGAGTGCCGCGATGTATTCTTCTGACTGTGCAACGAGTGCAGCTGCTGCGTCACTCCCAACGCGTTCTGCACCGCTCTTCTTGGCAATCCTAACGACTGCTGCAAGAGGTAAATCTGCCACCTTGATCACCTCATCTGTTTAAAGGTTTAAATAGTATTTATATATTGCTGTCAAATGGTGCAAAAGATGAACGAAAAAAGGGAAGGGGGCTGGAAACGGAGGCATTTTCCCGGTGGGGGAGATGGCTCCCGGCACTCCGCAATCACCAGGACTTTTCCCCCGGCATGGGAGGAGACCCGGTGTTCCCGCTCTCTCCTCCCGGTTATATTTTTATATGTTTTCTTCACTGGTTTATTCTATGAAACGAAATCCTCTCTCTCTCCGGACTTTTTTATTATTCACAGCAGTCCTCTTCATCCTTGCCATTTTCGCAGGAGCAGACATCTCCTCTCCGGGCAACGGTGATGATGAGACTATTATTTCTGGCAACATATCCCCTGCCAGCCCTGCCGATTCCGTCCCTGCGAACAGAACAATCGTGAATGATTCACAGGAAAATCCCTTTGATTCTCAACCCGTTTTTCCGGGGGACGAACGAGAATCCAGTTTCCAGCAGGGTGAACGGGGCTGGAAATTCATGTCCGACCTTGCAAACTCAGGCGTCTATGACTCCGGGGGCATTCGGGCGGGTGGTGAACTCCTCTGGAAGTTCCCAACGGAGGGGTATTATCCTTCCAGTCCCGCGATCGTGGGCGGTGTCGTCTACGCATCGGGCATCTATGATATCTACGCGATTGACGCAGTCACCGGAGAGCTCCTGTGGACTTCTCCCCACGGGGGAGGGCAATCGAGCCCTGCAGTGACCGGAGGAGTCGTCTACGCGGTCAGCGACAACAGGAACGTTACTGCCCTCGATTGTACCACCGGGACTCTCCTGTGGGAATATCAAGCGGGAAGCCCTGTCTATTCCAGCCCCGCGGTATCGAATGGGATCCTTTACACCGGGAGCAGTGAGGGGAAGGTGCTTGCCCTCGATGCCGGAACAGGGACCCTCCTCTGGAGTTACCCGTGCAAAACCGAAGTCCGTTCCAGTCCGGCCGTGGCAGGTGGCACCGTCTATTCTGCAGACCAGGGAGGAACGCTCTATGCCCTCGATGCCGAGACGGGAACTCTCCTCTGGAATTACACCTTCAAAACCGGAGTCCGTTCCAGTCCGGCCGTGGCAGGTGGCACCGTCTATTCTGCAGACCAGGGAGGAACACTCTATGCCCTCGATGCCGAGACGGGAAATCTCCTCTGGGAGTGCCCTGTTCCGGGAGGAACCGGCGGAGCGGGCCCGGCGATCTCTGGTGGCGTCATATACATCGGGAGCAGTGATGGGAGACTGTACGCCCTCGAGGCCGGAGAAGAGGGGAGACTTCTCTTTAGTTATCAGACCGGTGCATCTATCATTTCCAGTCCGGCTGTATCAGACGGCGTCGTATTCACCGGGAGTTCGGATGCCAGTCTCTATGCCCTTGACGCAGGTTCCGGAGAGCTCCTGTGGAGCTTTCCGACCGGGAATACGATAAATTCCAACCCTGCAGTCGCGAATGGAATCGTCTACATCCAGAGCACTGATGGCTATCTCTATGTACTGACCACGCTACCTGACGACCCCCCCGCGAGTGTGACCGACCTCCATGCTGCACGGGTCAACGGCGTGGAGATAACATGGGTCTGGAATGAGCCCCGGACACCCGGATTCTCGCATGCCATGGTCTTCCTGGACGGCGTGTTCCAGGAGAATGTCCCGAAAGGGAAGAAGAGCTGGACAGCAAGGGGACTTGCTCCCCTTACCAGCCATACCCTCTCGGTGAGGACGGTGGGGGTGAAGGGTGCAGCCAACACGACACTGGTAAGCTCTACCGCGACCACCACGGGTCTCTCGATCGAGCAGATCGATCCTGCGCATGTGGTCGAGGACAGTCCCGGTTTTACCCTCGAGATACGCGGAACAGGATTTTCTCCCGCGTGTGCCGTCCTCTGGAACGGAAACCTGCTCAAGGCAGAGTCCATCCAGGCAGATCATCTCAGCGTGGATATCCCGGCAGAACTGGTTGCACACTCGTGCAGGGTGAATATCACCGTCATTGATGAGTCCGCAGGGGAACTCTCGAACGCTGTCACGCTCTTTATCTCGGACAACCCTGCCACTGCAAAGGCCCGGAAGTTCCGGGCCGACCCTAACAACACGGGAGTGTTCGATGGTTCCGGGAGGAGACCTGTCCCGGAACTGCTCTGGAAGTACACGACAGGAGGATCTGTCCAATCGAGTCCTGCAGTCGTGGACGGGATTGTCTATATCGGGAGCAACGACCGCAATCTCTACGCTCTCGATGCAGAGACGGGGACACTCATCTGGAAATATGATACGATGGAGCACTTTGATATCGTCAGTTCCAGCCCTGCCGTCTCAAACGGAGTTGTGTACATCGGCGGACTGCGGAACAAAATCCATGCACTCGATGCCCTGACGGGGAAGTTCCTCTGGAAATACAAGCTTCCGATACGCACCGTTGCACGATCCGGCATCAGTTCCGGTGCAGCGGTTGCCGATGGGGCAGTCTACATCGGAAACATGGACGGGGGACTCTACGCATTCGATGAGGTAACCGGAGACCTCCTCTGGAAATTCTCCCTCCCGGAGTCTGAAACGAGTATTTCCGAGATCTTTTCCAGCCCCGCAATTTCTGATGGTGCTGTTTACATAATATTTTATTCAGGCCACGTGTATGCCCTCGATGCCCGGACAGGAGAAGTACTCTGGCGTTACGCACCGGATCGTTTCTCGAACTGCTATTCCAGTCCTGCAGTCTCCGGCGGTACTGTCTTTGTGAGTGGTGGTTTGAGGAACACGTTTTTTGCACTGAACGAGTCGACCGGACAGGTCCTCTGGGAGTTTACCACAGGGGGAAACCTCATTTCCAGCCCTGCTGTGGCAGAAGGTGCGGTATTCTTCGGGTCCCATGACAGTCACCTCTACGCATTGAACGCCTCCTCAGGGGCACTCCTCTGGAAATTCCCCACGGGTGGCAGGGTCATTTCCAGTCCCGCCTTCGCAGACGGGATCGTTTATTTCGGAAGCGAGGACGGCAACCTCTATGCTCTCGATGCATCGACAGGGACACTTCTCTGGAATTACACCACCGGAGAGAGTATCCATTCCAGCCCGGCAGTCAAAAACGGTATTGTATACTTCGGGTGCAGCGATCACAGCGTTTATGCGGTCGGATCCCTCCCGCTCGATCCCCCGGTTGCTGACTTTACAGCTGACGTGACATCCGGAAATGCCCCCCTCGAGGTGACATTCACGGACACTTCCACCGGTGTGGTGACGGCAAGGTTCTGGGATTTCGGAGATGGGACAGCAGTCGTTGAAAACAACTCCGTGACCCAAAATCACACCTATCTCTTCCCGGGGACGTTCTCTGTCTCCCTTCTTGCTGCAAACCCGGACGGACAGGACAAGGTGGAGAAACCCGGATATATCACTGTCAGGCCCACCGGCGCACCCCCGCAGGCATGGTTCACTGCCATGCCACAGGCAGGCTACAGCCCGTTACCGGTCCGGTTCACCGATCGCTCCATGGGCAGTCCGGTTGCATGGAGATGGGACTTTGGGGACGGGAATACCTCTGCAGAGAAGAACCCGTCCCATACCTATACCCGGGCCGGAACCTACCGGGTAACCCTGATAGTCTTTTCGGCAGGAGGGAAAAGTTCATCCGAGTTCTCCATCCGGGTGATGGAACGTCCCCCTGTCCCCACGCCCTTCCCCACAAGGACGATTACACCGTTCCCGACATTCAGCCCGGGGCCCACCCTGCCNCCCCGACCCGGGGCTCCGCCGGTTGCGTTCTTCAAGATGAATACGAGCATGGGCAGGGCGCCGCTGACAGTGCAGTTTACGGATCTCTCGTTCAATGCACCGGCACGCTGGTTCTGGGACTTTGGAAACGGCCAGACCTCGATACTCCAGAATCCTGTAACAACGTTCTCCGAGCCGGGTATCTACCAGGTTTTTCTCCGCGTGGAGAATGCGCACGGTGAGAGCAGAACTTATCGGCCCGTATACGTGCGGTGAGTGAGGAACCTCTCCTTTTTTACCTGTGAAGAAAGCCCAGTCAAATTTCTGATGGAAATTGATCGGGATGCGCCGGTTGCATGCCGGATAGGAAACACACCAGGTATTTTCAAAACCGGAAATCTTTTTTTTTTATCCACTATCTCCACGAGAAACCGGCTGCACGTGCAGAGAAAAATTCTTCCGCAATTTTCCTGCAGACCTCTGCACTCCGGGGCAGGAACTCTTGGGTCTCTTCGAGATGACGGTCACGTTCCGGAGGCGGACAATCCGAAACCCAGTCCCTGATCATGGCAGGCGTGATTTCGACATGGAACTGGAGCCCGAGTGCACTTCCCACGCGGAGTCCCTGGTTTCTCACTTCCTCTCCCTGGAACACGAGCTCTGCGCCACGCGGAAGGTCGAATGTCTCCCCGTGCATCTGGAACACGGGGAATTGCCGGGGAATACCGGGAATGATGTTTTCGCTCACGGTAGTAACAGGGTACCAGCCTGTTTCGGGAACGCAGGGGTGGACGGCAGCACCCAGGGCAGATGCGATGAGCTGGGCACCGAGGCAGATCCCAAGCACCGGGCGGCCTTCCGTCACCCATTCCCGGATCAGTTCCTTCTCTTTCCTGAGCCAGGGGTACACATCTTCATCATTGACACTCATCGGGCCGCCCATGACGAGAAGGTGGGTGGATGCGGCGGGGGAGGGATCCTCGTTCTCGTGGAGATGGAAATTTCGCACCGCTATCCCCCTTTCTCTTGCAAGAGTCTCGAATAGCCCGGCGCCCTCCTTTTCTGCGTGCTGGAAAACGGCAAGAGAGATATCCCGAACTCCGGATTCGGGGAGTGTTGGGTTGCTCCTCTTATCGTGATGTATTTCTCGGTCTCCCCGTTCACCCATGCAATATCCTCGCTTTTCTCTCATTTTTTCTCCTGCACTGAAAATTCCCTGATGTCGAGGAACCAGTACCCCTCGTCGAAAACATGGTCATAGTCCGTGATCCGTATCTTCCTGCCAAAAAACGGGCAGTCAGTGACAAGGGTGTGGAACTCCCCGTTCTCGCCACAGGGATCGACGTGCACGGGCAGCCGGCGGATAGCTTCGGGGAAACCGCCATCGATTGTCCGTCCCAGCCATTCCTTCCCCATCACGTCACCCCGCGCACTGACGATGACCATCTCGAGGCCCGCATCCATCATCTCCCGCAGGAGGGATTCGGGATCTCTTTTCCAGAGGGGCATCACGGCCTCGATGGAGAGGTCGTTGCAGATTCGCTCCACCAGACCTCCATGGGTCTGGATGTGCCCGAATACGGCTCCGTCGACTCTCGCTCCCATTCTCCGGAGAGCAAGGATGACATTTTTGAATTCCTGTTCATAGGAGATGAAATCCCTCCGGATAAGGGGGATGCCTGCCGATGCGGCCTGTGCAGCGATCACGCCGGGGTTCAGAGCGTGAGACCCTCTCTTCTTCGTATCCGCAAAGTGGAGCAGGTGGGTGACCCTGTATCCCTCTTCCATTGCCCTGTAACACGCATAGCAACCATCCTTTCCCCCTGTCCATGACACGACGACGTTCTTATCTGATCTTTTATTTTTCTTGGATAGATTCCGTGTCATGAGAGCCACCAGACCGTCACGATGGGAGAAATAGCATACCTATCGTTTTCAAAACCTGCCCGTCTCACCCGGATCATGCCCTTTCAATGGCCCGCTTCAGAGCATCCGGTTCATCGGTCCCGATACGGAACTTCTTTCCGGATGATAGGGTGACTTCGACTGCGTCATACCCGGAAATATTGTAGAGGGGGCCGTGCGGTGTCCACCGGATGCCCCACCCGTAATACCAGGGGTTTCTCACGACGGTGACAGAGGTGATGTCAAAGAGAGGCCAGTTCTTCCTGAAGAGGCGGATCGGCCCGAAGGCCAGCGAGAGGTATCCCCCGTCCACCCTGACGGTCAGTGTGGAGAAAAGGGCGAGCACGAAGACCATCAGCCCTCCCACGATAATTGGAACCGGGCCTGAGCCGAAGACGATAGTGGAGGCTGCGATGACGACGAGCACAGCGAGGACTGCCCCGATGACGAGATATCCCCTCTGGGTATGTTCATACGGGTCAGCACCTCCCCTGCCATGTGAATCTTTCTCCTTTTCCCTATCCATTATCTGTCATTCTATGACCCGATGCAGGAAAAGACTTCGCCCCATTTTTCAAGCGTCGTTCCTCGTTCATGCGAACACTTCTTCCGGATGGACAGAGCAGCCCCGGATGAGATCCCTTTGGGCAGACTTTTCCCAATCCCGCTTTCCCAAACGACGGGAATACAACTGCACCCCCTGCCATGCGAATGGAACGATTCGCTGTGCGATCGATCCGATGCAGGAAAACCGGGAATGGTTTATTGCGAAATTCCAAGTCCGGGTTCCATTTTATACGTTTCTGGCGCGACGGGAATCAGGCTCATTTTCACCTGTCAATCGGCCCTTTTTCCACTTTCTCTTAAGTCTGCAGCAGTTCTCTCGAGCGAAAGGGCCACCCTGTTCCGGAAATCCTCCCTGTCGACTGCACGGGCAATATGACGTTCGAGGACCATGATACGGTCAGCCCGGGCAACGAGCGTGTCCATGGCGCAGGCGGCAAAGACAAGGGCAGTCTCCTTCATCTTCCCGCGGTTATGGGCAAGTATCTCGCAGAGCGGTGTCACCTCCTCTGCCTGGAGCGTGCTCCTCACGAGCAGGTTGGGCGCCGACCTGTCCTCGTCGATGACAAGCAGGGGGCAGCCCCGTTCGACCGCTCTCTGCACCTGGTGTGCCATGGTCATCGAGCCGCTGCCCATGCCGGAGGCTGCATGGATCGTCCCGCTGACGCCGGGGGGCAGTCTCGAGAAGAACATGCTCACGTCTGCTCCGGTCAGGAGAGCATTGACGGCTTCGGCCGTGCAGATCCCCTCCACGGTGACCACCATCTCCCTGCCGTCTCCGATGGCATGGTTGTCCATTCCGGCAATGATTCCCTCGAGGAAGGTCGTCTTTCCCTCGGCATTCGACCCGGCAATGGCAAAGACCTCCTTCTTCCTGATCCCGAGGCCGGTTGCCGTCCTTCCGCTGGCCGGAAGTTCCATCTCGACAGGGTCAAGTTCCCGCGGGCAGGTGAAGGGGATGTTTGTCCCGGTCTTTGGGCCCGCTGTCCTGAAGTAACACCTGTACTGCGTATAGGAGCGTGCAAGGCAGGATCCGTCCCCGACAAACGAGACGAGACCCCTGTCCGGGAGCATCTCCCGGAGAAGTTCCTGGTCGAGCGTCACCCTCCACGCCTCCTGCAGGACTCCTGCCGGGATGGAGAATGTCACCGCTGCGATCGCATCGCAGAAACGTGCAACTCTCTCTGCTATCCCCGCAACATCCCGGTGCGAGAATGCAGGGGGGCAGGGTACTGCCCCGGAAACGACGAGGTGGATCCCGTCCCCGTCAGCAAAGTTCCGCCCGCCTGCGTGCCAGAGGTGTGCAGCAAGGGATGCCGGTGAGGACACGACAGTGTACGGCTCGGTCAGGTGCGCAAACTGGTGGGGGAACCGCGTCCCCCTGCCGGCGAGAGGGCCCAGTGCCTCGTTTGCCGCCGCCTCCTGCTTGATCCGTTCGATGATGGCGGCAACGGCTCCGGCAGACCCGCGGGGATCGAGAGGTATCTCTGCAGCAAGGGGACGAAACAGGAGCAGCGGGAGGGAGAAGACGAGCGCTGTTCCATCGAATGACCGGACGACATATGCCGAGACGTTCCGGACCGCTCGAATCCTGTCGATGGCCCAGCGGTCATCACCCGGGAGTGCCAGCAGCTCCTCGAGACATGCATCCGGCCCGGGATCCGTCATCAATTTCCTGTACGGTTCCGGAGAGCAAAAAGGGAGGGTATGCATCCCCGCAAATGGTGAAGGGATAGCAGAGCCGGGACGAATGGAGAAGGGCGGTGGTGGAGAAGGTGATCCCTCTCGTCCTGATCCCATCGTTCACACCGCCCCGCCTGTCTCCGGCGATGAGAGAGAATATTTTGCTGGCCGCACCGGAAAAATACGCCTAATCGGACGTCCGGTTTCCGGGATCAAGGGTGTTTCGGAGCCAGAAAAATGCCCCCATCGCCGCAACCTGCATCAGGATCGAATAGGTGACAAGGACTCCCGTGTCAAACTCGTAGAGCCAGCCGAGAACAATGCTTCCTGCAAACCATGCCCCGCCGTACAGGGTATTGAAGATTCCATAGGCAGTCCCCCTCTTCCCCATGGAGGTGAGATCTGCCAGTGCGGCCCGGAGGATCGTCTCCTGACCTCCCATCGAGAGCCCCCATAAGACGGCTCCCGCGAGGGCGAAGTAGTACCCGCCGGAGAAAGCGAGCAGCGCAACGAGGATGTTTGAGACCGGGATGACGAGGAGGATGCCAAGACCTTTCCTGTCGTAGAGCCTGCCGATGAGGAGCGCAAAGAACGCATCCACTGCCATCGCGATGGCGTAAAAGACAGGGATCTCTGCGTCCGGGACGATCGACGCCGCCGAGTAGTGAAACGCAATCAGAGGAAAGACCGCAAACCCGGCCATCGTCAGGACCGTGAATGCACCATAGGGGAGCATGACCCGGGGGATGCGTTCCGGTTCTCCTCCTGCCTCTCCGCGGGGGGATTCCTCGAAGGATTCCGGGTAAGGGACCTTCCTGAACGCAAGGACAAGTGCTCCCATGAGCAGGAGGAATGGGATCGCGAGGAGGGCAAAACCGGTCTTATAACCTCCGGATACCGCGATCGAGACCGCAAAGATGAGCGGACCTGCAACCGCCCCGATCTGGTCGATCGCCTCATGGATCCCAAAGCCCAGCCCCCGGCCGACCGAATGAGTCGCGTAGGAGAGGATCGTATCCTTCGCCGGGGACCGGATGCCCTTTCCCAGTCGCTCGACGAGGAGGAGGACTGCGGCTGCCTCCCATGCATCCGCAAAGACGAGGAGCGGGATTGAACCGATCATCAGGTAGCCGGCTATGGCAAACGCCCAGTAGGATCGCGTCCTGTCGGCAAAGAACCCGGAGACGATCCGGCCGGCGTACCCGATGAACTCCCCGAACCCCGAGACGAAGGCGACTGCAAATGCAGAGGCGCCGAGGGAGAGGAGGAACGGGCCGGCAACGCTCCTTCCTCCCTCATAGACGACGTCCCCAAAGAGGCTGACGACCCCGAGGAGGAGGATCAGCTGGAGTGCCGGGTTATTCCTGAGCGGTGAGAGGGATACCATGGGATGACCGCGGTGATCACAGGTTGGGCATCAGGGGGTATATTATTCGCTGGTCTGGACGGGCAGGAAAACCCATGGAACGGCGAGCAGGCACCGGTTCAGTCCTGCTCGCTCTCCCACCGGCGGTACTCCCCGAGGAGCGCCTCTGCGTATGCCGACTCCTTCTTCGTCGGCACGTAGTTGAACTCTTTGACCCGCCTCATGATCTCCCGGGCGATTGCAGGACTGTCAGACAGCTTGAGCTTCTTCACTTCCCCGAAGATGAACTCGAGGTGATCGATCCCGGTCTCCTTCCCGTCGATGAGGACACGCTTTGTCTTTACCCTGTCCGGAGGAATCCCCCCGCAGATGGAGCAGTAGTACCCGTCTTTCTCGTTTCCTGCCATCTCTACTCCCTGATCATGATCAGCATCATCTTGAACCTGGTGATCGCGGAGAGGGCATGCGGGGCATTCGCCGGGAAGATGATGGTCTCGCCTTCCCTCATCCGGAATGTCTCTCCCGCGACCCAGACCTCGCACTCGCCGTCAAGGATGGTGACAACGGCATCGTACGGGGCCGTGTGCTCGGAGAGCCCCTCGTCCTCGTCGAACGAGAAGAGCGTGATGCTGCCTGCTCTCCGGTTCACGATCATCCGGCTCGCGACCGTCCCGTCCTGGTACTCCACGAGATCTTTGAGGACCAGCACTTTTCCCCTGAGTTCTTCCCGTTTCTTATCCGGGTGCCCGGTTGTTTCCTGTGATTCCTGTGCGAACTCCATGACCATCCTCCCGTTGTGGANTCCTCGTCTCCATTGGCAAAAAACCCTGTGCTTGACCCGGCCCGTNCTCCCGGGACATATCGGTCTCTCCCGGAAGGCGGTCCCGGGGGGTACCTCCAGCGGGGCAAGGAGTTCGTGCCAATCAATGGACGTTTCGGACCGGGTCACGACCGGGTTTCCCATGATTTGAGTCACTTCAGGTATCGTCAGAGCACGGAACGGAAACCAATGTTCAAAGGNCAGCGAGAGTTCTTGCCGAGCTGAGCATCGATCCACGTGGTGATCCGGTCTCTCGCATCGCGGAATACCTCCATGATCTCTGCCTCCGACCCGGTCGCCTGGGAAGGATCCGGGAATTCCACATGCAGTACCTCTTTTGCCCACGGGAAGAAGGGGCAGGCTCCCCGCGCGGATTCGCACACGGCCACCACGAGATCCATCTCCTTTCCCGCAAATTCTGACAGGTGTTTTGCCCGCTGCCCCGAGATGTCGATCCCGATCTCCCGCATGACCGCGACTGCTGCCGGGTGGACTGATGCGGGCTTGGTCCCGGCGGAATGGGCTTCATACCGGTCTCCATAACGCACCCGCAGGTACCCTTCCGCCATCTGCGAACGCGCGGAGTTGTGGGTGCAGAGGAACAGTATCCGTTTCTTCATATCAGGGTTCTTCCTGTTATTTCATTGGGAGATTAATCAGTTTAAGCCACGCTACCATAATCAACTAATCTTGGACAAGGTCATCAAAAAAAATCTCGGTCACGATGGTTATTGCAGAACTCCCCTTCTTTGAGGGAAGAGGGGAAATTTCTTTGCGCCGACTCTATGATATTTCAACAGGCGTTCCTGCGCAAAAGACCAGAATCCCTCGATATCATTGATGTACACTTTTCCATTCGTGAATCTCTTTCCATCATCGATTCTTCGGCGTTTGAACCCATAAGAGACAAGGCCATTATAACTACCGAATTTATCAGTGTCAATGTGACTTCCAAGAGAATCCCATCTCATTCCTTGAAATTTTTTATCCGCGCAAGGATTTTTTCCCCCACCACTGTCACCACCCCACCAGTTCTTCTTCGAATACCCCCACGGCAACCTCAGGGGCATGCCACCGAATCCTTTCTCTTCGGACCATACCATATTCCGGGACCGCGACGCGCTCGAATTCGACCATGTTCCCGAACAATTCAATTACCGCGAAGCCCAGATGAAGGATCTCGCGTATGCTCTCAGCCCATGTATTCACGGTGCACGACCGCCCAATGCTGTCCTCCGGGGTCTCCCCGGGGACATGGGAAGACCACCAGCGTGAAACGGATCTTTGCCGGGGTAGATGAGACCAGCCGGCGGATGATTGCTGTCTATGTGAACTGCCAGAGTGAGCGAACGCTCTATGCCATCCTGTCGCAAATCCATTCCCGCCTCTTCGGACACTTCCCGCCAGTCCTGGGAAATCCGGCCGGCAACTCCTCCACACGATCGGGAAGGCCATGATGGAGCGGAGAAGCGGCTGATCGGGCATATTCTTGCACAGGTTGCTTAAGCGACACGCTCCGCAGTTCTTTATACTCCTACCCCGATCATCGGCCCGTACACGATGACGATATAGTACACTCCCACGATGATGAACACGGCAGCGACTGCCCACTTAATCCACATCTCGTTCTTATGTACTGCAGTCATCAACCCTGAAACCCGGTTCACCCCCGAGCCGAGCACGAATGAGATGATAATGACCGGAAGGGCGGTCGCGATGCCAAAGACCGCCGGGACGAAGATCGCATCCCCGGTCTTCAGCGCAATCGGGATGAGCATCCCGAAGAACAGGACCGCAGCGAACGGGCAGAGGGTAAGGGCGAAGATAACGCCAAGAAGGAGGCCCCCAAGGTATCCCTTTTCCCCAAGATAGAGCTCGATCTTCTGGTGCCATCCCTGGCCTCCGATGTTCGGGATGTCCACAATCTCCAGCATCAGGATCCCCATGATGACGAGGAACGGCCCGATCAGCTTCGCCCCGTATTCCTGAAGGAAGAGAGCGATAGACTGAATGTTCAATCCTGCATAGACGATCAGGGCAGTGAGGCCGATGTAGGCTGCCATCCGTCCCAGGGCATAGAGGGTCCCTACGAGGAGCGTGTGTCTGTTGTCCCCGATCTTCTTTGAGATGAATGCAATGGCCGTGATATTGGTGGCGAGAGGGCAGGGCGAGAAGGTCATCACCAGTCCGATGAAGAACGCTGCGACCAGGGGGATGCCGCTGGTCCCCAGCGCCTCCATGCTGCCCATGAGATCGATCAAGAGAAGTCACCTGCCATTCGCTTCTCGATCACACCTTTGAGGTAGGCAAGATACGCTTCCTTGTCCCCGATCTTGTACCAGACTTTGACGTTCTCCTCTTTATGGAACCCGTCCTTGTCGTAGACACCGATCCAGAGCGAGGATCCTGTCGGCCCATACTGGTCCACCAGCGCCTTGTTCTCCGGTTCTTCGATATTGATGTGGCCGAATACCACCCTTCCGGATTCCAGTTCCTGGGCGAAGTAGGTCTTCACGGTCTCCTCGGCATACGCCCCGACAGTTCGGCAGGAGTAACATTGCTGGATCCTGTGGAAATGGTAGACTTCCACTTTCTGGACAGCCCCCGTATTTGTCGTTATCCGGCTTTCGTTCGTCGCGGCGGGACCGGTGCATCCTGCTCCAAGGGCTGCCAGCGTTACGAGCAGCAGGAGCACTCCCATGACCACAATTCGTCGATTCACAATCTCATTCTTCATTCTTTCTTCCACCATTCCTAATAGTCCGGAGGACGGCCTGGCAGAGACATTCAATCTCATCATAGCGCGGATCTTCCATCCCTCGCTTGGTGATCCCTTCTCTCGTCGCAATGAGATAGGCATCCGGGATCTTCCCGATCAGGTCCATTCTCTTCTTTGCACAGCATTCCTCGCACCCGTCCACCGCGATAAGGTATTCGTCCCCGGTCAATTCCTTCTCCAGGGACCGAGTGAGTGAAGTGAGCCTCACATGACGGGCGACAAGGATGGGATGCCTGTACCGGAGTGAATTCCCTGCCATCGTGGTGAGCTGCCCGGTATGCGAGATCCCGGAGCAGGTCAGGAGGAGGACCGGCCGGTCATCCAGGTCCATGCTGGATTCTCCTGAAGCGCCAGGTTCTGGAACCAAAATGGCTCATCCCTTCAGTTTCTGGTAGAGAGCAGGGAGGCGTCATCGGTCAGCTGGACCGCCGCGAGATTGGTATTCTTCCCGGTGATCGCCTGGTCGGCGGTCACCACCGGCGGGGTTCGTTAACGTGCGTTTCTTCACGATTCAATCTCTTCTCCTCCCCGTATGTATATATAGGAATTTCAACTATAATTGAAATATAGTGAGACATAAAACTACTGATAAGAATCCTTCAGAAGGAACACCCGCACAACCAGGTGCGGATGAACAGTTTATGAGATCAGGATAGTTTATAATAATTTGAAATGTCCAGGCAGGTATCACGCTCCCGAATGGCCCGAAAGGATGCCGATGACCTCTCCATCCCCCAGGAAATTGCCGATTCGCTTTGTTCCTGCGGCGGATTGGAGGGACTCATCGACCAGCTCCCTTCCGACCGGGTGTTTGAACAGATGCGGGGGTGGTACCAGGCCTGTGCCGACCCGGTCAGGCTGAAGATTCTCTCCCTTCTCATTNTCCACCCGCTCTGTGTTTGTGTGATCAAGGCGGTCGNCGGGATGGCCGATTCCAAATTGTCGTACCATCTGAATATCCTCAAGAAGGCCGGGATGATCGAAGGAGAGCAGCAAGGGCAGTATATCATCTACCGCATCACGGACAGGGCAAGGATATTCATGGAAGGGGAGCTGCAGCGGTTTAATCAGGGCTAAAAGGCATAATCTTCATGACCAGGACGGGAAAAGAGGGAGAACGAATCCTGTCCCTCGCTGGAAGTTCCATGATTGGATTGTTACCCTGGAAATGTCCTCTTTTACCAGGATGATGTGAAAAAGATTGGAGGAAATATGTCATTGCAGGACGGTAAACGCTCCGGGAAGAGTTCCGGAACGTCCCATGGAGTCGGTAATCACGATGTCATACATCCCGGGGATTGCAGTTGACGGGATGTAAACGATGAGGGCCATCTTTTTTGAACTGATGAAAAACACTTCTCTTGCAGGGATGTTTCCTGACGGGTTCCACAGAGTAGCAGTGGATCCCTTCGTGAAATTATCACCGTTAATAATCAGGACCACGTTCTTTCCGGCCGATCCGCTCGAAGGTTTTACAGAAGTAATATGCGGCACTTTTTCGTTGTCGCCCTGCTGAGAACGGACGACCAGAGCATCCCGGAGTGCTGAAGTACCTCCGTCAGGATTCGTGACCGTGACGCTCCACGTCCCGATTGCCCTTTCAGGTACGCTGAGTGTCCCTGTGATCCTCTTCGCGGTCACTGACAGTTTCTCTCCCAGGAGTGCCCCATGGGTCGTATTCTCGAAGACTACTGTTGCACCATCCTGGAAACGGTCCCCTGTCAGCGCAAAGGATGTGGCGGAACCAGCAACCATCGTCGCAGGAGATAGATCTGTAATAACCGGTGGATTTCTGGTTTGTACCATGACTGCACCGGCAAGCATTCCAGCCTGTCCTTCATAATTCACCACCACGAGGTCATACTTTCCCGGCACGGCATTCCCCGGAATCTGGAACGTGGCTCTCATTGCCTTTGCACTTATCAGGACAATCTGGCTTCCCGGTATCTCTGCAGGGCCCCGGGTGAGCTTCACCGTGGATCCTTTCGTGAAATTGGCTCCCGTGATTGTCACCGCGAGTATCATACCTGCACTTCCCTGTGAGGGTGTAACGGAACTGATGGACGGCGAAGGACTGTCAGCGTTGGATGGCATCACCTCAAGGGCATTCTGAAGCGTTGCTGACCCGCCATCGGGATTTGTAACAGTCACGTCCCAGAACCCGGTCCCGTCTCTGGGAAAGGTCGTGGTCAGGATAATTTCGGACTCGTTATAAGAGACCGCCGTGGCGGTAACCTTCGTCCCCCCTGAATTCACAAAGGCTGCTGTTGCACCGGCCTGGAAATTGCTTCCGGAAAGGGAGAACTGCTGCAGGGTGCCGGACCTTGTCGAGGTGGGATCGATTGATGCAATTTCCGGGGCCGGATATTTGAGAACCCTGAATATTTCGGGGACTTTCACGATGGTTCCATCAGACTTCCGGACGGCGGAAAGATCGTAGAGACCTATCGGTGCATCCTCAGGAACCGAAATGGTACCTGTCACTTTCCTGCTGTCCAAAAAAACGATACCGGACACGGGTATGACAGTTGAGCTCCTCGTGAGATTTGCCTCCAGTCTTTCCGTGAAGTTACCCCCCTCCAGGGTAACCGGGATCATTGTTCCTGCAAGGCCCGCACCGGGGGAGAGAGAGGAAATGACAAAGTCTGTTTTCACCTCGATGAAATTCTCCTTCGTGAGGCTGACTTTCCCGGATGCATCATTCGCGGTCAACCTGACGGTATACCTGCCGGGCTTTGTATAGGTGTGGACCGGGTTCTGCATCGTGCTGATGGTGCCATCGCCAAAGTCCCATGACCACCCTGATGTCGATTGCGGAGTGGTATCTGAAAAAGTCACTGTCAGGGGAGTCATTCCGGTCGTGGGCGTCGCAGAAAATGAGAGCGGGTTTCCGATCGCGTACAGGTATCCGTCAGATCCCTTTGCATACAATACACCGCGGGACAGGACAACGGGGCCGAGGTCTCCTGTCCCGATCATGGTTTCCCAGAGTGTTTTTCCAGTCCCGGCATCGAGGGCGACGAGGTTATGACCCCAGATGTGTTTCGTCATGCTCACGTACAGCACGCCGTCTGAAAGCAGGGGAGGGCCATTGAGCTTTCCAAGTATCCTTTGAGGCCCCCACTTCCGTGTGCCGGTCTCGAGATCAAAGACCGTTACAACCCACCCGGGGATTTTTTCGTTAGCGAAAATCAGGTTCCTGGCCCAGTATACGCCCGCATCCCCGTATACCACGACGCTCCTGTCGCGTTCAAAGATTGTGTTACCATCATTCCCCATCTGCCACTTTTGCGTGCCGGAGTCCAGATTGAGCGCAAACGTTTGACACCCGCCAGTCTCAACGACATAGATCAGGCTATTTCCGGCAATAACGGGGGATCGAAGGACCCCGGTATATTCACCAGACGTCCACCTTTCCTTGCCATCAATAATCGAGAGCGAGTGGATAGTCCACTGGTTCCAGTAACTACCCTTGTCCCTGGCGTACGTCGCGATGATCACATGGTTGTCGACAACGACGGGGGTCTGACCGACCACGTCGCGGAACGTGACATGCCACCTCTCCCTCCCGGTATAGGTCATCAGGGCATAGAGGGTTTTTCCCGATGCTGCATACAGGTCCCCTGCCATCAGTCCCGATCCAATCGTCACATCAGTGAACTTCTCGGAACCGGTAAACCGCCATTTCTCCTCCCCCGTCAGAACGTCGAGAGAATATATGGTGTTTCCGGAATTGAAACAGATCATGTCACTGTAACGTGCCAGGCGACCGATTTCCTCCGGTGCAGCAAATCGCCATTTTTCCCGCCCGGAGTCGGCATCGAGCGCATATACCGTACGTCCCGCCTTGCAGTAAACGGTCTTTTTATAAATCTCGGAGACGGTAAAGACATCACTGGCAGTAACATGCCAGAGTTCAGTTCCCGTCCGGGTATTGACGGCATACAGCGTGTTTGCACCACCGGCATAAGCGGTATCCCCGTCGATGTAAGGCGCTTTTGTAGCACCGCTCCCTGTATCGAATTTCCACCGGAGGACGTAGCCCGGGATGACAGACAGACGGATATAATTCTTTTTTGTGAGTGTCGCTGCCCAGCCGGGACCCGTTGCGTTCAAAGTTACATCAAAGGATCCCGGCGTGGTATAGGTATGAACCGGGTTCTTGCCGGTACTTGTGCTCCCGTCCCCGAAGTCCCAGTGCCTTGTGAGGGTATCGTCCGGCAACGTATCGGAGAATCCCACGGTGAGCGGAGGCTCACCGTTCCTTGGTGTGCCCGAGAAATCAAAGGTGACCTCTATATAGTCTTTCTTTGCAAGCCACACCTTTTCACCGGGACCTGTTACGGTCAGGTTGACCGTGTACATCCCGGGTCCGCGGTACGTATGGACAGGGTTTCGAACAGAGCTTGTGCTCCCGTCCCCAAAGTCCCACTGCCAGCCCGTGATGGTCCCGGTCGATTCATCAGTGAATGTAACGGTCAGGGGAACTCTGCCACTCAGAGGCGTTGCAGAGAATGCCGGAACAGGAATTTTGTGACCGATGGCATAGACATACCCGGAATCGCTCCCCACATACACGACTCCTCCTGAAACCGCCGGGCTCGACCTGACCTCCCCGTTCGTATACACGCTCCAGATCTCCGTCCCGTTCACTGCATCCAGGGCATAGACATACCCGGAATCGCTCCCCACATACACGACTCCTCCTGAAACCGCCGGGCTCGACGAGACCTTCCCGTTCGTATATACGCTCCAGATCTCCGTCCCGTCCGCTGCACTCAGGGCATGGACATACCCGGAATCGCTCCCCACATACACGACTCCTCCTGAAACCGCCGGGCTCGACGAGACCTTCCCGTTCGTATATACGCTCCAGCGGATTTCCCCCGCCGGAAGGATGCCGGAATCGCTATAGACGCCGGTATGGGCCTCGTCCGCCCGGAACATCCATCCCTGTTCGGCCGCTACTGGAATGGTGGATGCTATAGCAAGCAATAAAAACATGCAAAGAGCCGGAATCGTTACAAAAGTAGTTCCTTTTCGATGTTCCTTATGGAATAGCACGATGTTGTTTCCCGGAATACCCGGACCTCTCACCTGGTTCGGCAGATACATACCTGAAGCCACCTTTTGCAAAAAATCCTGAAAAAAGTTTCAAGAATTTTGCTGATCAGAAAAGAATGTCGGCATGATAGATGAAATATATTATTACATTTTCCCTGCCAGGGCCGGGACTGCAGGTGGTGTGTTCTCGAAAGCCTGCACATTTATTATCTGGAGAGAGAACAGAGAGACAGGAGGTGTATTCCAAATGAAGATCATTGATGCAATAAAGACCCCCAGTTCTGAAAATCCCCATCACGTGGATGCACGGAAGCTCTGCGAGATCCCCCACGCCGTCGTGGTCATGATCACCCTCCAGCCCGGTGAATCGTTGAAGCGGCATGTAACGCCGGTCGACGTGATCTTCTACGTCCTCGAGGGGACCGGCACGGTCGAGATTGGCAGCGAGAGGGCAACCGTCGGAAAGGATACCCTGATCGAGAGTCCTGCGAGAATTCCCCACCGGTGGATCAACGAGAGCAGATCGGTGTTCCGGGTTCTGGTCATCAAGGTGCCGAAACCGACAGAGGAGACTAAGCTGCTATAGTGGCGGGTTTTTTCCATGGCTCATCATACCGGCGCCATCCCGCAGCGCGATGGGAAGACATTTGGTATCGTGACACGGATCCCGGGTGGTTCTGTTACCCCTGATGTGCTCGAGAACATCGCCGCCGTTGCGCGGAAGTACCACGTACCTGTCGTGAAGCTCACTTCCGGCCAGCGGTTCATGCTTGCCGGTATCCAGGAAAAGGACCTGCAGGCAGTCTATCAGGATCTTGGATCAACCGGGGAGAAAGAGACTGGTCCCTGTGTCAGGTACGTGCAGACATGCCTGGGAACAGACTTCTGCAGGTATGGGGTCCAGGACTCCACGACACTCGGTCTCGATCTCGAAAAGAGGTACCATCACGTCACATTCCCGGCAAAGCTAAAGTTCGGGGTATCCGGCTGCCCCAGGTGCTGTGGCGAAAGTTACATCCGGGATATCGGGGTCATCGGGACTCAGCGCGGGTGGACAGTTGTTTTTGGCGGAAATAGCGGGCGCAGACCCTCTCTTGGCGTGGTGATTGCTACGGATCTCTCAAGGGACGATGCCCTCGACTTCATTGACCGCCTGCTGGAATATTACAGGAATAATGCCCGTCCAAACGAGAGGACGGCACGGTTCCTCGAGCGGATCGGATTTGAACGGATGAAATCAGAACTTCTCACCCTTCTTCCGTATATCCCGCTTGATGATGTGCGATAGCAGGTGAATGGAACTTGCGATGAATACCGGGGATATTACAAGGACATGCTCAACACTCGGATCAAAGAAGACTCGTGGCGAGCTAGGGCAGGCGATTGCAGATATCGTGCTCTCGTACTCTCCGAAATACCTCCAGCGAATGAGATGGAATTTTGCCGGAAAGATCAAGGACCTGCCCCCGGAACTGCGAAAAAAAATGGAGGAGACGATCACCGGGCACCTGCAGGGGACCTACCAGGTGCTCCGGCTCATGGACCAGCAGGGTACGTTCTCCCGGATGGCTGAATCTCTCCCGAAGGGATCGGCTGCATACTGGGAGATGGTCGCAGCCCGGTGTTCTGCGGAAGACCCTGAAAAGATACAGTTGCGCTTCCTGAAATTCCTTCTCTCCGGGTTCTGCATGCTCGTACAGGGACTGCCCGGCCATCCCGTCGGCATGCCGTTTCCCGGCGGAGAGAAGGTTAAAGTCATCGACGGAATCTATTACTGCCCGGTCAGGGAGAAGGCATATGATGTCGATTCCGCTCTCTGCCCTTTCTGCCCGGCCCTCCAGACCCCGGAAACAGGATACCTGAGGCCGCCGGTGCAGGCTGGCCGGAACCAGAAAGAGGCGTTCCTTCGAGAGACCTTTGACCGGCACCATTACAATGGATGATAGCCCCCTCTTTTAAGCATGTTCAAAAAACAAAAAATACATCATCCAACTCACCTTTCGCACGTGAGCAGGCGACTCTGCACTTTTACCGATTTAAATACTTAGGTTTATATCTAAGTTATGCGATATTCTTTTTGTGCAAGGAAAATTTCAATTCACTCAAGATAATCTCACATCCC
>Ga0067045_1028424_pt1 | contig 33820 bp, 34 predicted proteins | sample TerdegcTABiofilm_FD_59184 | JGI IMG/M metagenome (GOLD analysis project Ga0067045, IMG submission 59184) | Combined Assembly of (Gp0054472, Gp0054536) Wastewater bioreactor microbial communities from Singapore -Terephthalate degrading...
GTGTGCTGTTACTCCTTCCTATAGTGATATTTTGGTTATATCTATTCTATAGGAAAGACAACATGCATGACCAATTTTTTTAGTTAATTTAAACTAAAGTGTAAACAGTACTCGAAAATAGTACAATTTAAATTATATCTTTTTAAATTTTATTTCTTATGTAACAGATGAGAAACGTGCTTAATTTTCTACAGGAGTTATTAACTTATAGAAAGAGAAACTTGATAATGAGAAAATCTATCTTAGCCTTTTTACTGTTTACTTTAATTATATTTATTTTAGTAGGCTGCAAAGGTCCATTTCCCTTAACTGATGAATTAGCCGGAACCTCTTGGAGATTAACTGAATGGTCAGATAGTACATTGGACCCCTCCAGCTTTACCATCACTGCTCGATTTGATAATGAACATATTTATGGCACCTCTGCCATTAATAGTTATGGAGGTAATTATACCGCTACCTCTAATTATTTCTTCTCCGTTAGAGATTTACAAACCACCCTGATGGGAGGTTCTGAAGAGGCTATGCGGGCGGAGACAATATACCTTGAACTACTTCAACAGGCTTCTAAATATAGAATTAAGGAAGTTACTCTTAAACTTCTCGATTCCTTCCAGAATGAATTGCTAATCTATTCCAGGGAATAAATGTTGTTAAGGAATAGATGGTTAGAAGTACTAAATATAATAAAATGATAAACCAGATTTAGTAGAGAAAAGATGGAAATATTGGAGATTAGAGAGCTTAAAAAGAATAAGACCGAATTATTAGATTTTATTCATTTTGCCTGGAAGATATACCGGGATGATCCCCATTGGATTGCCCCACTGAAGAGAGATTTGTTGAAGTCTTTCCTGGCTAAAGATGTGATCAGAAAAATTAATTGTGGACCACATGCTTTCTTTATGGCTTGGAAAAACAATACTCCTCTGGGTAGAGTCCTGGTCGGAATTAACGAAAAAAAGAATTTCAGAAATAATCATCAAGCTGGTTATTTTAGCTATCTGGAGATGGTCAATTCCTATGAAGTTTTGAAAGCCCTGATGGATCAAGCTATTATCTGGTTAAACAAACACGATATTAATATTCTAGTTGGGCCGATCTGCCCTGATGATGATGTAGAGGGAAAGGGAATACTGATTAAGGGATTTGACAGTCCTCCGGTCTTGATGAATTCTTATAACCCCCCTTATTACCAGCACCTTTTAGAAAAATATGGATTTACCAAAGATAGAGATTTTTATGCCTATTACTCCAATCAATTAGCTAAACTTAAGGAAAGAGTAGAAAAAGTCTCCACCTTTGCCATGCAGAAGTTTCGCTTCACTATTGAAAAGATGAATGTAAAACTTCTTGCCCAGGAGATGAGAGATGTAATTAAAATAATTGAAGAAATTATCTCGGTAGGTGGAGAAGTAGAGAATGGATTTGAATATGCCAATCCACCAACCTATGAAACATTTGCCTTAGAGGTAAAAAGATATCTTCCTTTTTTAGATAAGGATTTAATCTATCTCGCTCGGTCTAGAGAAAAACCGGTTGGTTTTGTTTTCGCCATTCCCGATTATAATCAAGTATTAAAAAGACTCAATGGCAAATTATTTCCCTTTGGTTTATTTAAGTATTTATGGCATAAAAGAAAAATAAAAGGAATAAGAGGTTTTGCTCAGTTTGTCATTCCTGAGTTCCATAATAAGGCAGTCAATGCAGCTATTTTTAAGCGGATTCTCGAGGTAGCAGAAAGAAAAAAATATGAATATATTGAAGGTTCTTTAGTTTGCGAAAACAATCTTCCTTCCCGCCGCATCTTTGAGAATGCAGGACTTTCCCCCTATAAGATTTACCGGGTTTATCGTAAGGATTTTTAAATAAAAAGTTTATATCCGGGAAACAACAAAAATTAAGTCTATCCCTCTCTAAACTTTGGTGGGGGATAGACTTAAAAAAAGTACGATTTAAAGGTAAGAATTAAGTCATTCATGGCAAATTAGCGATAAGATTCTCCTTCTACTTTGATCATTGGATAAGGACCATCTACTGGAAAATTAGGAAATATTTTGCCCAGTTCTACCATCAGATTCTTTACCATATCTGCATTTTTAGCATCCCATTCACATAATATTTTTGAAATATTCCCCTTATCATCCAGTTGAGCCCAGCTGCCCACCCAATATGCATCTGCAGTTGAATTAGCTTTAGCTACTTTAGCTACTTCATCAGCTTGAGCTCGGGGGACTGGTGTTGGTAAGGCATGGATGACTAAATATTTGGCCATTGGATTTTACCTCCTTTCTTTGTTTTTAAAGAGCCTTTTTGTTTTTATTTTATTTATCTTGCTAGAAAATAAGGAAAGTTTTGAAGTAATTCTTTAATGGTTAATTTTAAAAAATTAATAGAAAAACCATCTAATTTTAATCAATTTATTATTTTACCTTATTCAGTAGTAAAAATATCGGGTAATAGTATATTATCTACATCCAGGGTGAAGGAACCCATTACTCCGTTTACATTAACCTGGTAGGTGCCTGCGGGAAGTCCATATACCTCTAAAGAGACGTTCTGTTGATATGGTTCAATGACTTGAATGCAAACCTTACCACTATCCTTTATCATTATTGTGATATAGAAGGTATTTTCTTCCCGGTGCTGTTCAATGCGAGATATTTTAAAACAGGGAGTTGGTAAATATCCATTTATTTTTACATACACTTGAACTGGGAAGGATTCCGCGATTAAAATATCTATTGCTTCAACTGGAGCGAGACTCTCTTCTATCTTACTTTCACATCCACCGAAAATAAAAGATGAGGTTAAAAATAATACTAACCAGATTAATTTATTTTTCATTAACTTTTCTTCTTTCCCATATAAGAATAAAAATTTATTTTTCTTGCTAATTTATTTTATCATATCTGGTAACTATAAGAAAGAATTTAATTTTAACCAGGGCTTCTTTCTTATTTTCTAAATTTAATTACAATTAAAGAGCATATATTTAAATCACCAGGTATGTTTCTCACCATTTCTGCATTGTAAACCTAATATTCTGGTTGTATAATAAAAAAAATATCTTATTAATCCATTCCTCTTCTTTGTCTATTTTTAGTTAGAGTAGTGGTCTTCTTCCTTGATCAAGGTGATGATTAAGTATTTCCTATTTTGATTACTATTTTAAAGATAATAAGTAATTTCTTTGCAGGAATGTCTTTTACTATGATTATTGTATTTCAGGTAATAAATTTATGGATTATGAACAGGGATATCCTTTAGTTTACATTGAAGGAGTCCATTTTATTCTCTCCAATCTAATATTGAAAGCAATTTATTGGGCTAGTACAATTGTGGTTATCTTTTAGTCTTAAATGAACTATTGATTTGCAAATCTACTGGCAATTGATTAAAAAAATTTCTAAAAAAGGAGGTATATCTATGAACACCTATTTAATGTTTGGAAGGTATTCGTCGGAGGCGGTAAAGGGAATAAGTGAAAAACGTACAGTGGAGGCTAATAATATAATTACCAAAAATGGAGGAGAAATTGTTTCCCAATATGCCCTGCTGGGAAAATACGATTTGTTATTTATAGTTAATTTTCCCACCATAGATGAAGTAATTAAATCTTCAGTAGCTTTGAATAAATTAACCGGAATTTCATTCTATAGTATTCCAGCTATCACGGTGGAAAGATTTGATCAAATTTCAACTTGATTAATCAATGACTAAATATTAAATAAAGAATTGGAAATTCTAGGCTCATTAGCAGTTCAGCAAAGACTGATGTACTAGCCCAATAAGAAAAGGTTATACTTTTTTGAAAATATTAAAAATAATTTCTTACCAGTCAGAGGTTTTTTAATTTCTAATATGATTTAGTTCTCGAAAAAAATAAAAATTGGTATTGACAAAGGATAATGATTTATGATATATGCTAAAATAATATAAACTTATTTTTTACCAGATTAGTGAATTGTAAAAGGGGAGGTGGTGTATTAAAAAGTAAAAATATTTTAGTATAGAGATACTTTTTCGTTTATTTCAAAATTTCATGATTAATAAAAGGAGGTTATAAATTAAAATGAATAAAAAATTAGTCTTCTTAATTATTATCGCAGTTTTTTTAGTTTTTACAACCAATGTCTTTGCTACTCTAATTAAAATCGGTGGTGTTGCTTGCTTAACAGGTGGTGCTGCTACATATGGAGCTTCCACAAAAAATGGATGTACCATGGCTTTTGATGCAGTAAATGCTGCTGGCGGAGTCGAAATCGGAGGAAACAAATATTTAATTATGTATATTTTTGAAGATGACCAAGGTTCTGCAGAAGTAGCTGCCAATGCCTTTCGTAAGTTAATTGATCAGGATGAGGTATTGGCTATTGTTGGTTCGGTTATGAGTAAATGTACTCTTGCTGGTGCACCTATTGCTCAGGACGCTGGTGTTCCCACCATTAGCCCCACTTCTACTGCTGTTCAAGTTACCCGTACCGGTAATTATATTTTCCGAGCGTGTTTTCTTGATCCCTTCCAGGGGGCAGTAGTAGCTTCTTTTAGTTATAATGACCTGAATGCCAAAACTGGTGCGGTTATCTTCGATAATGCCAATGATTATACCAAGGGTTTAGCTGAAGCCTTTCGAGATAGTTTTGAGAAATTAGGCGGGAAAATAGTAGCCTACGAGTCATTTACCGATGAAGATAAAACTACCGATTTTTCAGCCCAGTTAACTAACATCAAAGCTGCCAATCCAGAGGTTATCTTTCTGGATGCCTACTATTCTGCCGCTGCTTTAATGGCTAAACAGGCGAGAGCTTTAGGAATTACCGCTCCCTTTGTAGGTGCTGATGGATGGGATTCTGCTCAATTCCCAATACTGGGGGGAGAAGCGGTGGAGGGTGGTCACCATTGCAATCATTATTCACCTCAGGATCCTCGACCAATAGTCCAGAATTTTGTAAAAGAATATGCTTCTAAATATGGAGAAACTCCCGATGCCCTGGCTACTTTAGCCTACGATGCTGCTTTAATTGTAATTGATTCTTTACAAAGGGCAGGGTCTTTAGATAGAGCGAAAATCAGAGATGCAATGGCCGCCACTAATTTAGAGTGTGTATCCGGTCAGATTTCTTTTGATGAAAATGGTGACCCGATTAAAAAGGCAGCCATCAATAAGATAGAAAATGGCCAGTTTGTCTTTGTAAAATTTGTCCAGCCTTAAAACAACAAAAAAGACCTGAACAAAATATTTTAAGCTGAATAAAAAAAATAAGTAGTATAATAATATATCTGGGCGTTGATTATCTCAATGCCCAGATATATTATAAAAACTAATCAAACATTATAAGAACACTGGTGAGAAAATTGACTAAAGAACAAGTAGTTAAAGCTATTAATCATAATGTTTTGGATTATAATCAAATGGCCAATTGGAAAAAATATGTTTTTATTTCTGTAGTAATTATATTTTTTTTAGTTTTATATATCTTATCTTTTGGAATCAAGGCTTTCTTTCAACAATTAGTTAATGGAATTCAACTAGGTAGTATTTATGCTTTAATTGCCCTGGGATATACCATGGTTTACGGTATTATCAGATTAATTAACTTTGCCCATGGCGATCTTTTTATGTTCGGGGCTTATATTTCCTGTTTTTTGGGTAATTATTTGATTGCTAGAAATTTTCGTTTTTCCTTTATTATCGTTTTATTTTTTTCTATGGCGGTTACCGCCTTACTGGGAATGACCATTGAAAAGATAGCTTATAAACCTTTGAGATTTAAACCAAGATTAGCCGCCTTAATTACTGCTCTGGGTGTTTCTCTTTTTCTGGAGAATTTCTTCGCCCTTTCTCCTGAAAATGTTCCCTTTCCTTTTAATAAAATAGTATTCGGACCACGTTTTCTGCCTTTTCCCGCTTTAATTGCCAGTAAAGTATATAATATAGCTGGCATATCAATAAGTTACATGAAGATTCTAGATATAGTAGTAACTCTTATCCTGGTTTTATTATTGCAATTTATTGTCAAGAAGACTATGGTAGGAAAAGCGATGAGGGCAGTAGCTTTTAATAAAGATGCCTGTTTGATGATGGGTATCAATATTAATAAAATAATCTCCATTACCTTTGGAATTGGCACTTCTCTGGCAGCTGCGGCGGGAACTATGTTTGCCCTTACCTACGGACAATTACAATCTCCTTATCTGGGAATATGGCCTGGTCTTAAAGCGTTTATTGCTGCGGTACTGGGAGGAATTGGGAATATCCCCGGGGCTATGTTAGGAAGCTATCTGATGGGCGTATCCGAGACCTTTGCTACTTCTATTAATTCTACTTTCGGTTATGCGATGGCATTTATTATATTGATTATAGTTTTAATATTTAAACCTGCTGGATTATTAGGCAGGTTTACTAAAGAAAAGGTATAAATGGTTAATTAAAAATGATCAAAGAGATAATTTTATTAATAAAAAAATATTATAAGTTTATTTTCTTTGCCTGTTTATTTTATTTGTTGATTGAAATGTTGAATGGAACTATCCCTATTCTACCCCGGATTCTCACCCGTTATTATATGCAGATTCTTATGTTTGCCTTGATTAATATTATTATGACAGTAAGTTTGAATTTGATTAATGGTTTTACCGGTCAATTCTCTATTGGACATGCCGGTTTTATGTGCATTGGAGCATATACTTCTTCCTATTTCACCACTATTTTGTTTAAGGCAGCGAAAATGGCTTATTTCCCCCAGCTGGTGTTATTCATTTTTTCACTGCTTATCGGAGGTTTAATTGCTGCTCTTGCCGGGTATTTCATTGGACTTCCTACTTTAAAACTGAAAGGGGATTATTTAGCCATTGTCACTTTGGCTTTTGGGGAAGTAGTGCGCTCCATTATTAGAGCTTCTGATGAAATTTCGGTGTTTTTAAAGAGCATAGGCCTGGTTAAGTTTTCCGAAACCATCAGTAAAATAAGTGGACCACGAGGTCTATCTGCTATTCCAGCACTTTCTAAATTCTGGTTAGTTTATATTATTACCATTATCTCAGTTATCGTTATGCGGAATTTTATTTATTCCACCCATGGTCGAGCCTGTCTTTCTATCCGCGAAAATGAGTTAGCCTCAGAGACTATGGGAGTCAATACTACCCGCTATAAGATTATTGCCTTTAGTTTAAGTGCTTTTTTTGCCGGTATAGGAGGAGGACTCTTTGCCCACGTGTTAAGATTTATACATCCAGATAACTTCAGCTTTATTAAGTCCATTGATTATCTCATTTATCTTTATGCGGGGGGAATGGGAAGTATCACTGGTTCTATTTTAGCTGCTACTAGTCTCACCATTCTTCCAGAATTTTTACGGGTAATTAATTTTCAACAATGGAGGATGGTAGTTTACCCATTAATCCTAATTATATTAATGTTAAGAAAACCGGATGGCATCTTCGGTAATCGTGAGTTTAGTTTTTTGGTTCCCAAGAATAAAGAGGTAGAGTGATGGTAGTTTTAGATATAAAAGATTTATGTTGTTATTTTGGTGGATTAAAAGCAGTAGAGAAGTTTAATACCCGGATTCAAAAGAATGAACTGATTGGTTTGATTGGGCCAAACGGAGCAGGTAAAACCACAGTATTTAATGTAATTACTGGAATATATCCTCCTAATGCAGGAGAAATTATTTTTCAGGGAGAGAATATCGGGGGGCTTCTCTCTTATAGAATCACTCAGAAGGGGATTGCTCGAACCTTTCAGAACATTCGTCTTTTCCCTGGTCTAACTGTTTTAGAAAATATTTTAGTTGCCTATCATTTTCGTACTAATTACAGCATTTTTGATAGCTTTATTAGAAATAGAGAATACCATTTAGAAGAAGAAAAAAACAGGAAGCGAGCTCTAGAGTTATTACGTTTATTTGATTTACACACTTATAGTAATTACCCAGCCGGAGGGCTTCCTTATGGCGAGCAAAGAAAATTAGAGATAGCCCGGGCTCTGGCTACCCAACCCAGCTTGCTTTTACTGGATGAACCTGCAGCGGGAATGAATCCCAATGAAACAGTAAAACTTATGGAATTAGTGAAAAAAATAAGGGAAGATTTCCAATTAACTATCTTTTTAATTGAACATCATATGCAATTTGTAATGGGAATATGTGAAAGGATAATGGTGATGGATTTTGGTATTAAGATTGCCGAAGGAACACCTGAAGAGATTAAAAGAAATCCGAGAGTAATCGAAGCATATCTTGGCGAGGAAAGAAAAAATGCTAAAGATCAGTAATTTAGAAGTAAACTATGGACCTATCCGAGCTTTAAAGGGTATTTCTTTTGAAGTCAAAGAGGGGGAGATAGTTACTTTGATTGGAGCGAACGGAGCAGGAAAAAGCACCACTCTAAAGACTATCTCTAACCTTTTAAAGCCACAAAGAGGGAGTATTACCTTTTGTAATGAAGATTTATTGGCTATTCCAGCTTATGATTTAATCAAAAAAGGTATTGTCCATATCCCGGAAGGAAGAATTATTTTTGGTCCACTTACTGTTCAGGAAAATTTAGAACTTGCTGCCTGGGGACGTACTGATAAAAAAGCAGTTTTAGAAGATATGAATAAAGTATATGATCTTTTTCCTATATTAAGAGAAAGGAAATTTCAACTCGGGGAGACTCTCTCCGGCGGAGAACAACAGATGTTAGCCCTCGGTAGAGGATTAATGACTCGGGCAAGATTAATGATGATGGACGAACCCTCTATGGGGTTAGCTCCTCTACTAGTACAGGAGATATTTCGAGTCATCAAACAAATTAACCGGGAAGGGACTACCATCTTATTGGTAGAACAGAATGCTCATATGGCTTTAGAAGTGGCCCACCGTGCCTATGTTTTAGAAACCGGGAATATTATTTTAGAAGGTCCAGCAGAAGAAGTAGCCAAAGATCCTAAAGTTATTAAAGCTTATTTAGGATAAATATTCCCCAAAAAATTATCTTTAAATTATCTTTTAAAAACAAATTTTACTAAAGTCAATATAAATATATATTTGGCTCTAATTATTTTCTTCGAGTTTTAAATACTGGATTAGATCAACTTACTCCGAAAAACAAAATATACTGCTCCAACCAGACAAAGACCGGCCCAGAGGTAATCATATTTTAATGGTTCTTTGAGATAAAATAGGGAAAAAGGTACAAAAACACTCAGGGTAATTACTTCCTGTAATATCTTTAATTGACCGAAAGTTAGAACTGTATAACCAATTCGGTTGGCGGGAACCTGTAGTAAGTACTCAAAAAAGGCAATACCCCAGCTGAAAAGTACAGCAATAATCCATACTTTATCATGAAGTTCTTTCAAGTGGGCATACCAGGCAAATAACATAAATCCATTACTACAAATTAACAGGGTTATGGTTAATATAATTGGGCTCATCTATTTTCACCTTTTTTGTTATGTAATAAAGACTGCCAAAATTTCTTATTCCTTTTTTCTTCAGAAGTTAGGTTTTAATAAAAAAAATTTTAAAGTTTTCGAGCAGTAATTATACTAAAATGATTTTGATCTTTCAAGATGATAATTAATTTTTTGGGAAAAATTTTCAGTGATTAGACATAACTTTGCAACAAGAAGAGCAGAAAAGTAAAGATATTTTTAACAGCTTGAAATTTAAACGGCTGAGCTGGTTAATAGTAAATAATAGGAAAAGGAAAAAAAATGAGCTTTGTAATTAATAGTAGGTTAGAGTATAATTGATTTAGGTTGCTTCGAGGAAGGAGGTATATTTAAGATGACTGGTGGTGGACTTACCTTATCCAGAATCACTATTGCCATTTTATTTTTAGTAATACTTTATATGGTAAGTAAAAATTTAAATTTTAAAGCTATTTTATGGGGAGAGAAAAAGAAAAATGAGCAATTGCAAAAGGAAAACAGTTTTTTAAAGGGAATCATCGTCAAGTTTAAAAAAGGAGAATATACGAAAGAAGAATTTTTTAATCAGGTGGCCAGTCTTCTATAAGGGAAAATATGGGAGATAAAAAAGAAGGAATTTTCAAATTGAATTGGGCAATTTTATTGTTATAAGTATTATAAGAGAATGGATAAGGGGGCATAGTGGCGAAGGTTATTGCTATCAAGGTAATCCAGGGGTAGAAAAGGGATTTACTGCTCTGATAATTGCACTTGATGAATTAATTCGGGCAGGCAGAAGGAAAGAGGAAATATTTACTTTAATAAGTTAATCACTGATTTTCGAAGAGGAGATAAGAAGAGAATATCATAGGATGATTGAATGATGATCCCCTTTGCCAGATTAATCTAAAAGAATAGGAGATGACAAGATGGAATTAAAAATCGGAATGAAAGCACCTGATTTTACTTTGCAGGATAGTCAGGGGAAAGAAGTATCTTTATCCAATTTTAAAGGTAAGAAGATTATTTTATATTTTTATCCAAAGGATAATACTAGTGGTTGCACTGCAGAAGCAGTAAGTTTTCGAGATAATTATGATAAAATTAAAGAAACTAACTCTATGGTTATAGGTATCAGTAAGGATAGTATTGCTTCTCATATGAACTTTGCCAGAAAATATAATTTGCCTTTTATATTACTCAGCGATGGTGAAGGCAAGGTCTGTGAATTATACGGAGTCTGGAAAGAGAAGAGTATGTATGGTCGTAGCTATATGGGCATTGAAAGAACCACTTTCTTGATCGATGAACAGGGATATCTACAGCAAATATTTCCCCAGGTGAAAGTGAAAGGTCATAGCGAAGAAGTTATGAAATTTCTTTAATTAGAATAATATTGTGAGAAGGTAAAATTATTTTCGGACTACTATCGAACAAGAAATTTGGAGGGAAGAATTTATCGAATTAATAGTAGTAAATTGACTTAAAAGGTTAGGTAGTCCAATATGAAAAAATTAATTCCTCTTATAATTATATTTATATTGGTTTTGTTTGACCCGGTAGAAGCAGAAGAACCTTCCTATACCATAACTTTAAAGATATTAAATAATAAACATAATGCTCCTTTTTATATTGCTATTTACGACACTGATAATTCCTTTCTAAATCCCACCTTAGCCAGATATGCCCTGGTCATAGAAAGTAATGAGCAGGATATTTATATTATTAATGGCATTATTGCCGGTAATTATGCTCTGGTTATATTTCAGGATATTAATAAGAATGGAAAGCTGGATAAAGGTCTTTTTGGTATTCCCCGGGAGCCCTATGGATTTTCCAATAATCCCCGGATGCTAATAGGTCCTCCTTCTTATAAGGATTGTGAATTTACTCTACTGGACCATACCACCATAGAGATAAAACTGAAATAAAAAGAAAACTATTTGGTACAGAATATCAGGTGAATTTTAATGAACTATTTTTGTTTTATTATTTACTGGTTAGTAGGCTGGCTCTTTTTACCCGGAAAGAAAAGATTTTTAAAAAGAAGAAAGTCTAAAGGTAAAGAAATCAGCCTTTCCATTATCATACCTGCCATGAATGAAGAACGGAATATTGCTAAAATCTTAAATAGTTTAATCCAGCAAAGTTATCAACCCCATGAAATTATCGTAATTAATGACCACTCTTCAGATCAAACAGAAGCTATTGCTTCTTCTTATCCAGATATTAAAATTATATCTTTACGAGAAGAACCTCCTGAAGGCTGGGTAGGGAAACCATGGGCTTGCTGGAATGGTTACTTAAAAGCTACTGGCAATTTATTACTCTTTCTGGATGCGGATGTCGAACTTTCTCCAGAAGCTTTAGAAAGTTTATTAGCTGAGTATACTAAAAGTGGTGGATTAATCTCTATTTGGCCTTATCAGCGATTGGAAAAATTTTACGAGCATCTCAATATGCCTTTTCATCTAATCGCTCTTTCTTTATTCAATTCCTTCTCTTTTTCCCCCCTTCTCCAGCAACCAGCATTAGTCTTTGGACCAGTGGTTCTGACTTCTCGGAGCGATTACGAGAAGACTGGGGGGCATCGATCGGTAAAGAATAGGGTAGTAGAGGATATAGACCTCGGAAAGATTTATGCTAAAGAGAAAATTGGGATCACCAGTTTTTTAGGTGGAGAAGTAATTAAATTTAGAATGTATCCAGGTGGATTTAGAGAGCTGTGGGAGGGGCTTACCAAGAATATTGCCTCGGGAGTAATTAGAATGAGCTTGTTTAATTTCATAACTCTATTCCTATGGTTTATTGGCATTTATTCTTCTTTTTTATCTGTTTTTGAGCCGGAGTATTATATTTATTATCCCTTTTTTGTCATCCAGATATACCTGCTGGTAAATAAAACCGGGGATTATGACTTTTGGGATGCTGTTTTATACCCGGTAAATTTTTTATTCTTTGGCATAATTTTTCTAAGTTCCCTTTTTAAAAAATTTATTCTGAAATCGGTTACCTGGAAGGGAAGAAAAATAGATGTTTAAGATGATGATGGTATGTTTATTACAGTTTTTATCCGGGTCAATAATGTATTCTTACCTCCTGGGAAGATTGGGTGGAGTTGACTTATCTCTGGTAGGAGATGGCAATCCAGGTTTATCCAATCTCTGGAAAGCCAAGGGGAGGAAATTGGGCCTTTTAGGATTAATCCTGGATTATTTTAAAGGAATATTTCCACTAGCTCTGTTGGTAGAAAATAATATAATAAAAAATGAATATCTCATCTCCCTTGCTGCCTTATGTGGTATTTTAGGTCATGCTTTTTCTCCTCTGTTAAAATTTAAGGGTGGTAAGGCAGTAACTACTACTTTTGGTGCCTGGACAGTATTAACCAGATGGGAAGCACCGACTATTTTGGGAAGTACCTTTGCTTTATATACTTTTTTAAAGCCCAGAGATACAGGAGTAGAAGAAGATGCCCTGGTAGTTTTACTGGGATTTGCTATTTTATTACCTTATGTACTATATAAGCTATATACAGGAAAAATCCACCTTTTCTTATTTTATCTAGGCAATCTGGGTATTTTGAGCTATAAATACTGGCCAAATTGGAGCAGGTTCTTTAAAAATAGAATTAGGTAAAGTTATAGTCTTTCCAGAAATTACAAAATTTCAAGCAAACTTAGAATATTTGTTTTTTAAATAAATTAGAAAAATCAATTTAATTTTATGGAGGATTAATCTAATAAATAAATTCACTAGATAGGGAGGTGATCTTTTCATCATAAATAGCTTATAAATTTCCCAATAATTTATTGGTTCTAATACTTTGTACAGCAAAAAAAATTAGAAAAGGAGTGAAAAAAAATGAAAAAAGAAAAAATATTATTCTTGCTATTTTTCTCGCTTACCTTAATAATGGTTTGTTAAGGATGTAGTCCAGCTAATAAAGCTAGAATGGTAGTGACCTTTGATCCCAACCCTGTTTCTTATGGAGAAGAAGGATGGTTTTTTGAAGTTATTTTAACTGAAACCAATGGGGTAAAAGTGACTCTGAATAGTTTAAAAATTACTGAATACGATAAAGACGGGGGAAAGATTGGAGAAACAACGAACTGGGGAATAGATAAAATTATCACCAAATTTGGTTCAAATATTTTGGAGGCCTTTGGTACACTAAAGGGTTCTTTTGGTTACTTGTGGGAAGAGGGAGAAGGAGAGTTAGCCAAATACGTGGAAATAGCTTTGGAGGGGATTGATGAAAAAGGTAATTCGGTGGAAGCTTCTGAACAGGTAGAAATCATCCCCTTGCCTGAAATTTAATGATAATGCTTCAGGGTAACATATACTTCTATAATTAATCTTTTTAAACATTTTTACTCTATCACAGGAGACTAAACAATTTAAATCCTTCAGTAATAACACTGAAGGATTTTTTTCTGAAAAAGAAGGATTTTGTTTGGAAAATGAGGAATATAAAAAATACTCTAAAGATATAAGAAAAAATATTTTTTCTGGAAACTGAAAAGAAGATAAATTTTAATTAACTAAACCAGAATATTTTTTTAGACAAGTATTTGTATATAATAAAATTAAGCTTAAATAATATGCGATAATTCTCAGTACAAGTATAAGTATAAAAAATAATAAAGATCCATAAAAAAAATTTTTTAAGTTCTTCAGATTATCTTCAGATTAAGTACAATATTAAGAGATATAATTAATATTATTATTGCTCTTGCCTGGGCAAAGGAAAAGGAGAAAAAAGGTAAGTCATTGTATTTTTCTTATTTATCTAAAAAATATCTTAAAATATCAGGAGGTTTTTAATGGAAGCTTACGATAGTATTAAAAAAAGAAAAAGTATTCGTGGATTTAAAGATGAACCAATCAAAAAAGAAATTCTAAAAAAGATTATTGAAGCAGCAAGAAACAGTCCTTCTTATGCCAATACCCAACCGTGGGAAATGGTTATTATTGGTGGTACGAAAATAAAAGAGCTTACCTCTGAATTATTAAAATTGGAAAAAGAAAGAGTGTCAGCTTGTCCAGATATTCCCTTCCCTCATACTTGGCCTCGTGAAATGGAAAAACGTTTAAAAGAACATGGAGTGAGAAGATTCGATGCTTTAGGAATAGATCATAACAATAAAGAAGAAAAAGAAAAACTTAGATTGATGAATTACAAATTCTATGGGGCACCATATGCTATTTTTCTTTTTATGGATGAATCACTAGGAGAATGGTCACTATTTGATATGGGTTTGTTTACTCAAAATCTGATTTTAGCTGCCAATAGCTTGGGGGTGGGTAGTTGCATTCAAGCTTCGGTAACACAGTTTGCTAAGGAAATTAAAAGATTCCTCCATATTCCTCCGAATAAGAAATTGGTTGTTTGTATATCTATAGGTTATCCTGATCCAGAAGCAGAGATAAATACTTATAGAAGTAGGAAGAAAGATTTAGATGAATTTGTATATTGGTTTGAGTAATAAAAATAAGAATAAATAGGAAATAACCTCTAACTTAATTAAAATTCTGGTCAATCAGTACCTTAAGTTAAAACACCACTTTACTCTCCAGCATTAAATATTAACTTATTTTTTATGGATTTTAATATCTTGTTATACTTAATCTAATTGGTATTTTTGAGAGATATTCAATATTAATTTTTTAGACAAGAAAATTATGAAAAAAATTTCTTGACAAGATTTAGAGTTCTGGTAAAATAAAAAGTGAAACGATATTTCATCTAGTAAGACAATATCTTTGAAAGGTATCTATATGATATGAAAAAAGACCCTTCTGAATATTATATAGAATCTATAAGAAGAGCATTTCAGATACTTAATTGTTTTACCTTTAATGAAAAAGAGTTAGGAGTTTCAGAATTAAGTAAAAAAATAGAACTACCCAAAAGTACAATTCATCGTATTTTAGTCTCTTTAGCTGCTGAAGGTATTTTAGTTCAAAATAAAGATAATAAGAAATATAGCTTAGGAATAGTATTATTCCAATTGGGAAGTTTAGTGCAGCAACATTTAGAAATTAGAAAATGTGCTCTTCCCGTAATGGAAGAACTTGCTCAAAAAACAAAAGAAAGTATTTATCTAAATGTAATTTTGGGTAGGAAAAGAATAAGCATTGAGAAAGTCGAAAGTCCTCACGAAGTAAGAAGAGTAATAAGATTAGGTGAGTCTCTTCCTTTATATACGGGTGGCTCGGGGAAAGTTTTATTAGCCCATTTACCTGAAGAGGAAATAGAAAAATTTTTAAAGGAAGAAAAATTAATCGCTTTTACTCCCAATACCATTACCGATCCAAAAAAGCTATTAAAAAATTTAAGAGAAATTCGGGAGAATGGTTATGCAATAGCGGTAGGAGAAAGAGTGATAGGGGCTACTACTATTGGAGCTCCTATATTTGATTATACTAATAAAGTGGTTGCTTCGTTGACTATTTCAGGACCCACTGGAAGATTTACTAAGAAAAAAATTCCAATATTTATATCCTTAGTGAAAGAAGCAGCTGAGAGAATTTCAATTTTGCTGGGTAATCAATCTACGAAAAGTTAGATATTCTTAAATTATAGCGTAAAAATCAATTTTATTTATCTTGTATTTATTTGATTATAGCTCCAACCTTATGATGGATAAAGTACTCTAAATAAGATTATTGAATTATTAGGTTTAATTTTATAGATATTATTGCATTAATAATTAATCAATATTTTAGAAGGAGGATTTAACCCAATGGATAACTATAAGTTTTTAACTGCTGGTACAATTTTTTATGGCTTGGGAGTATTAGAAAATGCCGGTGACAAAATAGGTTGTTTGGGCAATAAAGCACTAATAGTTACAGATAAAATTATGACTGATATAGGATATATTGATAGATTGACTAATATTTTAAAAAAACAAAATATTGAATTTTCTTTATTTAATGAAATTAATACAGAACCAACTGATTTATATGTAGAAAAAGGTACAGAAATTTTTAAAAAAGAGCATTGTAATTTTTTAATTGCCCTCGGTGGAGGTAGTCCCATAGATACAGCCAAAGCTATTAATTTAATGGTTGGCAATCCAGGCGAGATTAAAGATTATATGGGTTTGGAGAAAGTAAAAAAAGGGGGTCCTCCTCTGGTCGCCATCCCCACTACTGCGGGGACCGGTTCTGAAGTAACAAAATTTACTATTATAACTGACACATCGAATAATGTAAAAATGCTCATTGGAAGTGAATATTTAATTCCTAGAATAGCTATAGATGATCCTGAACTAACCAAAACAACCCCCCCCAAGATTACTGCTGCTACAGGTATAGATGCTTTAACCCATGCTATTGAGGCTTATACTTCAAAACGTCATCAGCCTTTAGCTGACCTATTTGCTCTTTCATCAATTAGAAGAATTTCAAAATATTTACGAAGAGCCTGGGCAAATGGTGATGATGAAGAAGCAAGAAGTGAGATGATGTTAGCTGCTCTGGAAGCTGGGATGGCTTTTAATAATTCTTCGGTTACTATAGTCCATGGAATGTCCCGTCCTTTAGGAGCATTATTTCATGTACCACATGGAATATCCAATGCAGTGCTTTTACCTGCCTGCCTGGAATATGCAATTATGGGTATACCTGAGAGATTTGCAGAGATTGCGAAGGTTTTGGGCGTTAATGCTTCTGGCTTGAGTGATATTTCTGTCGCTAAAGAAGGAGTTAAAATAATTCGAGAGTTATGTACTGATGTGGAAATACCTACCATATCTGGTTTGGGCATAGATAGAAATGAATTTATAAAAAAGATTGACAAAATGGCCAATGATGCATTAGCTAGTGGTAGTCCCTACAACACAGCTCGAAAACCCTCTAAGGAAGATATTATTAAAATATATGAAAGATCCTATTAAGTCAAAGTATGGGGGGATATATATGTTTTTTATAAATAAAAGAATTTTGGAAATTGACCTAACTAAGGAGAAATTTTACGAATTAAAAGTAGAGGAAGATGATTTTAAAAAATACTTGGGAGGCAGTGGTATAGCGGCTAAGTATCTCTACCAAAATTTAGATACCTCCATTCCTTCTTTACATCCAGATAATTTCCTTTTATTTTTTCCAGGTTTATTTACTGGCATTAATATTCCCACAGCCTGTAAGACTTCTATTTGTGGACGTTCTCCTCTGACTAATATCTGGAATGAATCGACTGTTGGTGGTCATTGGGGGGCAGCATTAAAAAAGTGTGGATATGAAGGGATTATTATTAAAGGTAGAGCATTAAAACCAGTATATCTTTTTATTACCTCGAAAAGCGTTCATTTTAAAGATTGTGGTGAAATATGGGGACTTGATACTTATAAAACTTCTAGAAGAATAAAAGAAACTCTTCCAAATGTTCAAATCGCTTCGATTGGACCTGCTGGAGAAAATCTAGTTCCTATCTCCTCCATAGTATTTGATGCACCACACTATCGTTTGGCTGGCAGGGGCGGATTAGGGGCGGTTATGGGTTCCAAGAATTTAAAGGCTATTGCTGTAGAATCGGAAGGAAATCCTATTTCAGTAGTGGATAAAGAAGGGCTTCAAGAGAAAGTAAAAGAAATAACTCCCGCTATTAGGGAGTATACTCAGGCTTTACATAATTTTGGTACCGGGGGCTCAGTTGAAGCCAGAGAATATACTGGTGACTTACCTATAAAAAACTTTGCTCAAAGCCGCTGGAGTGGAGCAATTAAAACTACGGGTCAGGTAATAGTAAATACTTTTTTAAAAAAACATTATGCTTGTTATGCCTGTCCTATAGCATGTGGTAAAGAAATATCCTGGGAAAGCGAAACTGTGCATGGTCCAGAATATGAAACCTTAAGTGCATTTGGTTCTAACCTCTTAAACGATGATCTAGTAAGTATAATACAGATGAATGACTTATGTAATCGATATGGTATTGATACCATTTCCTTGGGGGTAATTCTAGCTTTTGCCATAGAGGCATACGAAGAAGGTCTTCTTGATAAGAAAGAATTGCATGGAATGGATTTAAAGTGGTCAAATCCGAAAGTATATATTGATATTATTCACCAAATGGCTAAGAATGAAAAATTAGGTAAATTCCTAGCGCAGGGAGTTAGAGAATTATCTAAACAAGTGGGAGGTAATAGTATAGAATATGCTATTCATACCAAGGGTTTAGAAATTCCCATGCATGATCCTCGTGCTTATACTGGGATGGCTTTGAGTTATGCCACTGCTAATCGCGGAGGCTGTCATCTGGAGTCGGTAAGTTATATGATTGAATCAGGTATACCTATGCTTGATTTGGGTTATGATGAATACCATAAAGTACATCCTCATAATAGTGAGGGCAAAGCTGAATTAGTCGCAAAACTTCAGGATTATATGAATGTGCTTAATGCATTGGGACTTTGTAAATTTTTACTAGTAGGGAGGATAGGTCCTAAGATAGTAAGTGAATGGCTTAACCAAGTGACTGGATGGAATGTCGATCAGAGAGAATTAATGAAAATTGGAGAAAGACTACATAATTTAAAGCGTCTTTATAATATCAAATTAGGTGTTAATAAAAAAGATGATACCTTACCACCAAGGTTATTGAATCTGGCTAGAAATGATGGATTAGCGGTTGGAGTATTACCTGATTTAGATTATATGTTAAAAGAATATTACATCATAAGAGAATGGGATAATAATGGTATTCCTAAATCAGATAAAATTAAGGAGCTGGGGATAATTTCAATTTAATTAATTTTATTTAAATAAAATTTATATTTTTTAAAAAGTGGAAAGGATAAAAATGTGTAATGGTTAAACCTTTAGATGGGATAAGAGTTCTAGATTTAAGTCATGTACTTGCTATGCCTACCTGTACTATGCAATTAGCGGATTTGGGGGCTGAAGTTATTAAGATCGAAAAACCTGAAATTGGCGACGATTCTCGTTATTTTGGTCCTTTTATTAATGGCGAAAGTGCTTACTTTATGAGTGTCAATCGGAACAAAAAAAGTTTAACCTTGGATTTAAAACAGGAAAGAGGGAGGGAGATATTTAAAGAATTAGTCAAATTTGCTGATGTAGTTACCGAAAATTATCGCCCCAATACTATGAAAAAATTAAGCTTAGATTATGATAATCTAAAAAAAATAAATCCTAAAATTATTTATGCTTCTATCTGCTGTTTCGGACATTATAGTATTGACCAACAAAGTCCTGGCTATGATATTATCGCTCAAGCTATCGGTGGTCTTATGTCTATAACCGGATATCCTGATGGACCTCCTACCCGGGTGGGTTCATCTGTAGCAGATATTTTTTCTGGAACCTTTGCTACTGTAGGGATTCTAGCTGCTTTAAGGTATAGGGATATTACTGGAGAAGGTCAAAGTATTGATATCAGTATGGTAGATTCGATCTTTGCAGTACTAGAAAATGCAGTAGTACGTTATACCCTTACCGGTGAAGTAGCAAGCCGTATTGGCAGTAGCCATACCTCTCTTGCCCCTTATAATGCTTTTAAAGCAAAGGATGGATGGGTAGTAATCGGGATAGGCAATGATTCGCTATGGAAAAAATTTTGTACAGCAATTAATAAAGAGGAATTAATAAGTCATCCTCTTTATTTAACCAATGATAAAAGAAGCAGAAACTGTAAACAATTAAATGAATTTATAACCGCTTGGACGAAGGAAAGACCAGCAAAAGAGATAGTTGAATTATTGTCAAAAGATGGAGTTCCAGTGGCAGAAGTTAATACTATTGATAAAATTATAAATGATCCTAATATCAGATTAAGAAATATGCTGATTGAAATGAACCATCCCAAAGCCGGGAAGGTAAAGGTAGCCAATTCACCTATCAGATTATCAAAGATTTCTAATGATAATATTCAGCCCTCACCATTATTGGGAGAACACACGGAAGAGGTATTGAGAGAAATCTTGGGATTTTCTCCAGAGGAGATTGAAAAACTAAAAATGCAGAAAGTAATTTAGTAATATGATTAAAAAGAAATAAATATTTTAAATATTTTAGAAATATAGAAATATATGACCAAAAATATTTAATTTTGAAAGGATAATCAATCCTTTAATAAAAGTAAAAATTATTTTAGGAGGGGATAGCTTGAGTGATCGTTATATCAATGATGCACAAATAGGTATAGGACTTAGAAAATCTTCATGGAAAGGATATAAATGGTTATGGCCTGCTATAATTTTGTTGGCAATAATTTCTTTAATACCCTGGCTAATTATGGGCAGTTATAGTTTTAGAAATATAAGCTATATTGATCCTTTAGCCCAAGGTGAATATGTGGGTTTAGAAAATTATAGGAAAGTACTTCATGACTCTGATTTTATTAATAGTCTTTGGTTGACTTTAAAAATAATCTTAATCTGTCTACCAATAGAATTTTTGTTAGGTCTTCTTGTAGCCCTATGTCTTTCCGTTCAAATAAAGCTTAAAAAGTGGACCTTGCCAATTATACTTATCCCCATGATTATTTCACCCATAGTAGTGGGCTTAATAGGTCATTTAAATCTGAATCCTGATTTTGGTTTAATCGGGATTTTCTTAAGAAATTTAGGTCTTATAAAGGGTTCAATTCTGGGCAATCCTCAACTTGCACCCTATGTTATTATGGCAGTAGACATCTGGCAATGGACTCCATTTATGATATTGATTTTTACCGCTGGTTTACTATCACTACCAAAAGCACCATTTGAAGCAGCTTCTGTAGATGGAGCTTCTTCCTGGCAAACACTCTGGAATATTAAATTGCCTCTACTAAAACCTATATTTATAATTGCTACTTTATTAAGATTTACAGATTTATTTAAAATGTTTGATACCATACTTATTATGACAGGAGGAGGGCCAGGGAGTGCAACTGAAAATTCAAATTTCTTTGCTTATAAAATAAATTTTAAATTTTGGGATTTAGGTTATGGATCCGCAGTGGTTATGCTTTTATATATTATAAGTTTTCTAATATGTTTAGCTTTTGTTAAGATGATTGCTTCTAAAAAAGAGATCATATATTAAGATAGATAAATTAATAGATAAAATAATTAAAAAATTTTAAAGGTAAGGTGAGCCCTTTGTCAATAAGAATTAAGAAGGTTGAAGATAAAAGAAATCTTATGTTAATAAATATTTTAAAAATAATATTTATTATTTTAATTACTTTAATAAGTGTTATTCCTTTTCTTTGGATCGTGATGTCTGCTTTTAAGGATAGAATGGATATCATGAATCCAACTATTAAATTATTTTTTACACCAACATTAGCTAATTTTAAAGAAGCCTTTGGACCTTCTGGAAGTTTTTCAATTTATCTAAGAAATTCCTTAATAGTTGGTTTTTGTAATGTTATATTATGTCTGATTGTGGGAGTCCCAATGGCTTATTCTTTTTCTCGTTATTATATATTAGGTGCAAAACATCTTTATTTTTATATTCTAACCACAAGGATGTGCCCTGGCATTGCAGTTGCCCTTCCACTTTATATTTGGTTTAAAAAATTAAATCTTTTAGGAAGTATTCCAGGGGTTATTCTTGCTCATACTACCTTTAATTTAGCCTTAGTAATTTATTTAATGAAAAGTTTATTTGATGCAATTCCTAAAGAAATTGATAAAGCAGCACTAATTGATGGATACTCAGAATGGCAAGTTTTTACAAAAGTTATTTTACCAATTGCAAAACCTGCTATTGTTTCTACTGCTTTTTTGGCTTTTATCTATTCATGGAATGAGTTTTTATTTGCCATGTTATTAGGCGGAAGAGGAGCTAGAACTCTACCTTCAGCATTTCCGGGTTTGGTTACTGCTTTGGGAACGTATTGGGGACAACTATGTGCAGTTTCCACAATTGTTGCTGTGCCAGTAATTATAATGGCAATATTAATGCAACGTTATTTAGTCCAAGGTTTAACTTTAGGGGCAGTGAAAGGTTAATTTTGGTTTAAAAGTCTATTAATTAAAATAGGGAGGATTTTTATAAATGGAACTTGGAGATGTGGTCTTTTACTCAATATTATGCCCTATATTAATTATTTTGATTTGGTTAAGGTTTGTAGAAGGTTTTATTCCTTTATGGGGCGCTTGGATTATTTCTGGAATTGTAGATATTTATATAATTTCTAAATATAAATATAGAAAGGCTAATTTAATAAGAGCAGAGGAGTTAAGAAGTGCCAAAAGTAATATTAAAAAATATAACTAAAAAATATGGGAATGTTTTGGCGGTTGAAAATCTTGATCTTGAAATAAAAAATGGGGAGTTTTTTGCTATATTAGGTCCTTCTGGTTGTGGGAAGTCTTCTACCTTAAGGATGATCGCAGGTTTAGAAGAAGTAACTAGTGGCGATATCTATTTCGATGAAGTGAAGGTAACCAATCTTTCGCCTGCTGATCGAAATATTGCTTTAGCTTTTGAAAATTATGCTTTATATCCTCACTTCAATGTTTACCAAAATATTGCTTTTCCCTTAAAGATAAGAAAGATTCCTAGCGAAGAGATTGATTTGCGAGTAAAAGAAGTTGCAAACTTTATGAAACTTACTGATGTTTTAGATGTAAATGTTAGATCTTTGAGCGGTGGCCAGCAACAGAGAGTCGGAGTTGCCAGAGCCTTAATAAGAAGACCAGCAGTATTTCTTTTGGATGAGCCCATATCTCATCTAGAGGAAAAATTGAAAGAATCTATGAGAACTGAATTAATGCGAATACATAATGATTTAAATGTTACCACTATTTATGTTACCCATGATCAGGAAGAAGCTATGAGTATGGCGGATAGAATTTGCATAATGAATTTTGGTAAAATTCAACAAATTGGATCACCGAAGGAATGTTATATTAATCCCGCAAACGAATTTGTTGCAGGATTTGTAGGTGAACCTCCTATGAATATTTTTGATACTTTAATAATCGATAAAAAAGAGGAACTAAAATTAAAAATATTTAACCAGGAAATCAATTTTCCTAGGAGATATATTCAGGTAATCAATCAAAAAAGTGAATGGCTAAAAAGAAAAATTGTGAGACTTGGGATCAGACCAGTGGATATAAAGTGCTATAGAACTAAAGAAGAAAATAACTTAATTGAAGGAGAAATTGTTTTTATAGAGCTTAGAGATGAAGAAATGTGTGTTATAAATGTCAAGATTGAAGATTTCTATATTCTGGTAAAGACTAATAGAAGTTTAAAACCTGAATTGAATAAAAAGATATTTTTAAAGTTTAATGAAGAAGCCATTTCCCTCTTTGATCCAGAGACTGGAATAAACCTTAATAGATAGTGAGTGATAATAAAATGATAAAAGTAAAATTAGAAAATGTCACAAAAACTTTTGGAGAAAATATAGCCATTAATAATATTAGTTTTACCTGTAATGACGGAGAATTCTTTGTAATTTTTGGGCCTTCTGGAGCAGGAAAAACTACTCTTATGAATTTAATAGCTGGGCTAGAAGAACCTTCAAAAGGATTTATCTATTTTAATGATAGAATGGTCAATAATGTTGAACCTAGATATCGAAATGTATCCTATGCCTTTGAGAATTATTCGTTGTATCCGCATTTAAATGTATACGAAAATATCTGTTTTCCACTCAAATCTCCCTTAAGAAAAGATCGATTATCTAAAGAGAAAATTGATCTTTTGGTAAATGAAATAGTAGAAAAACTTCAGATTAATGATTTGCTGGATAGAAATATTAATCAGCTTTCAGGAGGACAAAGACAGAGGGTTGCTTTAGCTAGAGCATTAATTAGAGAACCAGATTTATATTTGCTTGATGAAGCCATAGCTCATTTAGATGCAAAACTGAAACATTCAACTAGAGCCATCTTAAAAGGATTTCAAAAACAAAAAAAGGTCACCACTATATATACTACTCCAGATCAACTTGAAGCCTTAGCCTTAGGTGATAGAATAGCAATAATCAATCAAGGCACTTTACAGCAGTTAGATACCCCAGAAAATGTTTTAAAATATCCTAAAAATACCTTTGTAGCAAGATTATTTGGTGAACCTTCAATAAATCTATTTAATGGGAAGTTAATATCCAGAGAACAAAAAATGTTTATAGATATAAATGGCGTAAGTTTACTTGTTCCAGAAGAAAACAAAAATTTATTATACGAAAAATACAAAGATTCAAATATTATAATGGGAATAAGGCCAAACGACATATCTATTATAACAAAAAATTCGGATATCCAAAATAATTCAAATATAGTAGTTGGGGTAGTCAAGTTAATTGAATTTTTCGGGGATAGCTTTGTATATTTAATCAAATTTGATGATTTACTGGTTAAGGTAAAATCAGAAAGTGAAATTGAAGTTAGAATTAATGAGAAAGTTAATCTTCAATTTAATATGAATAAAATATTTATATTTGATAAAAGTACAGAAGAGAGAATATGGCCATAAAAAAAGATAAGGAGGTGATGATAAATCTAAGACTATGAGTTTTTAATATTAAATCGATACGGTGAGCTTATTTCAAGTATAAAAAGGAGGGAATTAAATGAAAAGAGTTAATATTATAATTCAACTTTTAGTAATTTTTTTAATGGTTATTACTTCGATAGTTAGTGCAGAAAGTTCAGAAGATGCATGGTTAATAGAAGCAGCTAAACCATATAAGGGAACCACTTTACATATGATTGGTGAAGCCTTGCCCCCCTTGGAAGCCTTAAAGCAGAAGACAAAAGAATTTATAGACCTTACAGGTATTAAAGTAGAGTTTGAAATGTTTGCCATGGATGAAGCAGATGAAAAAGCCATAGCTGACTATGTTGGTGAGACAGGTTTTTATGATATCACCATGACCAGCAATAGTACTGTATTTAGAGATGCAAGCAATGGTTGGATAGAACCAGTAGAAACATTTATAAATAATAAAAGTATTACCAGTCCCGATTTTTATGTAGAAAAGGATATTACTAGCCTGGAATGGCTATATGGCAATTTTCGATATAAAGAAAAGCTATATGGTTTGCCCTTCTCTTTTCATACCTTAATCTATGACTGGAGAGTCGATCTTTTCGAACATCCTCAAGAAAGAGAAAATTTTAAGGCAAAATATGGATATGAGTTACCTGTTCCCGCTATTACCATGGATCAACTAAGAGATTTATCTGAGTTCTTTACTAGAAAAAAAGGTGAAAAATTAGGAGATGAAATTTTAGATCATGATGTTTATGGCATGACTTTGTGTGGTAAACGACATATTTCCACAGTATTTAACTTTAAAAATGTTTTATCAGCCTTTAATGGAAGAATAATTGACGCTCCAACAGGATTTGATTATGGTCCCGTAGTAATTAATTCAGAAGAAGCAGTAAGAGCCTTAACTTTCTATAAAGACTTATTTGTAAATTTCTGTCCTCCCGGAAGCGATAATTATACTTGGGATGAACAATTGGCTGCTATACAATCTGGATTAGCCGTACAAACCCTGTTATGGGCAGATGCCTGTTATGCGATTAGCGAAGATCCTTCTCAATCTAAAGTGGTTGGTAAAGTTGCGTATAGTGGTATGCCCATTGCTTCTCGGAAGACTACTAATTTAAACGGTTGGGCCTTATGTATTAATTCATCTTCTAAAAATAAAGAAGCGGCATGGCTTTTCTTACAATGGACTCAGAGAACGGATGTTCAGGCTGAAGTAATGGCAAATGGAAGTATTTCTTTACATGATTCGCCATACCAAAATCCTAAGGTTTATAAACTTACTTATGCTCCATCGCATTATTTTATAACCCATCGTAAGGTATTAGAAATCAATGGAGAAAAAGCCTTTAGGAAAGCTGGAAGTGCATGGGGATTACCCAAAGAGTATGCAGAAGCGGTAGACCCTTTAACTGGCGAAGTCTTTCCAGCGATATTTGACCAGCCACGTTTTTCAGAAGCGGTAATTGTTGATGATGTTTTGGCTAGATATATAAATGGATGCTTAACCGGACAATTTGAACCCAAAGAAGCTTTGGATAGAGCAGCAGAGGAGATAAAAAATAAAATACCTAAATTAAAATAGTTTTTTGATTCTATTTCAGTATATTAGAAATAGAATCATATTTTTACAATATAAATAAAAAAATGAGTTTTGCTAATACAAAGAAATAATTATGGGGAGTAAACTTTGTATTAGCAAAACTTAAAAAAATTCCTCTATAAATATAAAAGGGATAAGGTAGAAAGTCCTTTTCCATCTATCGATTAAAACATAATTATAGAAATAGTAGATTAAATAAATTTTTATATAGAGTGAAAAAGATTTAAAAGATCTTAACAATTTTCAAAATGCTTAAGGGGGTAAATGTATGGAACTTAGTAAAGAAAAACTTTTAGAGATGTTTAAAAGAATGGTTTTAATAAGGCAGTTTGAAACAAGAGTGAAAAAGTCATTTGCTGATGGTGATATACCTGGCTTTATCCACCTATCTGTAGGGCAAGAGGCTATTGCAGTAGGGAGTATTTTTAACCTGAGAGATGATGACTATATTGTAAGTCATCATCGAGGGCATGGTCATTTAATTGCTAAGGGTGGAGATATCAATTTTATGATGGCTGAATTATATGGGAAGAAGACCGGATATTGTAAAGGGAAAGGTGGTTCAATGCATCTGGCGGATTTTAATCACTATATGTTAGGCGCACATGGTATTGTTGGTTCAACCGTAACCATTGCCACTGGTGCAGGCCTTTCAGCGAAATTAAGAAAAAGTAATCAGGTTACCTTAAGTTTTCTAGGAGATGGCGCTTCAAATACAGGAAGATTCCATGAAGGATTAAACTTAGCTGCAATATGGGATCTACCTATTGTCTATATTATTGAAAATAATTTTTATGCAGAATCTACTCATATTTCATATTCAGCAAGAGTAAAAAATCTTTCAGAAAGAGCAGTGGCGTACGGAATTCCCGGAGAAACTATCAATAGTAATGATGTTTTGGAAATATATGAAAAGGTAGGAAAAGCTATAAATAGAGCGAGAAATGGGGAAGGACCTTCACTTATAGAATGTCAGACTTATAGGCACTTTGGACATGAAGAAGGTGATATGGAAACCTATAAAAAGAAAATAGATATTGAAATATGGATGAAAAAAGACCCAATTAAAATATTTAAGGAAAGATTGATAAAAGAGGGAATTTTAACCGAAGTTGAAGAGGAAAGAATAAGTGAAGAAATGAAAAATAAAGTGGAAGAAGCTGTTAAATTTGCCAAGGATAGTCCCTACCCTGATCCGGAAGAAACTTTAGAAGATGTTTATGCTTAAGAAAGGAGGAGATATATTGTGAAAATATTGACTTATAGAGAAGCGATTATAGAGGCATTAAGAGAAGAAATGGAAAGGGATCCCTCAATATTTATTATGGGAGAAGACATTGGAGAACATTGGCAGGGATCAGTAAAAGAATTTGAAGGATTATGGCCACAATTTGGGTCAGAAAGAATTAGAGAAACTCCCATCTCAGAAACAGCAATTTTAGGATGCGCAGTGGGAGCTGCTATGACTGGGATGAGACCTATAGCAAATATTATGTTTGCTGCTTTTTTAGGGGTACCTATGGATGAAATATTTAGTCAACTGACTAAAATGAGATATATGTTTGGAGGGAAAACAAAGATGCCAGTGACTATAATGTGTCTTTCAGGTGGTGGAATGGGGGCGGCAGCTCAACATTCAGTATGTCTGGAAGGGATGCTGATGAGTATACCAGGATTAAAGTTGGTTTCACCATCTACTCCTTATGATGCGAAGGGTTTATTAAAATCTGCCATCAGAGATGATAATCCAGTAGTCTTTTTCCAGAATTTATTTTTAACTGTGAGTGGATTCAAAGGTGAAGTTCCTGATGGTGAATATACTATTCCTCTTGGAGAGGCTATAGTTAAAAGAGAAGGAGATGATGTCACTGTTGTGGCTATTGGTAGTAGAGTGCATACTGCACTCTCTGCAGCAACCAGACTAGAAAAAGAAAACATTAGTGTCGAGGTTATTGATCCCAGATGTATGGTTCCGCTTGATGAGAAGACCATAATCGATTCAGTTAAAAAGACTGGTAAATTGGTGATATTAGACGAGGAACCAAAAACTGGAAGTGCTGCCAGTGAGATAGCTGCGATTATTGCTGAAAAGGCGATTGAATATCTTGATGCGCCAATTAAGAGAGTTTGTGCACCCAATACTCCAGTTCCCTTTAGTCCAGTTTTAGAAAAATACTGGATGCCCGATGAGGAAGATCTAATAACTGCGGTAAAGATAGTTATATAAAAAAAGAATAATAGTCTAAAAAATGTATTGATAACTGGATAAGTATAGAGAACCAAAAAAATTCAAATGTCAGAAGGAGATTTAGACTTCTATCAAATATTCCAAGAATAATATTCTGGCTAAAATCAAAAATATTGTTTACTATTTTGAATGAACAAATATAAAAGAAGAAATAGATAATTTTTATATCTTGGCATAAGATAGCTTGAAAGGAGAGTAACGCATGCAGGAAGTAAAAATACCTAAGCGGGGGATGACTAATACTCCTATATTGGTTGCAAAATGGATAGTAAAAGAAGGGGAATATGTTAAATCAGGTAGTGAAATAGTGAGCATAGAAGCAGAAAAGATACATTATACTATTTCCGCAGAAATATCTGGTTATGTCCACATTGTAGTAAATGAAGGTCAAGAAGTTCCTATTGGAACAGTAATTGGTTTTATTATTGAAACTCAAGAGGAATATAAAAAGATAAGTAATAAAGTAGCTAAAGAAGATATATCTTTTATATCATCTTCTAAGAAAGATACAGAGGAAATGGAAATTACTCAAAAAAGAGATCTCACTACTCATGAATTTTCCTCAGAACTGACTGGAAGAGTTAGAATTACACCAGCTGCAAGAATGATGGCGAAGAAATATGGTATTGATCTTGAATCAGTTAAAGGAACAGGCTCAGATGGAATTATAACCAAAGAAGATATTGAAAAAATATTACAAGATAAGGATAAGCCTAAATATATCCAGGATTTATATGATGGAAGAAGAGTAAAAGAAGAAATCCCTCTCAGTAAAATGAGAAAACAAATTGCGGAGCATATGGTTAGAAGTCTGTCAGTCTCTGCACAGCTTACTCTTATGGGTGAAATGGATATGATGGAGATGAAGAAGATAAGGGAACTTCTTCTTATCCAGGAAAAAAATCTTGGGGTTAGAATTACGTATACTGATTTATTCATTTATTTAGTCGCAAAACAGCTGGTGAAACATCCCCTAATCAATTCGAGTCTAATTAATGATAAAATAATAATCTGGGATAATGTCAACATTGGAGTCGCTACTGCATTAGAAAATGGTTTAATCGTTCCGGTAATAAAAGATGCAGATAAAAAAACTTTAAAAAGTATAAGTATTGAATTAAAAGATCTTACTAAAAAGGCTAGAGAAGAAAAACTGCAACTTGAGGAAGTCACAGGCGGGACTTTTACCATTACTAATTTAGGATCTTTTAGCGGTGCTGGTTATCGTTTTGAAACTCCCATAATAAATCAGCCAGAATCAGCGATTTTAGGGACCGGTGGTATTTCCGACAGAGTTGTAGTACGAGAAGGTAGAATAGTCATTAGACCTATTTTAACTTATTATTTTACTTATGACCACCGAGTAATTGACGGATTAACCGCAGCAAAATTTATAGAAGATCTACAGAAAGCCTTTGAGCAACCAAACTTATTCATAAAGGTGGATAATCTAGAAGAGATAATTCCCCAAAATTATCTCCATAATCATAGATTTAATAGATGAAATTAAAAAGGACGATCTTGCTAATTTTGTAAGAAGATAATTTATTTAAACATAATCAGGAAGATTTAAAGAGTAATTAGATTAATTTCTTAGCTTGCGGAAGTTTTTATTGCCTTTAGAGGGGGGGTGTTAATTAAATAGCTACTCATGGATAATTTTATTTAAATAATGATAAAAATAAAAAAATTTTAGGAGGAATTCAGAAATGTGCAAAAGTAAATATTTATTCACTTTATTGTTAATATCAACAATTTTATGTATTAGCCTAAGCATGTTTACAGTCGCTCAAGAAAGATTTATAAGGGCACAAACCCTTTGGGGTCCTGTACAATATGGAGATGTTCTAAAAGCCTGGGAAGAAGATTTTAATGAAATTTATAAAGGAAGAATTCAAATAAAATGCTATACTGCAGGAGAATTAACCTCTTTACAACAAACAATACCAGCAATACAAGCAGGTGCAATAGATCTGGCAACATGTATGGGTGCTCATATGGGTGCACCTATAGATACAGTAGCCTTCGAATCTGCACCACCATTTGCTTGGGATAATGCAATGGAATGTTTAACCCTATGGGAAATGAGAGGAATGAAAGAAGTAGTTAGTGAAGCATGGGCAAAATTGGGTGGAATAGTTGTGGTTGGTCATACTATATGTGATCCTCTTAATATATTAACTAAAAAACCCATAAATTCGTTAAAAGACCTAAAGGGTTTAAAAATTAGCGGAGATCCCAATATTGCGCGGATATTTAAAATAGCTGGAGTAACTAGTGTAACCTTAACCTATGATGATTTATATTTATCTGCCGAAACAGGCATGATAGATGGAATAGCATGGGGAGGAGCCACTGAAGGATACACCAACAGCTGGTATGAAGTGTGCCCCTATTTCCTAACCAACCCAATTTCTGGAGCGTTTACCAATCCCTGGATAATGAACGAAAAATTATGGAACTCTCTATCTAAGGCTGACCAAAAAGCTATAACTTCAGGACTGAATGATCTGAGAGGTAGACTTATGGCATATTATTATAATGGTGAAATGGAAAGCCTTAAACATTTTAAAACAACAACTATAGCTGAGGAAGAGTGGAATACCTTAAGAGAAGAAACATATAAATATTGGGATGAAGAGGTAGCCCCCATAAGTGAGCTAGCTGCTCGATTAGTGAATATTATTAAAGAATATCAGAAACAAAAGCAACAATAAATAATAGGTTATTGATAAATTAATAAAATAAGACCCAAAAACATGTATTCTAAAATAAATACCAATAATTTATAAATGTTGAAAAAACCTGGTTTGCTTTCTTTATATCTTAAATAATTCACCAGTAATTACGAAAGCAAGCCAGGTTAATAAGAAAGCAATTTGAATAAAAAGTATAGAGTTATATTTTATAAATTTAAACCTATGGAGGTATGGAGGTAGACACATATTGAATTTTCTATCTAAGATACTACATTTTATAGATAAATTTTCAGTAATAGTTGGAAAGACATGTAAATATATTATACTGGCAATCTTAGGAGTTCTGTTGTATGAAATAATATCAAGGTATTTTTTTCACTCCCCTACCGTATGGGCTTCAGAGTTGAGTAGTTATATGTTTGGTGCGTACTTCTTTTTAAGTGGAGCATACACTCTTAAAAAAGAAGAACATGTACGTATGGATATTTTATATAGCAAATTATCTAAAAGAAAACAAATACTTCTAGACATAATTACCTTTCCTTTACTTGCTTTATATCTTGGTTTGTTCATTTATGGTGGCATAGGTAATATTAAATTTTCTATTAAGGCTCACGAGGTGTCACATTCACTTTGGGCTCCTCCGCTTGCACCTATAAAGATAATTATTACTTTTGGGGCAGTGTTATTTTTAATAGAAGCAATTTATATATTAATAAAAGATATTTTTATGCTATTGAATAAAGATTTATAAATAAGATTATATATATGTATTGATGGAGATGAGGAGGTTAAAATTTTGAATACTATGTGGTTGCCATTGATGATGTTTTCGGGCATGATTTTATTATTATTAACAGGAAGACAAATATTTGCAATTATTGGAGCAGTTGCAGCCATTGTTGCTTTATTATTATGGGGAGAAGGGGCTATATTTATGCCTTTCAGTAAAGGTACTACCTTTATTGATATGTACTCTCTCTTGTCAATCCCACCTTTTATTTTTATGGGGTCAATATTAGCTAAATCAGGAGTAGCAGAAAGATTATATCACGCAATTTATGTATGGGCTGGACGTGTTCGCGGTAGTTTAGCTATTGGAACCGTAATTATGTGTGCTCTTATTGCAGCGATGTCAGGTACTAATATTGCCGGTACGGTAACTGGAACTACGGTTGCTTTACCAGAAATGTTAAAACGTAAATATGATAAGAAATTAGCAGTTGGTACTATTATGTCAGGTGGTTCTTTAGGTTTTTTGATTCCGCCAAGTGTGGTATTTATTTTTTATGGAGTTATAGCGAGAACATCAATTGCCTATTTGTGGTTGGCAGGTATAGGTCCTGGTATCTTACTATCAATTTTATATATTATTTATATTTTAGTATTATGCAAAATTAAACCAGAAGTAGCTGAAGTTATTCCTCTGGAAGAGTTCCAAAAAATTAAATTGAGAGATAAATTTGTAGCTTTAGTATATGCACTCCCTGCGGTATTACTTATTTTTCTGGTGTTAGGTGCTCTTTTTATGGGTATTATAACGCTGGTAGAAACTTCGGTAGTGGGAGCGTTAGGAGCAATAATTTGTGCAGCGATAAATAAAAAGCTGAATTGGAAAATTATTGAAGAATCTATGGAAGAATGTTTACATTGTACTACTATGGTAATGTGGATACTATCTGCAGCTTTCTTTTTTAGTACTATTTTTGATGCTGTTGGAGCAGTGAAAGGTGTCCATAGCCTACTGGAAATTGCAAGGGGGAATAAATGGATCGTTTTAATATTAATGCAACTTAGTTTTTTCTTTTTAGGTATGGTTTTAGATGATACAGCTATGCTGATTATTGTAGCCCCAGTCTATATTCCTATTGTATTAGAGTTGGGTTTTGACCTTAGGTGGTTTGGTGTTCTTTATGTTTTAAATTGTCAGATGGCTTTTATTACACCTCCATTTGGCTATAATCTTTTTCTAATGAAGGGAATTGCCCCCAAAGAAATTACTACAGAAATAATCTATCGTTCTGTTGCTCCCTTTGTTGCAATTCAAATGGTTGCATTGATTCTGGTTATGATATTTCCTCAGATTGCGATGTATATACCATCTTTGAAATTTGGAATTTAATAGATTATAGATTTTACAGAAATTAGATAAAAATAATTGATTTATCTATAATATATATAGATTATTTCAAAATTTTTATATGGTATAAAATGTTCATTAAAATACATTCATTAACATACATAATTTAGCTTAATTTTTTAAAGTAATTGAAAATAAGGAGGAGAATATGGATAACTCTTTAAACTTCCCCAGCACCCAATTGCGCATATCTCTCTCTACCAGTAGCTTCCAGATAGAGAGGATTCCAAAGAAGGTGCTTCAAAATTAT
>Ga0067045_1028425_pt1 | contig 33810 bp, 28 predicted proteins | sample TerdegcTABiofilm_FD_59184 | JGI IMG/M metagenome (GOLD analysis project Ga0067045, IMG submission 59184) | Combined Assembly of (Gp0054472, Gp0054536) Wastewater bioreactor microbial communities from Singapore -Terephthalate degrading...
TTGAGTAATTTTGCCAGATTTTGTGGCAAAATTGTATCGAAATGAGCGAGTATTACGATATAATGTTTGCAAAATTTACTCAACGACCTCTTTTGGGACAGCCCCTTAATGCTATTATAGAGGTACCATTACATATAGTCAAGATAATCTTTCAATTTTCGTGCACGGGTGGGATGGCGCAACCGACGCAATGCTTTGGCTTCTATCTGCCGTATACGCTCACGGGTTACCTTAAACACATACCCAACTTCTTCCAGTGTGTGGGAGTATCCATCATCCAGACCAAACCGCATGCGGATAACCTTCTGTTCACGTGCTGGCAATGTGCTCAGCACTGCATTTATCTGCTCAGAAAGAAGCCTGTATGCTGCAGTATTCACCGGTGAATCAACTTCTTTGTCTTCAATGAAATCACCCAATAACGAATCTTCCTCTTCACCTATAGGGGTTTCAAGCGATATGGGCTCACGGGCAACATTCTTCACACCTTTAACTTTACTTACTGGCCAGCCTAACCTGTCGGCTAATTCTTCAGGGCTTGGCTCACGGCCATATTCCTGCTGGAAGAGGCGTGTTTCGCGCATTACTTTGTTTATCTGCTCAATCATATGAACAGGTATACGTATGGTACGTGCCTGGTCAGAAATTGCTCTGGTTATTGCCTGTCGAATCCACCATGTGGCATAGGTGGAAAATTTATACCCCTTGCGATACTCAAACTTATCTACTGCTTTTATTAAGCCAATATTACCTTCCTGAATCAGATCAAAGAAATGCATACCTCTGTTGGCATATTTCTTTGCAATTGATACAACAAGCCTGAGGTTTGCATTAATGAGCTCTTTTTTTGCCAGTGAAATCTTGCGGTGGCCTTTTTCAATCTGTGTACCCCACTCCATGATTTCATCACAGGTAGCACCAGCTTCCTGCTCTATGCGGCGAATTTTGCGCTCATTATTTCTGATATCTTTAACTATCTCCAGAATTTCATCTTTGGTCTTGACTTTTAGTTCTTTTAATATTTTTTTTACATCTTCATTTTTTTCAAGCTTACGACCATATTGCTTCAACTCTTTTACTGATTTGTTAAAATGATTTTCAATGCTTTTAAAAAAATGCCGCGTTTCCTTTATTCTGGTAACCATCGATAGAATACGCTGTGCTGTTTTATTTATTTCAGTTTCATGTACCTGCAGGTTTACCAGTGCATCCTTAATAATTTTGCGGGATTCTGCTATTTTTTCTTTTAATTCCAGTGCTTTCTTAGAATCCTCAGCTAATTTGCGTAGCTTATTCTGGTATTGCATTATTTTTTTGTCTTCAGCTATGATGATACTCATGTTGTTTTCATAGCGCTTTTCTAAATCATGCATGTCAAAAGAAGAGAAATAGTAGAGTTTATTTATCCGCAAGACATCAGTCAGCTTAATTTTGCCACTTTTAACCTTTGAATGATTCTTGATAAGCTCATTGAGAAGCACAGTAGAATCCAGCACAGCATTTTCAATAAGTATTTCACCTTCTTCTATACGTTTTGCCAGTTTCACCTCTTCATCGCCTGAAAGCAGGGATACCTTTCCTATTTCCTTCAGATACAGACGGATTGGGTCATCAGAAACAGCGGTTTCGGATGATTGAGCCGTAGCTTTTTTTGAATGGGATTTTTCTTTTTTTGGCAATACTGCTTCAGCACGGCGTGTTGGCTCTTCAACAACATCAATGCCCAGCTGATTGAGAAGAATGAAAATATCATCAATTTTATCAGAATTTAATACCTTATCGGGCAAAATATCGTTAAGCTCATCATAGGTAATCTCACCATTTGTTTTTCCAAGATCCACAAGTTTTTTAACTTCTGGAATACTTTCTAAAAGAACATCACCCTTTGCCATAATAAACTCTACCCTTTATATTAAAAATTTAATGTGATCTTAAATTTTTGCACTGCCTTTGTTATAGATATATGAAGCCAATTTTTCTCTTTCGCGGCGCAATACTTCTAATTCGGTCATATAATATTGTATATTATCCTGCTGATTCTTCTTAATTTTTTCTGCAAATTCGTTAATTTTTTTGTCGATAGTATAAAGCCGCATATTTAATATTATTTCTGAATAGGCAACTTTAGGGTCTTCAAATGCAAACTGCTTTGAAAAGCCCTGAGAAAGTAATTGTGCTTCCTGACCTTCAGGGAAAAAATCAAACATTTTATCCAGTGAAACAGGTTCATTTTTTTCATACAGGTCAAGTATTGCCTGGTAAATATTTTTTGCCACCGTATCGGTAAACTGTGTCAGAGAGCAATCCACAACTGCATGTTCAACCAGTTCAGGATAATTACACAGCAAAAGTACCAGTTCACGCTGGCTTTTATCATAAAAATCCAGAGGATTATTAACAGTTACTATCGCCCCCCCGTTTGTTTTTTGCCCTTTTGCAAAACGTTCATAATCGGTGCGGATAGCTTGCTCTGTAACCTGAAACATGGTAGCCAGCTTTTTAAAGTACTGTTGCCGCTGCACTTCAGACGGAATATCCCGCAATACTGCAAAAAGTTGCTTTAATATATCAACCTGTTTGCCCTTATTTTCCGCTATTATACGCTCAATTCTGAAATCAACGGGTTGTAATGCTCTGTCAATGATTGCCATAAACTCCCGAACACCAAACTTTGCTACAAAATCAAACGGGTCAAGCTGGGGTAATTGTGCAATACGAATATCAATATTTAAATCTTGTGCAACATCAAGTGACCGCAGTGACGCCTTAATCCCTGCAGAGTCGGCATCAAAAACAATAATTACCTCATTACATAAACGTGATAAAAGCTGCAATTGTTCCAGTGTTAATGCGGTTCCTAATGGAGCAACAACGTTGTGGATACCCGCCTGATACACGCCAATAACATCCAGGTAACCTTCAACAACGATAGCCCTGCCAAGTTCAACGATGTGTTGCCGTGATTTATTGAGTCCGTAGAGAATATTCCGCTTCTGAAAAACAGGTGATTCCGGAGAATTCAGGTATTTGGGCTCGCCCTGTGCAATTATTCTACCACCAAAGCCAATAATTTCATTTTTTTGGTCAAAAATAGGGAATATAACCCTGTTTCGGAATCTGTCGTAGTAATGAGTGGTACCATTTTTTACTACTTTATTGATATTGCCCGTTTTTACTGCCACATCAAGCGAAAAATTCATATTTTTTACAATATCAGTAGCATAACGCCACTCGTCAGGAGCATAGCCCAGCTCAAATTCATCAATGCTCTGCCTGGTTACTCCACGGTTTAACAGATAATCCAGTGCATGCCTGTTTGCAGGTTGGAGTAATGCTTTGCGATAGCTCTGGCCAATGATTGCATTGATTTTTAAAAGCCTGCTGTATTCATCATCCCTGTATGTTACATCATCATGGACAGGAATGCCAACAAGTTCCCCTACAATCTTTACACTTTCAACAAAATCAACATGTTCAACCTTTGATATAAACGTGAAAACATTTCCACCTTCATGACATCCAAAACAATAGAACATCTGTTTATCGGGTGATACTGTAAACGAAGGAGTCTTTTCTTTATGAAATGGGCATAGACCTATAAAGTTCTTCCCCTTTTTGGTAAGGGTAGGAACATAGCGTTTAATTATATCTTCAATAGCAGCTTTCTGCCGTATATGTTCAATCGTATCTCGGGGGATAGCCATTTGATAGTAATATATATATAAATTTACAGATTTTCAAGTTTATTCTGTACAATCTGCTTTACAACCTGCCCGTCTGCCTTGCCTTTCAGGTCTTTCATAACCTGTCCCATGACTTTGCCCATATCTTTTTTAGTGACAGTTCCCATGGAAGCTATAACGTTATCAACATATGCAGCAATTTCAGCTTCGTTCATCTGCTGAGGAAGGTATTTCATGATGATCTCAAGTTCCTGCTTTTCCTTTGAAGCCAGGTCATCTCTGCCTGCTTTTTCATATTCAGTTATGGCTTCTTTGCGCCTTTTGGCACTGCGTGTTAGCACCTCAATTATTTTTTCATCGGTTAACTCTTCCGTGCCTTTTGTTTTTTCATACATTATGTCAGACTTCAGCATGCGCAGAGTACTGCTTAACAGTTCATTTTTGTTTTTAATTGCATCTTTAAGGTCAGATTCAATTGTGGTGAGAATAGTCATACACATACCCCATACTACAAGGATTTTATGGCGCGAAGTATAAAGCTAAAACGGAGAGTGTAATACATATAAAATTATCATGTTTGTATGTCAACAAAAGTTTTAGAAAGAATTCTATCTAATACGCACACCTTTTTCTAAAATTTCACTAACAAAAGGATTGTCAGGAACAAAATCTTTGGTTAAAAAAGGCACTGGTTCAATCCGCAGATCAACATTTCTCCTTATACGCATAAGGGATAAACGATCCTCAACAGGATCTCCTGTAAAATCATCGGCTATTACTGCCACATCAATATCACTATCAAAATCAGCATTTCCCTGTACCCGCGAACCAAATAGGTATACAAACTTTACAGAATATTTTTTTTCCAGTAAATTTACATATTTATTTATTATTGCATGTATTGATTCTCTATCATTGAAAGCAGCCATTGCCGCAACTCCTTAATTTTATTGATTGCATCCTGTGTAAATTTCATAGTACATTTTCGGTAAAATTCTTGCTTATAATCAGGATATCGTGCATTGATATTAAAAGTTGTTATAAAGTCTAACATATCATTAATTTCATCATTAGTTTCAATTCCTGCTTTTTTAGCTAGTAGAAGTAAATCGTGTGTTTTTGGTGGTACAATGTTATGATCATTATTTATAACAAATATTGCTTTTAAAAGCTTTTCTATTACAAGATGTCCTATAAACAGGCTCCAATGGAAATCCTTTGATTGGAAAAGATGCATCATAGTTTCATAATCCCTATCTGAAGTTTCTTTCCAATATTTAACTATATCTTTCTTTTCCATTGTTTTACAATATAAAGTTTTTTAAATAAATATAAATTAAAATAATGATTACGTCAAGAATTTAATAGTTAGAATTATGTATTTAGTTCATGATGAATAATTCTATATATTTTCAAATTTTCATTATCAATGATTCACCATCCAATAATTAATTATATTCATGATTAAAGAATATATAGCTTCATATTTTTGTAAAGCTATTGTATAAAATAAACAATGTTTTTCTTCAACACATGTAAATTTCTATAAAAAACCAGCGCTACGATAGTACACCCCACACCGCTCAAAAGCAGTGTAAGGGGAACACCAATACGGTGAGCTATTATTCCGGCAAATAAATTACCAATAGTAGCCATGCCCATGAATGACATGGTATACAGGCTCATAACCCTGCCACGCATTGAATCTTCCACCATTGACTGGATGAACGTATTGGATGATGCCATCTGAACAATTAAACTGATACCAATAATAAACATGAGGACCAGTGAAAGATACAAATTTCGTGAAAATGAAAACAGTACTAAACTGCATCCCAGTGACAGCGATCCTGCTGCAATAGTATTTTCAAACCGTGTGGCATGGCTTCGTGATGCTATAAACAGCGCACCAATAAGCGCACCAAACCCTGCCGTACCTAAAAGAAAACCCAATGTATGCGAATCACCATGTAAAATTTCCACTGCAACAACAGGCATGAGCACCATATAGGGCATTCCAAGCAAACTAATGAAGGCAAGCAGCAATAGCACTGTACGGATTGGGTAATGGTTCTTCACGTAACTGAAGCCTTCATGAATATTTTCCTTGAAATTCCCTGCACGTGATAAAGAAGTATATGTAACATTTTTCATAAAAAGCAATGCAACAATAATCCCTGAAAACGTTGTTGTATTTATTAAAAAGCAAACACCTTCGCCAAACTGCGCCACCAGGAATCCAGCCAACGGTGGCCCAATAAGGCGAGTACTGTTAAATACTACTGAATTAAGGGCAATGGCGTTGCTCAAAAGTTCCTTCTCGGCAACCATATCAAATACAAATGATTGTCGCACTGGCATATCAAAGGCATTAAAGCACCCCTGCATGATATTAAGCACCAAAAGCCACACCGGTGTAATATATCCCAGTACCACCAGTAATCCTAATACAAGGGATTGCACACATAAAAGGATCTGGGTAATCATCAATATATGATGCCTGTTATAGCGGTCAGCCACCACACCGGTAATGGGCGTGAACAAAAAAATGGGAAGCTGTGCAGAAAATGCCAGTAACCCCAACCACATGGATGACGCAGTTAAGCGGTACATCAGCCAGCTTGAGGCCAGTTGCTGAATCCAGGTCCCAACCAGTGAAATAAACTGACCCATAAAAAAGAGCCTGAAATTATATACCCTCAGTGCCCTGAATGGGTTATCAGATATAATTCTTGATTTTAATGATTCTTCTCCCATGGCTCACTATCACCTTCAATACAGTAGAACACAGGATTACATTGTATATCCTTTTTTTTGTGCGATAGTTCCTGATACCAGACTCTATTGCGTATATACACCTTTTTTAGCAGATGCTCAAATTCATATTGCAGTTGCCCAAACGTAACAGGGATTAATGCAACCAGTGGATTTGCCTCAATCTTATCAGCAGAAAACTGATAACCTCGCCTTTTTGCTTCTACATAGATCCAGTAAAGATATGCCTGTATAGCTTCAAGCGGCTTAGTGTAATTGGCAAACCGTATCAATTGCGGATGATGCCTGTACCCTTTAGTATTCCCTTCAAGTACCTTCTTTGCAAGCAACCCTTCCCGCCATACGGCAACAATTCCCTGAGGGTCTAAATAGTGTGGATGTATTGACCATAACCGCATAGGATATTGTATATGAGCTATCGATAGAATATACTACTACACATTGTATTACATAACAACCCTAAATTATAAGTAAATAAAAATTTTAGCACTGTTTTTTGGTACAACGAATATATATTTTAGTCGACAAATTAAGCAATAGTATCACCATATACCACAATCATAACTTACAGAAAGGAACCACTATGAAAAAGATTGCCGTACTGCTTGTATGCATTATCGCTATCGTAGCTATTCTTATTGGCTTTGAGATGTTTGGTAAAAGCGATACGCAGGTCACTGTTGAAGAAGTCAAACAGCCACTACCTGCACCTGAGTTTTATAAAGGTATTTACTTAAATTCACAATCGGGGCGCGATATCAATCTTTTAAAAAATTTTATTACAAAAGCAAAAGATGCAGGATTCAACGCAGTAGTCATTGATGTACACAATGAATCCAATAATAAGTTTTTAATCCCCAAAGAAAATATTGACTATGTAATTTCGCAAGGCATATACCCCATTGCTCGCGTGGTTATGTTCCCCGATGGATTAAAAATTTATCCTGTACCTGAAGAACTTATTAAAGGAAGACTTGAGCTTGCAAAAAAAGCCAGTGAAATTGGCTTCAGAGAAATACAGTTTGATTATATACGGTTTAATGACTATGGTATACTGAAACATGTACCCCTTGAACAGCGCTATAAAACTATTGAGGGATTCTTAGCCCGAGCAAAAACTGAATTACAGCCGTATAATGTCAAGGTTGCCTGTGATGTATTTGGCCGAATTCCACTTAATACCAACGATACCATTGGTCAGCGTATGGAGGGATTAGATCCTATTGTTGATGTTATTTGTCCCATGGCATATCCTTCCCACTATACTTGGAGCAAAAAACTAATGGCTGATCCATATTACACAGTATTTATCACCGGGAAAAGAGCAAAAGAACGTACAAAGAATGCTCAGATTGTTATGTACATCCAGGCGTTTAAAATACGGGTAGCAATGTCAGGATTATCGTTTCAGGAATACATGGCAAAACAAATACAGGCCGTTCATGATGCTGGTGTGAAAGGTTTTATATGGTGGAATGCTGCACAGCAGTATGATGAACCTTTTGCGGTTACAAAGCAGTTTTATCAGGAAAACAAAGGTCAGAACATATCACAGTCAACACTCAATAATAAAGAAGCCTTATAAAAAAACTTGCATTCTGGTTGTATATTTTTTTTACTTGTAAAAACATTTATTAGCGAATTAGTGTCCAAAACAGTTTTTTAATTTCATTTAGTTTTATAAAATATAACATTTAAGGAGGATCTTACAACATGTCTGATGCAAAGCTTATGAACAGGTGGCTGGTTGTTATTGGAGCCATCTTAATTCAGCTGTGTCTGGGTGCCATTTATGCATGGTCCGTTTTCACACCACCTCTTATTGAAGCTGGCTGGACAAAAGCTGATACTCAGGTGGTTTTCTCTGTTGGTCTGGCAATGTTTGCCATAGTAATGGTGTGGGCAGGGAAAAAATTGCCGGTATGGGGGCCACGGAAATTAGCATTTATTGGTGGCCTTGTGTTAGGTCTGGGTTATTTTTTAGCTGGTCTTTTTGGTGGTACAAACTTCTGGTCACTTGTAATTTTAATTGGAGCAGTAGGTGGAGCAGGTATAGGATTGGGATACGTAGTACCAATTGCAGTTGGCATGCGCTGGTTCCCTGATAAAAAAGGACTTATTACAGGTTTAGCAGTAGCCGGTTTTGGATTTGGAGCAATGGGCTGGGTTAAGTTTGCCGGTGAATGGGGCAATCTTATAAAAGATTATGGTTTATCAAATACTTTTATGATTTATGGCATTGCATTTGCTGCTCTCGTAGTTATTGGCAGCATCTGGATGATATTCCCTCCTGAAGGCTGGAAGCCAGAAGGCTATGTTGAACCACAATCACAAAATAATGTACCTGCTGCGGGTACCGTTGATTTCTCAAGCTCTGAGATGTTAAAAACACCTCAGTTTTATATGATATTTTTTACATTTGCATTCACAGCCAGTGCAGGGTTAATGTCAATTGGTTTAATGAAATTATATCCCATGGAAGCATTAACAAAAGCTGGTATCGCAAAAGAAGCTGCAAGCGCAATTGCTGGAACTGCCATGGCGATTTTCTTTAGCCTTGCTAATGGTCTTGGAAGAATACTCTGGGGAACAATGAGTGACTATCTGGGAAGGAAACGCTCAATAGTACTTATGGCAGGTACCCAGGGTGTTATTGTTATCCTCTTTACATTAATGGCAGGTAATGAGTATTTACTGTATTTAGGTGCAACTCTAATCGGTTTTAATTTTGGCGGTAATTTTGCACTCTTCCCAACTATAACAGCTGATACATTTGGGACAAAAAATGTTGGTCAAAATTATCCATACATTTTCTTAGCGTATGGTGTTGGTGGGATATTTGGCCCAATATTAGGTGGTAAGTTAGGCGATTTAGGAAATTTCGCTTTAGCATTTACCATCTGTGGTGTTCTGTGTATTTTTGGTGCAATTTTAACTGGTTTAGTAAAACCACCAAAAAAAGCATAAGTAAAACTACTTACTTTCTAAGATGTATAAAAAGGCTGCCCTTTTCTGGCAGCCTTTTTACATTTCCCGTAGTATAAATGCATAATCCCCTATTTTTTTATTTGTAAAGACAGCAACAGGTAGGCATTTAACTTTGAATATAAAAAACATTTTTACCCCTTTTTTCACAATCCCTTCTAATGGGACATCTATCATTGTTTCAAAATTTCCCTGGCCCTTAAGGATTACCATATCAGCCTGCGATAGCTCATATAAAAATTCTTTGCTACACCGAGAAAGATTAATTCCCGGTGTACTATCACCGGTGGTAATCACCCGAACTATAGCATTCAGGCCAATAGAATGCGCATCCTCCATTGTTGCATCGTTTATCACAGGATTTCCACGGACAACGCAGGTAATCTTTTCCACTGGCAGATGTTCCATAAGCAGTTTGTCGGCAACTATCTCCCCTGCATTATCAGCTATATAGAGAATCTTTTGTGAAGAAGAAATTGCTTCCATAAATTCATTGTAAAAGTCATCTGGAACTTCTATATCATCTACTAACGTTTTGAATTGCACAGAAAAATCGGCACCACAATCCTGATTTCCAATGCCATAATCAATACTATTTGCTGCTACAGCAATCTGCAAAGCCTGACGAATTGGTTGTTTGCCTGAACACAATGCATGCAACTGCGGTAACAATGCAAGCATTAAAGCATTGCTCTGTTTTTTTTCATCGCTAAAGGGATCATGTATACCTGTCAATTGCGAAATTGCTTTATACAATTCATGTGCACAATCAGGTGGAGTTTGAAAATTTCCCATGCTAATACGCGTAAGCTCCTGCATTAAATGCAATGAACTATCTGGAGTAAGATTTAGTTTTGATACAACACGATAACTATGATTCACATGGCATGGGATACAATGAAAGGTAGGTTTCATAAGTTATTTTGATTTATTCTGTACAGTACCATACAGTATCTTCAATACCATCAGTTTCTTTTAGCCGCACTTTGACCTTATCACCTATTTTTGTCTGTATCTTCAAACCACAATAGTCGGGCTGAATAGGTAGTTCACGATTACCACGGTCAACAAGTACTGCCAGTCGTATAATTTGCGGTCTACCAAATGACATCAATGTTTCCAGTGCAGCTTTGATTGTTCTTCCGGTAAAAAGAACATCATCAACAAGAATAATAATTTTTTTGGTTATATTGAATGTTATTGTTGTCTCTTTTATTGCCGGAAGCATCCCACGTGTAGCCAGATCATCACGATAAAACGTAATATCAAGTGTACCCATCTTAATTTCTTTACCACTATTTGTTTCCAGATGTTTCTTTATCCGCTTGGCTATCTCCACTCCACGAGTTTGTATTCCAACAATAGCTATATTTGACAAATCACTAAATTCTTTGATAATACTGTTGCTGATAGTATTAATTGCTTCTTCAATTTGCTTTGCATTCATCAATACTTTTTCTTCACACACTACTGCACCTCCAGATGGTACTCCTGTACAGGTTTTACGGTAAATTGTCCAGCTTTTTTCATGGAAATAATACCCTGTACAGCAGCTTTTGCAGCCGCCAGCGTGGTTATAATCGGCACCCGGTACCGTACCGCAGCCTGACGTATGGTATAGGCATCCTCTTTTGGCCGCTTCCCGGTAGGTGTATTGATAATAAGGTCAACCTGCTTATTTTTTATTATATCTACAACATTGGGACGACCTTCACTTACTTTATATACACGCTCGCAGGGGATCCCATGCTCATTGAGGAAGGCTGCAGTACCTTCTGTGGCAATAAGCTTAAAGCCTTCTTGATGCAGTAGACGCATCTCTTCAAGCAGTTCCTCTTTTGACCTCTGGTTGATACTTAAAAAGATGGTTCCTGACAATGGCAATCTATCGCCGGCTCCCAGTTCAGCTTTATAAAATGCTTCGCCAAAATGTGCAGCAATGCCCATCACCTCGCCCGTTGACCTCATTTCAGGGGATAACAATGTATCAACACCAGGGAATTTGCTGAAAGGTAAAACTGCTTCCTTTACGTTAATATAGGGAATCTTTTTCATATGAGTTAAGCCAAAATCCTTAAGCTTTTTACCAAGCATAATCCATACCGCAATCTTTGCAAGAGGAACACCGGTTGCTTTAGATACAAATGGCACCGTACGTGACGCACGGGGATTTACCTCAAGAACATACAATACATCATTCTTAATTGCAAACTGTATGTTTATCAGTCCAATAACATTGAGTTCCTTTGCCAGCGCAGTTGTAGTTTCAATAATTGTTTGCATCATATGGGGTTTAACGCTTACAGGTGGCAAACTGCATGCAGAATCACCTGAATGTATCCCTGCTAATTCAATGTGCTCCATGATGCCACCAATATATACATCAGTACCATCACACAGTGCATCAACATCTATCTCCAATGCATCTTCTAAAAATTTATCAATAAGGATAGGATGTTCAGGTGATAGCTCCACAGCACTGACTATATATTCTAAAAGGCTTTTTTCATCATAAATGATGGACATTGCCCTTCCACCCAGTACATATGATGGACGTACTAAAACGGGATACCCTATCCGTGTTGCCTGCACAATTGCCTCTTCGCGGGTGAAGGCAATGCCATTTTCAGGCTGATTAAGTTTAAGCTTATTTACTACCTCAGCAAAACGCTGCCTGTCTTCGGCCCTGTCTATGGAATCAGGCGATGTCCCTAAAATTTTAACACCATTTGCTTCAAGTCGGCGTGCAAGCCGCAAGGGAGTTTGTCCACCAAACTGTACTATAACGCCATCAGGTTTTTCATTGTTGTAAATATGGAGTATATCTTCCAGTGTCAATGGCTCAAAATACAATCTGTCCGAAGTATCATAATCGGTTGAAACTGTCTCAGGATTTGAGTTTACCATTATTGACTCTATGCCAGCTTCACGCAATGCAAAAGAAGCATGACAGCAGCAGTAGTCAAACTCTATGCCCTGCCCAATACGGTTTGGGCCACCACCCAATATCATGACCTTGCGTTTTGTTGTGTGCTTAGCTTCATCCTCATCATCATACGAAGAATAGTAATAGGGGGTGTAGGCTTCAAATTCACCACCGCAGGTGTCAACCAGCCGGTATCCAGGAACTATCGCCTGCTCAAATCTAAACATCCTGATACTGTCTTCAAGTTCATTCAGTCGCTTTGAATAATCCTTCTGTGCATCAAGCCCCCGTTCATACAATGCCTTGAGTTCATCTTTATGGATTAAAAATGCAATCTGCCTGTCAGAGTAACCCAATTGTTTCATTTTGAGGATGTTTTCTTTTTGCAAACCCTGTTTAGCCTGTGCAACAAATTCACGCTCTGCTTCAACCAGTTCTTTGAGTTGATGTAAAAACCATGGGTCTATTGATGTTAATTCATGAATTTTTTCAACGCTCCAATCTAGCTCCAATGCTTTCTTTATATAAAAGACTCTTTGTTCCCTGGGAATACGCAAATTCTGTTCAATAATGTCATTTCGTTGCCGCTCAGGTATTGCATCAACAAGTGCATCAAGTTTTAAATTACCATCCGAACCAAACCCATAGCGGTCAATCTCCAGCGAACGCAATGCTTTCTGAAACGATTCTTTGAAGGTACGACCAATTGCCATTGCCTCGCCCACCGATTTCATCTGGGTGCCAAGCGTTGTGTCAGCACCTTCAAACTTTTCAAATGCCCATCGTGGAATCTTGGTAACAACGTAATCTATGGTAGGTTCAAAGCATGCTGGCGTTTCACGGGTAATATCGTTTGCTATTTCATCAAGGGTAAGCCCCACAGCCAACTTTGCAGCAATCTTTGCAATGGGAAAGCCCGTTGCCTTTGACGCCAATGCAGAACTTCGGCTGACACGGGGATTCATTTCAATAACCATCACCCTGCCATCTTTGGGATTAACCGCAAACTGAATATTTGAACCGCCGGTTTCCACACCAATCTCACGGATTATCTTGATAGCCATATCCCTTAAATTTTGATATTCTTTATCGGTCAGGGTTTGCTGGGGGGCGATAGTTATGGAATCGCCGGTGTGAATGCCCATAGGATCAAAATTTTCAATGGAACATATAATGACCACATTATCTTTGAGGTCACGCATGACCTCTAACTCAAACTCTTTCCACCCAATGACAGATTCCTCCAGTAATACCTGGCTTATGGGCGATTCATCAAGCCCTTTTCGTACCAGCTCAACAAAGTCTTCCTGATTATATACAATATTGCCACCTGTACCACCCAAAGTAAACGCTGGCCTGATAATAATGGGAAGTGGAATGGTTTCCAGTATTTTCAAAGCTTCATCAATTGAAGATGCCAGCGCCGAATTTGGCACCTGAAGCCCAATATCAAGCATAGCCTTTTTAAAGAGATCCCGGTCTTCAGCTTTTTTTATGGCATCAATCTTTGCACCAATCAGTTCAACACCGTATTGTTGTAATACTCCGCTTTCATGAAGCTGGACAGCAATATTCAGGGCAGTCTGCCCACCAACGGTAGGTAACAATGCATCAGGTCTTTCCTTTTCAATAATGCGTGCTACAATATCATGGGTTATTGGTTCAATATATGTTTTGTCAGCCATATCAGGGTCGGTCATTATGGTAGCAGGGTTTGAATTTACCAGAACTATCTCATAACCTTCTTCACGCAAAGCTTTACAGGCCTGTGAACCTGAATAATCAAATTCACACGCCTGCCCTATAACAATGGGTCCTGATCCAACTATCAAAATTTTTTTAATATCAGTGCGCCTGGGCATGCAAACATTCCTTTCTATGTAGTGGTGTATACATACATTTTATCAAAATGTATCAAAATTTATTAAAATAACAATTAAAACTTCAGAACAATGAGTTTGGAGCAAGAAAAATTCCAATAATTTTTTTATTGGTAGTGAAAAATTTAACGTAATTGTAACAATAGTATTATTAAAAAGCTGTTAATGCAGCACGCAGGAAGCTTGTGATTGGTGCCTGTTCACGGGTATCTTCAATGGTATCCTGCAATTGTTTGATTAAATCAGTTGCCTGCCCATGAACGGTATCTTCATTAATTATTTTGCCAAGCGTTCCTTTGCCTGAATTAATTTTATCAGTTATATCACGCAAATTCTTAACAGCAGCATTAACATTCCCCCTGTTATCCGCAATAAGACGCGAAAGCATGGTAAAAGGGTCAGGCACTGATGTCCCAATAAGGTTATCCCTGGTGGTTATAACCGCATATTGTTTGCCATTTTCATCCATTGGTGCTCCTGGATTGATGCTTACATACTTACCAGCAAGAGCAGTTTCATTGCGTACCATAATTTCATAATTTTCATACAGCGTAAAATGGTTATATAACCGCAACGTTACAATTACATTATTGTCTATTAATTCTACCGTATCAACGTATCCCGACAATACCCCATTAACCCGCACTTTATCATCCGCTGATAAACCTTCAACATCTTTAAACACAACTGTCATTGGGTAATATGTATGAGTTTCAAAGATTTCACCACTCATTATAATAGTAAAATAGCCCAACACCGTAAGAGCTAGAATAACTATTATCCCAACTGCTATCTCCTGTTTCATATCACCCTCCAAATAATTTTATAATCATAACACATCAATAGGACCTTCCAAGGAACCTGAAATAAACTGCCGCACAATGGGGTTATCGGTGTTCCGTATTCCATCAGGCTCATCACATTGAATAATTCTCCCATCATACAGCATCGCAATTCTGTCACCAACTGCATAAGCACTATCCATATCATGAGTAACAACAACCTGTGTTATTGTATAATCTTTTTTCAATTGATTTATTATAGTATTGATCAAACTTGACATCACCGGATCCAGTCCAGAGGTTGGTTCATCGTACAAAATGATTTCTGGATTCCGTACAAGAACCCGTGCAAGACTTGCACGTTTTTTCATCCCACCACTTATTTCAGCAGGCATCTTATCCCGGGCTGATGTGAGTTGCAATAAATCCATCTTCTCCTCTACAATCCTTTTAATTTCATCTGGTGGGTATAATTTATGCTCAATGAGAGGAAGGGCTATATTTTCCTCAACGGTCATCCAGTTAATCAGCGCACCTGATTGAAAAACAAATCCAATTTTTTCCCGCAATCTATCTCGCTGGCTTTTGCTGATACCGTTCATTTGTTCACCACCAACTAAAATCTGCCCACTATCGGGCTCAAGTAATCCTGCAATATGCTTTAATGTTACTGTTTTACCCGTACCTGAACGCCCAATGATAACAAACGTTTCACCTTTTTCTATTTTGAAACTCAAGTTATTGAGAACCTTTGTCCCACTTAGTATTTTGGTTACATTTCTAAATTCAATCATAATGTATACATTTCGATGGCTATAGAATTTTATTTTCCATAAAAAAGAGCTGTAATATAGTATCCCACAATAAGTACCATAAGGAAAGATGATACAACTGAATTTCTGGTTGCCTTACCAACACCCAACGCTCCATTGGTTGCCCTGAGTCCATTAGCACAGCTGATGGTAGAAACCATCATGCCAAATACAAGCGCTTTGAAAAGCCCAACATAGGTAGCCTTGAAATGCAATGAATCAAGAATGTGGGTATAATATACATCAAAACTTACATCAAGCTGAAAGTATGCAACAATACCGCCACCAATGCTGCCCAGCAGATTTGTATAAATTGTAGCAATAGGTAACATAATAGCCAGAGCAATAACCCGTGGCATAACTAAAAATTTTACAGGGCTTATGGCCATCATCTCCAGAGCATCAATCTCTTCAGAAACTGTCATGGTGCCAATTTCAGCAGCCATGGTTGAACCAACTGCGGCAATCAGGATAATTGCTGTCACAAATGGTGCCATTTCCCGTGTTAGCGTTGCAATAATAATGTTACCAACCAGAGCCTGCTGTTGATAAGGTTTTAATTCAAGCCCTGTTTGAAGAGCAAGTATCATTCCTGTAAAAAGTGCAACTATTGATACTACAATAAAGGTTTTTACTCCAGCATAGTACATCTGTTTTAAAATTTCACGGCGTTTTTCAAACGCTGCTTTAGAATAATACACAACTTCTAAAAAAAGCAACATGCAATATCCCATCATTGCAATAATATTCAGTGTGTTTGCGCCAATATCGCGAATAACATTAATGACAGTATGTTTAATTTTTTCTACCATATTCAGGTCCCAAAAAGTCTTATCTATATTAACTATCGCCTTTAAACATTGTTATAACAATTCAAATAACAAATATATTAAAATCGTAATGAATATACCGTTGCGCCTGGCAATGAACTTACATACAAATAGCTTAAATCCTGTATTAATGGACTACCTTCTGCATTCCGTACTGAAGCTAATTTTTTCATTCTGGCTTCGTAGGCTTTTTTATCTTTGACATTTCTATATACAGGTATCCAGCCAATACACAATTCCTGTACAGTATCATCGTTTGTATAGCTGAAAAATGACAGCAACAATGATATATGATTCATTGCATTATTTTTTTCACTATATGAAATAATGAATGGGATTTTCATTGCAAAATAATTATCATTCCAGCTCTGAAAATAAGTCCGTAAGAGTAGCCCAAAGCGCCTGTCTCCATTAGAGTGCCTGGAATACTCAATAATACTGAAAAACGGTTGATACAGGCGTTCATAACCTTCTTCATCCCTGAAAGGCATTATGGAAAGAAGTGCAAATGAGCTATCCCCTCTGTCATTGTACTCATAATGAAACAATGGCCACAACTTATAAAAACGCCAGTGCTTTCCATACCGCTGGTGCTCATTATCATAATCCCTTTTAAAATACCAGAAAAGAATCCCATAAATGGAATACTGAGATTCATACCCGGTTGCTTGTTTTTCAAGCACAAAGTAAAGCGGCGTAATAAAAAAAGTGGTTTTATTTTTTTCAATATATTTCCCATAGAATGGAAAATATATGCGCTTATAAATAAATGGATCATCACAATCACGTATCTGAACAAATGGCCATGGAAAATTTATTTCAAGATTACCATGTTTATCATTGTAACCCCATGAAAAGAAAGGCCACAGTAACGAAGAGCTTTCGGCTTTGCCTGATGCAAGCCAGCGCCGTGCATATAAAGGGACAAAAAAAACAGTGTGCATGGTGTCATTGCCAATATATTCCTTGCGCACATTGTATAAAAGCCCGTATGAATACGTATCATAAAAACCTTTCTTTTTACTATGAGCATATACTGGCATAACACGTATATCATCACGAACAGGGCTTTTGCCCCACTGAATAAGTGGCCACAAAATACCATGGGCATTATAATCCTTACTGGTATAATGAACATAAACTGGAACCAGTGATGCAACTAAATATACTGCAAGAACATAATACGATGATGCTGGATACAAAAAGAATAATGCTACACCCGGGAAAATATATGTTGTGATTGAATCGGTTGCAAGCTTACCTTTAATGGTACCACCAAATGGCCACACATGCACATATCTGTCTTTTTCATCAGTTGAAGTACCATACAGAAGGATTGGGAAAATACCTGTATCATTTTCGTAATGTTGTGGACCCCAGTAATCAACAGATTCATAGAATCCAAACACGCCTTTTTCAGTATGCTGGCGTTGTGTGGTATATTTCCAGTATAGTACCGGCATTAACGAAGCTGTGAATGAAGAATCATGGTAGGTGTTTTTCAGGTATAATGGCCGGTATACTGTATACGTACTGCTATAATACTCACCTTTTTCATACACAAACCAGAACCAATCAAAATTATTACCTGCTAAAGCGCACGTGCTCATTAAAAAAACAACAAAAACACTAATTGATATCAGATGTATGGTTCTTCGTAATCCGCTATATTTCATGTATAATCTATGTAATGATATCCGTTTCATTGTAAAACAGTTATCAGCTAACCAACCTTCCTCTCAATATTTTAAAAGCTAACCCATCCCTATGACATGTATAGTGTGTACAGGCAATGATACATTAGTCAACTTAAATTAGTGTATTTACTTAAACTATCGCTTTTTGAAATTCAATCAACAATTTTGTTACAATATTCTGGGCGATAGTTATCGGGAATCTATTCTGAAATGTAATTGACATTATTAAAATGAAGAAATCATTATTATTCATTATTACATTAAATGCGATAGTTATTGTCATCCTGGGCCAAAGGCTATGAATTTCTTGTTCTATGGATAGCTCTTTCAATTTAATTTCATTGGAACTCAGCTAAAAGTAAAGCTAACAGTTATCCTGCGCTAAACTTTTGCCTTGTACTGAGAAGAGCTTTAATGAGTGTATTTTTGCACGTGCTGGGATAGTATCAATAAATTATAGTTTCTGCTGGAGGTTGCCATGTTTTTAAAAAAGATTTCATTTTCATTCATTATACTAACAATGGTGGCTGCTATGATTACTGCGATTTCATGTAAAAAACAACATACACTTGAAGGCTTAAAAACTAATACCTTAAAATGCATGACCATTAATGTATGGTCTGGGCTTGATTATATTGGTACATTTAAAATGGGTGAGTATGAAAGCCCTGATTTACGTGAAAAACGGTATCAGGCATTCCTGAAAGAAATAGCCAGATACAATCCTGATATAATAGCTATTAATGAAGCAAACTTTTTACCCGATTATGTTAAACGGCTTGCAAACGATATTAATTACGACTATATTTACCATGTTGGCGTAGCAGGTCTTAAGATTGGAAGATGTGGCATTCCTGTAAACTTAAAAGAAGGTGATGCTATCCTTGCCCGCAAAGGATTACAGCTACAGCAGGTTGGACACAAACAACTTTCCGGTGGAGGAATTATTACCAATTACTTTTCATTCCATACTGAAGATGCCACACAGGTACTGATTGGCAGGATAATAGTCAATACCAAACCGGTGTATGTTGCTGTCACCCACTGGCATGCTTCCCCTTTTGATACACCACACAACAGGATGTTATTGAAAGAATTACAGCAAAAATATGGATATACAGATACTGAATACCAGGAGGCTATCAAAAAGCTTGAAGCAGATAATACATGGCGCAAAAATGAAGCAAAGCTCATGGCAGAATATTGCAAAGCGATAGTTCCTGAACATGCACCACTCATCGTTATGGGCGACTTCAATGCAACACCTGATAGCCCGGAAATGCAATATTTTTTACAACAGGGATTCCGTGATATTCATATACACCATAGTAATACAGATATGTACACATGGAATCCATTAAAAAATCTTAATATACAAAAATATTATAAAGTAGATACCAATAAAAAATTTGAATCACTGTATACACACGTAAGCAAGATACATGAACTTGAGCCAAAGCGTATAGATTATATTATTGTTAATACATCAATACCACCTGATAAAATAATTAATTCAAATATTTGCTGTGACACAATTTACGATGGCATACATTTATCGGATCACTTTGGCGTATATGCTGAAATAAAAATTGATTAAAACTGTGTTTTATGAAATAGCGAAATATTTTCTGTTGACATTACATTGATAAATCCATATAATGAGGCAAAATAAGCAAAAATTATCAAGGAGGTCATTTACAGTATGAAGAAGATTATATATGGATGTGTATCATTACTGTTATGCTGTTCAATTGGCATTCTTTATGCACAGGATGAAAAAGCTAAAGAAGCGCAGAAGGTTTTAGAACAGGAAAAACAGCTAAGCGACCAGGTATATAAAGAAGTTATTATAGAAGATTTTGAAACGACAGATTATACTGATAAAAATATTAGTTTACGCGTGGTAAAGGATGAAAAAGCAGGAGTATCCATGCGAACAGATTACCCAGCTCCTGTGCAAAATTCAAAACGGTATTTGGGAGTAAAGGTTTTTGCTAAAAGTGGTTCAGTATTAACAATTATACCAGCTAAACCTTTGATTATAGATAAATATTGCAAATACATAAACATGTGGGTATACGGAAAGAATTTTTCCGGGGAGCTTTCAATTTTAGTTAAGGATGCAAATGGCAACATCAAACGTCTTGTACTTGGTAAATTAAACTTTTTAGGATGGCGTAAATTATCAGTTCCCATTACCGACGAGATAGCACAGGAAGACAAATATTTAGCACAGAAAAGAAATATAGAAATTGTAAAGATACTCTACAATCCAAGCACCTTAGAACGCCTGCCTGCCTGGAATTACTTCTATATTGACGATATTACAGCTATAGTCCGAGAAAAATATGTAGACAGGCAAAGTGACGAGTGGTAAAAAATAAAGATACAGGGATGCAATATACCTGCATCCCTGTTTATAAATCAAACCTCATCTAATGGAACAATGTAAATGGAATTAGTTTTAATAATAATGGCAATACTATGTGCTATTGGTGGTATTCTGGGTTCAGTATTTCCAATACTTCCTGGCCCACCACTCAGCTTTTTTGCACTTATTCTTTTTAATTTCAGCGGTTTTGCTACTTTCAGCTTCACCTTTTTGCTGATTGCAGGAACTATCGCCGCAATACTGACTGTGCTGGATTACATTTTGCCATCATGGATTGTTAACCGCTTTGGTGGCTCAAAAAAAGGTGTAATAGGTTCAATGATTGGGCTTATTGTGGGCAGCATTTTATTACCATTCATTGGTATTATAATTGGTCCTTTTGTTGGGGCATTTATTGGTGAGCTTATGGCTCAAAGTGATGCATGGGTAGCCCTGAAAGCAGCGTGTATGACATTTATTGGATTTTTAATTAGTACAGGTCTTAAATTAGGCTATACTATAACAATAGCATACTATATAGTAAGAGCATTAATGGGGCAACCCACAACTCCTGATTACCCCATTATATGATATAATTACTTACCCGTAAAGTTAGCTTCGCGGCGCTCAATAAAAGCTTTGACTCCTTCCTGTGCATCCTCACTTTTCATTATGGGTAAAAGGTCAGGAAGCAAACGTGCCAGTGCTGCTTTAGCCCCTTCCACACGAGATAGCCGTGCCGAACGTAATATGGCTCTGACCCCCAATGGTGCCTGTTTGGCTATAACTTCAGCAATTTCAATTGCACGCTCTAACTGCTTTCCCGGCTCAACCAGTTCCTGTACCAGCCCAAGGCGGTAGGCTTCCTGGGCATTCATCTCATCACCGGTGAGTAAATATCGCATGGCATTGCCCCAGCCTATCTCCTCAAAAAGCCTTACCGTTGCACCGCCAACAGGATAAATACCTCGCTTTACCTCAATCTGAGCCAAACGCACATTTGTAGCAGCAACACGCACATCAGTTGCAAGCATAAGCTCCCATCCCACTGTAAAGCATATACCCTGCACTGCAGCAACAATTGGCTTTGATACCCTATTATCCTCATCAATGCCAAATGGATCCTTGCTGTCCGAAGGAAGTGCGGGATACTCCCCCCTGGAAAACGGCTCAACCCATTGTACCAGATCAAGCCCTCCGGTGAAATGTTCGCCATGGGCAAACAAAACACCGCAGCGCAATTCATCATCAGCATCAAGGGTGCCATACGCTTTTGCCAGATCCCAGTACATATCTACGTCAAAAGCGTTGCGCTTTTCAGGGCGGTTTAGCCCGATCAGTAATATGTGTCCTTTCTTTTCAACTGTTATTTTTTGTGTCATAAAAACCCCTATTCTAAAATTATTTTAATTTCGTCCCACAACCTGGGCAAAAGGTATACTCTTTTTGAATTGATGTACCACAGTGTGGGCAGTAGTTTATGGTATCTAATTTAGTAGTATTATTTTTAAAATGGAATGGGTCTTGTTCTTCAGAACTATCGACAACATCTAATAACGAGTAACGGTTTTTGCTAAACGCATTCTTATATTCAACAACCGCATTCACAATGCCTATAACAATAAAAACAACACCAAAAAATGCAAACGCAAAAAAAATAGCTTGTGGAATATCTTCATTTTCAAACATAAAAGAAGTTACAAGAAACAACCAGAATATACCAAACACAATAGCAATAATTGAACCTACAAAACCCTGAAATGAAGTCATCCTCCCCGGTTTGATACTTTTCATACTAATACCTCTTATTTTTTCACTAAAACATTAATAACAACACTTTCCCATTGCTTAGTATTAAGCTGTGTTGCAGTTACTGAAAATCCTCTCGTTACAGCAAAACGTTCAGCAGGCTCCACACTCTGAAAGCCTTCACCCTGTAACTTTTTCATATCCAGCCAGTCCACTTTTTTTTCAGTAAAAAATAACGTAATGGTATCCTCACCTGCTGGTTCTGTAACCGTTAACTCAAACCCATCAGTTTCTGAAGGAATAGAGTATACTGTATCAGCAGTAATATAATTATTCATGTTAAACTGATTGGGAAACAAAATAACAACCTCACCTGTTGGCTGAATATCAACAATGGTAACATATCCCGATTTATTTGCCCTGAACTTAAACTTTACTGATTGCCCAATTTTCAAACCATCGTTTGGGTTTATTCGCTTACCATCTTTGGTTTCAATCCAGAAATCAAGTTTAATATCAGGACTGTCATTTCGCATTTTCTTTAAATTTTCACGAGCCAAAAAGCTTTCAATGCCATAGGCAAGTTCTTTCCCCAGTAAGGCAATATTCTGGGATGATTGCATTGATGATGCAATAACTCGGCCAGTTTCGGTATACACAGCTCGTGCACTTACAGTATTATTGTTGTCGATAGTTCCAAAAATCATAACCTTGATGCCTAAAATTTTACCCTGTTGCAATGCGGACTGTTCATTGACCAACCCCGACTGAGAGAACTCTATTTCGCCAATCAATTTTTGCATCTGCGATCGTTCTATCAATCGAATAAACTGATATTCTTGAAGAATCTTTGATAACTGTGACACAACGATTTCAGATTGATTTTTACTTGAAGATGTAAATGGCATAATGCCAGTAGCAAGATATTCCTGTGAATAAGCATTAAAGGTTATAAGTGCTGAAATAATAATAGCTACATATAATACTATTTTTTTCATAGTGACTTTACCCTCCATTAAAAATAGTATTCAATACAAAATGTTATAATTAATTCTGACTTTTTAAATAACAAAAAAAAATATCTTTGCTTAATTTTATTCTCCTATTTTTTTTAATTTTCCTTACGACTATATAAATATACTTTCATCCCTTTTTGTAAATCCTTTATTGAACCGCTTATCACCCTGCATTTTGAAGTTGTCATCATGGGGAAATCGGCCCTCAGCACTATCATCTTTTCACCACTAAATGTGCACAATTTATCAAATATTCTAACTTTCTCAGCTATTTTACCAGCTACAATTACTTCATTACCACTTATAGAAAAAATTGTACCTATAAGTGTTCCTGCTTTTTCATAATTTTCAATTTTTCCTTTTGCAGTTAGTGGATTTTTAACAAAACCCCACTTACCATTCTGTTTAATTAAAGCTATGCTTTCATTAAAACCCCTAACATCATCAAATTGTGGATTCAAGACAAATATTTTTTCTTTTGTCATAAATCCCCATTTACCATTCACTTTAACAGGAGCCAATCCTTCGCTAAAATCATAAGCTCCATCAAGTTGAGGTTCAATCACAATGTTTCCTTCTTTGTTGATATAACCAAATTTTCCATTCTTTTTAATCCTTGCCAGGCCTTCACTAAAATCCCACCACGCATCATCAAATTGAGGCTCAATTATAAATTTTCCTTCCTTGTCTATATAGCCCCATTTATCTCCTGCTTTAACCGGTGCCAACCCTTCGCAAAACTCATAAGCTTCATCGTACTGCGGTTCTACTATAAAATCACCTTCCTTTGAAATAAAACCCCATTCCTCATCCACTTTAACAGGAGCTACTCCTTCTCTAAAATAACGAACTCTATCAAACTGAGGCTCAATAACAAATGTCCCCTCTTTGTTAATATAGCCCCACTTTCCATCCAGTTTAATGCCTGCTACATCTTCACTAAAATAATCAACATCCTCAAATTTAGGTTCGATAACAAATATGCCAGCCTTATTGATATAACCATATCTACCATCTTTTTTAACTGCAGCTACCTCACCTCTGAAAGAGGATGCCCAGTCAAACTGAGGTTGTATAACAAATATGCCTTGTTTATTGATAAATCCCCACTTACCCCCCTTCTTAACAGCAGCTACATCTTCGCTAAAATTCCAGGCATTATCAAACTGAGGTTCAATACTAAATTTGCCTTCCTTATTGATATACCCCCATTTCCCTTCTTTTTTAACTGTAACCATGTCTTCCTTGAAAGACCAGGCATCATCAAATTGTGGTTTTACCAACCATATAATATTGTTTACATTGCCCTTTTGCGGATACACCAGCGTCAAGAAACACAGGATAACTGCAATAACTAATAATCCCTTGTACTTGAATTTCATGTGCATTACCTCAATAGCAAAATAATATAGCAAAATAAAAATATATTACCCTACCCAGTTATATAAATAACTGGATATGGATATCATCACGCAAAAGGAAATTGCAAGCATAATTTGCTATTTTTTACCATCTCACAGGCAAATTAAGGATGAACTACAATACAAATTAAAAAATTTATTTCACTTTTCCAACAGGGAATGCCTGCCCATGTGGCGTAGCAGTAGGGTATTGGGATCTTTTGAAAATTTTCTCTGCCAATATTGGAACCTGATCATCAACATAGTTTGCCAGTTCCAGAGTTTTAATAAATCCATCTTTATCATAATCAGCTTTACCTTTTAAGCCTTCCACAAGAACATGGGTAAAAAGACCATGTCCCTGATACCCTTCCAACGCCTCCTGCTGTGAGGTAGATGCTGATAATATTGTTGAACCAACTGCTCTGGAAAGTATCTTCATGGCTGTTTCTTCACTCATCCCACGTGTCAGAAAGGCCACCTGTAATGCTTCACTTAACTTAGCCGCATTACAGGTATCTATTACTATTAATTTTTTAGTTGAAGGTATGTTAGCAATTAACTCTTTTAATATAGCCTGACTGATTGCATCTTCTTTTAATTTAGCTGTACTTAGTGAACCGACGTTGGATGTTACTAAAAAATATTCTCCATCATCAACTATACCGTGACTGGCAACATAAAATACAAATACATCTTCTGGATTTAAATTGTTAAACTCTTTAAGGGCTGAAATAATATGTTCTTTGGTAGTCTCTTCTTTTTTAATTAAAAGTTTTATTGAAACATTTTCAAACAATGGTGCTGAACTTTCTTTTAAAGTTTGAGAAAAAAGTTTTGCATCAGCTGCAGCAAATTTTAATTCCAATTTTTGATTCTTATATTCATTTATACCAATTACTATTGCATACAGTGATGGTCGGGTATAAGGTTTATATGTTGAAAATACTTTACACACAACAGGATTGCTAGCGACAGTACCATCTTTATCAAATGCTATTGCCCTGATAACATTTTGACCTGTAAGAAGTTTGATAGTATATTTTCTATATAATTCTTTATCATTCATTTGTTCTGTAATTTGAATTCCTCTTCCATTATCCAGAATAACAGATGTGTCATTGAGATAAATTCTGATATCACCTACACCACCTCCCATATCAATAAGTTTTACAGTTATCTGAACTTCATCACTATCAACCTTTTTGGGTGTATTTACAATTTCCACTACAGGTGGTTTTTTTACTTCAGCAATTGTTTTATGTTCTTTAAGAGAACTACCTATAATTGCTAGCTTAACAAGATCAGGCCTGTAAAAGGATTCCCTGTAATTTTCTATGCTATATACAGTATTTCCAATACGAACATCTAAATATTTATCTCCTGCACTTGAAGCAGTATAATACCCTTCAGGTGTAATAATAATCCATTCATCATCATTAAAGCTAATAAATTGAGCTATCTCCTTTCCCGAAATTACATCCCACTGTCGTACAGTCCCATCCCAACTACCCGAAAAAACATATTTACCTGTTGCATCAAAAGAAACCGATTGTATTGAACTCAAATGCCCTTTAAATGTTTGGATTTCTTTGCCAGTATCTATCGCCCAAAGACGTAACGTTGTATCCTTGCTTCCAGAAAGTAATAATTTGCCATCTTTGCTAAATAATACACTCGTAACATCGCCTGTATGGCCTTCATATGTTGCTATCAGTTTTCCACTAATACGGTCCCATAACTTAATGGTATTGTCTTTGCTACCAGAAATTACATAGTTACCATCAGGACTAAATGCTACTGATTCAACCCAGAAATCATGTCCAGAAAAAACGTGAACTATCTTTGAAGATTCTATTTCCCATAAAATCACAGTTTTATCCCAGCTTCCTGATAGTATATAGTTACCATCAGGACTAAATGCTACTGAAGAAACATAATCTTTATGTCCAACACATGTAGTTATTTCTTTCCCTGTCAATACATCCCAAAGTTTTATAGTTTTATCTTCGCTTCCTGACACTACATATTTGCCATCAGGGCTAATTGCTACAGAGGTTACTACACCTCTATGTCCACCAAAGGTGAATATTTCTTTTCCAGTTACTACATCCCACATTTTCAATGTTTTGTCTTCGCTGCCAGTAATGATATATTTCCCATCAGGACTAAATACTACTGATGTAATATAATCAGAATGACCCTTGAATGTTTTAAATTTTTTCCCTGTTTTTAAATCCCATAGTTTAATAGTTTTATCTTCGCCACCAACAGCTAAATAATTTCTTTCAGAATAATACGCCAATGATGTGACTACACTTGAGTAACCTTTAAACGTTAAAATTTCATTTCCTATCTCAATATCCCATAATTTGATTGTATTATCTTTACTCCCAGAAATAGCATGCTTGCTATCAGGACTAAACGCAACCGATGTTACCCAGTAAAGGTGACCGGACATACTATAGATTTCATTTCCAGTTGCTATCTCCCAAAGCTTTACTGTTTTATCTTCACTTCCCGATAGTACATACTTACCATCCGGGCTCCACGCTACTGATGTAACACCCCCTTGATGTCCTTGGAATGTTGTTATATTTTTTTGCGTACTCAATTCCCATAATTTAATAGTTTTATCATCACTACCAGAAATAATATATTTTCCATCAGGGCTAAAAGCCACTGCAGTTACAAACCCAGAATGTCCTTTTAAAATTTTAACTTTTTTCCCCGACTGAACATCCCATACTATAATAGCTTTGTTTTCACCACATCCCGCAATATACTTCCCATCAGGACTGAATGCAACTGATACAATTGCTTCTGAATTTCCTTTTAATGTATATATTTCTTTTCCAGTGTTCACTTCGAATAGTTTGAGAGTATTGTCTCTGCTTGCTGTCAGGATATAATTACCATCAGGGCTATATGCTACTGCTTCAACCCAAAACCAGTGTCCAGAAAATGTATAAATACATTTTCCCGTTTCAACTTCCCATAATTTAGCTGTATTATCACGACTTCCAGATAAAACATATCTTCCATCAGGACTAAATACCACTGAAGTTACATAATCTGAGTGCCCTGTAAATGTTTGTATTTCAATTCCAGTTTTTGCATCCCACAATTTAATTGTATTATCTTCACTACCTGAAAGAATGTATTTCCCATCAGGGCTAAATGCTACTGAAGTTACCCAGTGAGAGTGTCCCAACTGAACAAACATCTCAGGTTTATCTTTTGCCATTGCCAGAGAAGTAAAAACGTACAATATAATCAAAAGTAAAAATGACTTTTTCACATTATTCCCCCATATGTTTTTCACTAAACTACTGACCTATTATGCTGTTATATAAAAATTGCAAGAATTTTATCAGCCAAAATATTTACAAAACTGCAACTTCAAATTTGAAGTATACCATTGAATGTTTGAGTAGAACCTTTTGTCACAATCACTACAAATAACATTTTTTAGTTATGTAAATAATATCTGGAATAATAATTGGACGTATTGAACGTTAACCATTATGCACACATAAAATTTAGTTGATTTAATACATCATACAATCACAATCGCTCAGAATATTGGATAATACTATACAACGCTATGAACGATACAAAATTATGGATTGCACTATCACGCATTGAAGGTGTAGGGATTGCTTCTCTTAAGGCAATTCACGAAGCACTCTTTTATCTACATCTATCACTGTATGATATTGTTGAGCTAGATCCAAAGGCAATAGCTCATGAAACAGGCCTATCAATAGAATTAAGCCAGCTTATTGCAAAAATTGCAGTAACTATCGAAAAAATTGAAAGCGAGTATGAAGATTTAATTGATAGAAACATTGAGCCAGTCCTTTTTTTTGACAGCCGCTATCCTGAAAAAATACTTAAGAATGTTGATTACCCACCACCTGTGTTGTATTACATGGGCAATACTGATATCATTAAATCAAGAAAGGTTGCAATATTATCCGACCATAACGCCAGTGAGCGGGGATATCATATTGCGTTTCATGCCGCAGCTATTGCCGCTCAGCATTCTGTCACTGTAGTAAGTGGCCTTGCAAAAGGTCCCCAAACCATGGCACATCGTGGTGCTGTAGAAGCGGGTGGCAACACCATTGCGGTCCTGCCCATGGGAATGAATTCACTTACCATACCGGATGTATTGAAAGATACCGTTAATATGTCCCAGTGGCTTTTTATTTCGCCATTCAATCCTCAGGAAGACTATGCCCTGCACAATTCATATAAACGCAACAGCCTGATTGCAGCGATGGTTGATGCACTCATTATCATTGAAACAGGAAACAGTGCTGGAAGTTTTGAAGCGGCAAAAACTGCATGCAAATACAATACCCCTTTGTTTGCGGTTGAATATGCACAGTATCCTCAGAGTGCCTCAGGCAATCCTGTACTTATAAAAGAATACAGGGCAACTCCATTACGTGGCCGCATCCAGAACGATATGCTGGTTCCCAACATGGATGCGTGCATTGCAAAGATTAAATGGGGCGATAGTAACTAGACAATAATTGTTGACAACCATCAGCTTTTGCCGATATTATATAAGGAGAAATCTTAGTTTCACATCGTCATTTCGACGAACGCTGTGAAGAGAAATCTTATTTTCACATCGTCATTTCGACGAACGTAGTGAGGAGAAATCTTATTTTTACATCGTCATTTCGATGAACGCAGTGAGGAGAAATCTTAGTTTTACATCGTCATTTCGACGAACACAGTGAGGAGAAATCTTTTTTAACATCAATAAAGATTTCATCTAACGCTCGAAATTACAGAGTGGGGCAGCATGTCATCGTATATTAGTTATTAGTGGATTTCAATTCCTTTTTAGTTATATTTACTGAAGAAAGGATATAGGGAAGGCGATAAAGATTAAGATTGTCATTGGTTATTAAAACCGTTCAGAATGTTAATCACGCCTTCCCCCCTTCTTGAATCTGGACAGTACATTAGGCTACAAGCCTGCATTTACGATGATAGAGACCAAGAAGGACCATATCCTAACAAAACATTAACTAATATAGTGAGGTAGTATGAAAAAGTCAATAGGAATTGATGTGAGCATGAATACGGTAGATGTAGTAAGGTACGATGGCAAATTTACAAAGAACACACAGTATGAAAATACGGTGGAAGGATTTCAAAAGCTTGAGGATGAAATTTTAAGAGGAGATACTTCTGAAACTATCATAACGATGGAAGCGACGGGGATATATCATTTGCAAGCAGCATATTATTTTAGTGAAAAAGGGTATACGGTATCAGTAGTAAATCCATTGATAATAAAACGATATAGCGAGATGAAGATGCTACGGGCAAAAACGGATTCAGTAGACGCACGGACAATCGCAGAGTATGGATTTCATGAAAAACCATGGTATTTCATACAAAAAGATGACAGAAGATATCGTATTGTGCAGCTTTTAAAGCAAATAGACGCACTGCATACTATGCGAACAGAAAATAAAAATAGACTTCATGCTTTACAAAGGATACCCCATGCAGATACAAAAGCTCTGGAAATTTACCAGGAGATTGACTCTATGCTAAAACGGAAGGAACAGGAAGCAGAGCAAAGAATAGATACAATAGCAAAAGAGTTGTATGCTGATGTATATAAACGTCTTTTAGCTATACCAGGAGTAGGCAAACGATTAGCAGCACTGATACTAGGATTTTTTGGGGAGTTTGAAAATTTTAATAATGCCAAGCAGGTTTCGAGTTTTATAGGATTAAACCCATCAGCGAACCAATCGGGAGTATCGGTACATGGTAGAGGTGTTATATCGAAAAAGGGAAATAGGTACATGCGGAAAATATTTTATATGGCAGCATTATCAGCAAAAGAATACAATAAGACATGTAGGGAGCAATATAATCGTTTAATAAGCAATGGTAAGTGTAAAAAGGTAGCGTTAGTGGCGGTAGCAAATAAGCTGGCAAGGCAGATATTTGCAATTGTGAAAAATGGAATGATTTATGATCCATGGTATCAAAAAATTTAATTTTTTTTTGACATGGAACACAGTACATTCTGAGTCCCGATGCAATCGGGACGAAGAATCTTATGCTGAAGGCAATGAGATCCTTCAGCCACTACTTGACTTCAGGATTGCAGTAAGGGGTAACTTTTATTTTTGGAGGAAAGGGGACATGAAAACAACATCAGATAGCTTATCCATAAAAACAAAGATAGGATATGGAGTGGGAGATTTTGGCGCTAATATGGTATTTCAGTCGGTTGTTTTGTATCTCATGTTTTATTTAACCGATGTGTTTTTAATACCAGCTTCAGTGGCTGGTACTATATTTCTAATTGCAAAGATATGGGATGCAGTGAGTGACCCCATGATGGGATATATCTCCGATAAAACGCGAAGCAGGTGGGGACAAAAGCGGCCGTACCTGCTTTTTGGCGCAATTCCTCTGGGGCTTTCCATGGCGTTATTGTTTTACACGCCTTCACTTGGGGATGAAGCAAAAATATTGTATGCGCTGGTGATGTTTTTGCTTGTATGCACTGCGTACACGGTTGTCAACATTCCATACGGCGCATTGACCGCAAACCTTACTCTTGATAGCAATGAGCGCTCACGCCTTACAGGTTACAGGATGTTCTGTGCTGTGGTGGGAACATTATTGGTAGCTGGTGCAACTAAGCCGCTTGCAGGGCTTTTTCAAAATCCGGTTGAGGGCTGGCGTTTTGTTGGAGTTTTGTACGCAGCTATTGCTGCCGTTTTTACCTTGATAACATTTGCATCAGTACGGGAGCGTGTACAGCACAGTGAAACAGAAGAATACCGATTGAAGGATATTGCAACAACGCTATCAGTGAATAAACCGTTTATCTTTCTTTCAATTGGTGTATTCATGCATCTGTGTGCTATAGGGGTGCTGGCTTCTATGGTTAACTATCTCTTCAAATATAACTTTAACAAAGAAGATTTTATCCCAATTGCATTTTTATCCATGTTTGCTACTGCTGCCGTTGCTATCCCCTTATGGGTTTTCATTTCAAATAAAATTGGTAAAAAATATGCATTCAATATTGGCATGGGTTTGCTTGCCGTTATTCTGGTTGTTCTGTATTTTGCAAAGCAGTTTAACTTTGTTTTTTTTACTGTGCTTTTTGTTGCAGCAGGAGTGAGCGTTTCCACAGTATTTTTTAGCCCGTGGGCTATGATTCCTGATACCGTGGAGTATTCACAGTGGAAGACGGGCTTGCGAAGAGAAGGGATTATCTATGGCTTTTTTTATTTCAGCCAGAAATTAGCAGCAGCATGTGCAGGGTTTATTACCGGTATTGGGCTTACGCTGTGTGGGTACATCCAGCCAAAGGTAATAAACAATATATTAACTGCACAGATTCAAAGTTGTGATACACTTACAGGGCTCAAAATCCTTACAACACTGATACCACTGGCACTAATTATATGCGGGATTGTTTTTATAAGTCTTTATCCCATAGATGAAAAGATGCATAAAAGCATTGTGCAAAAGATTTGATTTGTTTAGTATTACCATAAACATTACAAACATCTGTACCAACCAGATCATCCCACCATGCAAATAATGTTGAGGTGCAGAAGACTTATTCAATAATTTCAATTTTCATTTATAACAAAATTGTTTTTCATTGACAGAAATTATTTTTAATGATTTTTCATTAAATTCATGGATTGTTACACTAAAGGTATAAACATTGGGCAAAAAACAATAAAAAAACTAATAAATCTCATAAGACAAAAATCTAAGCAGTCTGACAAACTATGAATTTATTATTTCTTGCATGAAACCTCTCTTATAGTGCATAATCAATGTCATTAAATAATATACAATAATAAGCAATAACATGCAAACAATTAATTATTGAGTTTATTTCAGACTTAGGGTAGTATATTTTCACGGAGGAGCTTTATGACACGTGGAATTTATCGAATCGTACTTCTTCTTGTAGCAACAATTGTCGCATCAATGGGACCAAAGCTGACTTCATCCGAGGAGTTGTTTAACGCGGACATCTATCTTGCCGGGACAAATCGGCAACAACTCATTTTCCGCCAGAAGAACAGTATCATTCGAAAGAAGGGGGTAACTTTACTCACACACACCTATACCCACGTAGACGGTGCACTTGCCGCACGGGAGGAGGTGACTCTCATTGATGGAAAATTTCAGAAATATGAGGTAATTATGCCTGGTACAGAATGCGGTTGCCTTCTGGTGCGGGACGAAGAAAAACTGAAGTTTTCATACACAAAACCAGGCAGCCCAAAAAAAGGAGAGGAGGATTTTGTGCCGGATCTTGTAACAGGTCCGACGCTCACTGACTTTGTGCATTCTCGCTGGGAGTCTCTGCTCCGTGGTGAAACTGTATTATTTTATCTTCCGAGTATGAGCCTGCAACGTCTGGCGAAATTCCAGTTAAAACAAATAAGCGGTTCACCGCGTAACCGTGAAGGTGTGGTTGTCTTATTGATGAAGATAAACAATGTATTTTTACGTCTTCTGGTAGAGCCAGTTGAATTGGTATATGATGTTAGTACACGGCGTCTTGTGGAGATTTATGGGCAGAGCCTACTCCAGTACCGCACGAACGGTAAGATTGAAAATCCAGTGGTGGATATCGTGTACCGCTACGACAGGTAGGAGGCAAGTATGGAGCAGATAATTGGTTTCTTAAAACACAACATCTGGCTAATACTTTTTTTCATTTGGGGGTTGCCACTGGGTTACTATAAGAGCAGGTTCCGGAAGATCGTCTATCAGACCGACAGTTGGATCATAAACATCAAACCAGTGTTTGTGAAGGAACTAAGAGCGCTCTTTGGGACCATGTATCCGGACAACCCTGAATACATCCGATTT
>Ga0067045_1028426_pt1 | contig 33773 bp, 30 predicted proteins | sample TerdegcTABiofilm_FD_59184 | JGI IMG/M metagenome (GOLD analysis project Ga0067045, IMG submission 59184) | Combined Assembly of (Gp0054472, Gp0054536) Wastewater bioreactor microbial communities from Singapore -Terephthalate degrading...
GCCCAGGTTCCAGAGGGGCGCGGCATCTTTGGCAACCTGACGGTGCAAGAAAACCTCAAGCTGGCCACCTGGGGACGTAAAGACAGGCCGGAGGTCGAGCGCGATTATGAACGCGTCTTCGGCATCTTCCCACGCCTGAAAGAGCGCCGCAACCAGCTTGGCGGGACGCTCTCTGGCGGCGAGCAGCAAATGCTGGCAGTGGCGCGGGCGTTGATGAGTCGGGGGAAGGTCATGCTGCTCGATGAGCCCTCGATGGGGTTATCGCCGGTCCTGGTGCGCGAGATCTTTCACGTCCTGACCGAGATTAACCAGGCCGGGACAACAGTCTTGTTGGTGGAACAGAACGCCAATATGGCACTGCGGGTGGCCTCACGCGGTTACGTCCTGGAAACCGGAACCCTCACGCTCTCTGGCACAGGCGCCGAACTGCTGGGGAATCCCCGCGTGAAAGAAGCCTACCTGGGAGGGTAATCCTGTTTTCCTCCTTCCCAAGAGAAGCGGGAACAAGACCGCCCCGATTCAACCTGATGATGAGGTTTACCCTTTTAAACAGCGACGTAAAGCCAGCCCTTCCCGACTCAATTCAGGAGGGGCTGGCTCTGCAGCAAGTAAATCTTTTTTACCTGTTTCGGATTGCGTTTTGCCGCGCCGAAGGGAGAATTAAATCCCTGCTCCAGCCGGGGTAAAATTGTGCAGTGTGAGGATTTGGCAATGCAGGATGGAATTGTAACCTGGGCAGAAATAGACCTGGATGCTATTGCAAATAACGTCGCCGCGTTCAAACGGCATGTTGGCAGCCGGGTAGAGGTCTTTGCCGTCGTCAAGGCCAACGCCTATGGCCACGGCGCAGTGCAGGTCTCGAGGGCGGCGCTCTCGGCTGGGGCGTCGCGCCTGGCTGTGCACCGCGCCATCGAAGGCGTGGAATTACGCAAAGCGGGCCTCTCGGCGCCTGTCCTGGTGATGGGGTATACGCCGCCAGAAGGCGCCGAACAAATGATCCGCTGGCAGTTGACCCCCAGCCTGATGACCCTTGAGTTTGCACAAGCCCTATCGGGCCGGGCGGCCGCGGCAGGGGTGACTGTTCCGGTGCATGTCAAGGTGGATACCGGGATGAGTCGCTACGGGCTGATGCCCGAGGAAACCGTCGAGTTCATGACCGCTTTGAGGCGGCTGCCAGGCGTTCAAATCGAGGGTCTCTTCACCCATTTTGCGACCGCCGATTCGGCGGATGCTACCTTTGTGCTCCGCCAGCTAGCTATCTTTAATGATGTGCGCGCCGCGCTTAGCGAAAACGGGATACAAATCCCGATCGCGCACGCCGCCAACAGCGCCGCGACGATGCGGCTGCCCGAAACGCACCTGAACGCCATCCGTCCCGGCATTGCCATCTATGGATTGCACCCCTCTGACCAGTGGCCGCCAGTCTTCGAGATCCGCCCGGCGCTGGCGCTCAAGAGCCTGGTTTGCCGGGTGCGCGATATCCCGGCGGGTGCAGGGGTCAGTTATGGCCGCACTTTCGTTGCCGAAAAGAAGACGCGCGTAGCATTAGTACCAGTTGGTTATGGCGACGGCTATCACCGCATCCTTTCCAATCGGGGCAGTGTCCTGATTCGCGGCCAGCGCGCCCCCATCCTGGGGCGCGTCTGCATGGATCAGTTCGTGGTGGATGTCAGCGACATCCCCGGCGTGCAGCAGGAAGATGAGGTGGTGCTGGTGGGCGCGCAGGGCAACGAGGCCATCCGCGCCGAAGAGGTCGCCAGCCTGGCCGGGACGATCAACTATGAGATTACCACTTCGCTCCTGCCGCGCGTCGCCAGGCTGTTCCTGAAAGGCGGCAAGATCGCGGCGCGCAAAGTCCTGGGGGAAGATTGACCACCGGCCGTGCCATCTCTGGCATTCGTAAAATTTGAAACTCTCACCTTCCATGAGAAAGCTTCCTCACCGCCTGACAGCCCCTCAAGGCCACTCATTGGATCAAATTGTTGCACAGGTACTGGATCCCTCACGCCAGCTACGACTGATTAGAAAGTCGCCTCATGACAAAGGGCACACAACCAAATAATTGCGTTTGATTTTGATAAACTTCGATCTCATGCCGGGCTTCCTCGATCCCCTCTAAGCCTTCCGGGGGATACCCCGATTCCTTCGACTTTTCAACCACCAGGTTTTCTAACTTAAAGCCACCCTTAAACTGATTCCACCCCTTGACACAACTCCATAATCCAATATAATAGACGATAATCCAATATATCGTACGTTAGTGAATATAATGAACGTCCCTGCCGCCGAACGCACCCTCCAAATTATCGAGTTGCTGCTCAGCAATCCTGATGGCATTACGCCTCAGGAGCTTTTGGCCGCCCTGGATATCTCTCGCAGCACGCTCTTCCTGCTGTTGAACACCCTCAAACAGCAGGGATATGTGGAGCAAAGCGAGCAGCGCGGGCGGTATCGCCCCGGCCCCCGCCTTCAGGCCTGGCGCAGCCCCAACCGCGCTTCCTTTCAGGAAGTGATCACCGCATTCTATCAAGAAGCCGGGATGGCTGCCAGTCAGGAGACGCTGGCCTTGGCAGCTTCGACCCCGGGCGGCTTGCTCATCCTGGCGCAAGTCGAAAGCCCGCAACGCGTTCGCAGCGTCTTTGAGACTGGGACAGTATTGCCGCCGGAAAAGACCGCTGCAGGCCAAATTTTCGCTTTTCCACCCGCCAAAATCGTCCAGCAGCAGGGCTTTGCCCGGCAAGAGGATGAGGACGCCGTAGAACTGGCCCTGCCGGTCTGCCGCGACGGCGTTCACCCCGATTTTACCCTCCTTTTTGCCGCCCCAAAGTACCGCTGCCCGCAGAGCAGATTGGAGGATGAGTTACCTTCTCTGCGAGAAATGGCCGCCCGCCTGTCGTACCGCCTGGGCGCGGCCGCCTATGCGCCCTTTCACGAAGCCGGGCAGAATGAACCCCCTGCCGCTGCGCCCCTCAGCCTGGCGGAGATGGAAGCGTTTCTAAAAGGCCCCTGGCCGGCGCGCCTGGCCTGCATCCGCCCGGACGGCAGCCCGCATGTCGTCCCCGTCTGGCAGGAGTGGGATGGGCAAGATTTTTACGTGGTCGCCTGGAAGGGCTCACGCTGGGCCAGCTACGTTTTGAACAATCCCAATGTCTCCTTATCGGTGGATGAGACCTGGCCCCCCTTGCGGCGCGTGACGACTCGCGGCAGCGCCGCGGCAGTCGGCGACCCGGTAGGTTCAAAACGCCTCCGTCCGCTATTGAGCCGCTTTTACCATCGCTACCTGGGACAGCCCACCCCGGCCTCCGCCGAAGAGCAGATCGAGTGGATCTTCCGCATCACGCCGCTGGGGTTAAAGGGATGGAAGGGGCTGGCTTAGCCCATCGCCTGGAAAGACGAATCGTTTGTGATGGAAGTCGTTGTCAAAGACCTGGCTTATACCTATAACCATAACGCTCCCCCCGTACAGGCGCTGGACCAGTTAAACCTGCGCGTGCAAAGTGGCGAGTTCGTCGCCATCATCGGTTCTAATGGCTGCGGCAAGTCCACCTTACTGCGGTTGTTTGCCAACCTCTTACAACCCACGCGCGGCGCGATCTCGCTAGGCGGCCTGCCCCCCGCTCAAATGGCCGCTAACCGTCGGGTGGTGTGGATGGCGCAGAACCCCGCCCTGCTGCCGTGGTACACCGCCCGGCAGAACATCCTGCTAGCACAACGTTTTGCCCGCACACCGCCGGAGAAGAATGTCTCGGCTGATGAACTGCTGAGCCTGGTGGGCCTGGGGGAATTTTCCTCGGCTTACCCGCACGCTTTTTCTGGGGGAATGCAGCAGCGACTTTCACTGGCGCGCGCCCTGGCGATGAACGCCGATTTATGGCTGATGGATGAACCCTTTGCCGCTCTCGACGAGTTGACGCGTGAGCGGCTCACGATCCAGTTAAGCGAGATCTGGCAGCGCCGCCGCCCGACAGTGCTTTGGGTGACCCATAGCATCCCCGAAGCGGTGCGGCTTGCCGATCGCGTCCTGGTGATGACGCCGCGCCCGGGGCGATTCTACGGCGAGGTGAGAATTTCATTGCCCCGCCCTCGTGAGGATACGACCCTGGAATTCCAAACCTATGTCCGCAAGCTGAAACAAATGCTGGTCTCCGGCGGGGAGACAGGATGAAGCCCATTTCCTCACAATCCACCTTGCCCACGTTTGTGATCCTCGCTTCCATTTTTACCGGTTGGGAAGCGCTCGTGCGGCTCAGGGGCATCCCCCCCTACCTGCTACCGGCCCCCACGCACATCCTGCGGACGATCTTTGCCAACCTGTCCTTGTACGGTCAGTCCACATTGATCACGCTCGGCGAGTCCCTCTCCGGGCTGATCCTCGGTGTGATTGCCGGCACGGGGGCTGCCTTGCTGCTCAGTCTCTGGCCGCGCCTGGAGCGCGGTGTGATGACGGTGGCAATCCTGGTCAAATCCACCCCAATGGTCGCCATCGCCCCCCTCCTCACGATCTGGCTGGGGTTTGGCGTACTCCCCAAGGTGATCATCACTGCCCTGTTGACCTTCTTCCCCGTCCTGGTCAACGTGATCAGCGGTTTACAGCACGCCGACCCGGCTCTTTTGGATCTATTCAGTTCGTGGCGTGCTTCGCGCTGGGAGGTCTTTCGCTTTGTGCGCCTGCCTTCCACCCTGCCTTACTTGTTTGCCGCCCTGAAGATCAGCGCGCCGCTTTCTTTGATCGCGGCCGTGGTGGCGGAATGGACGGGCGCTTCGGGCGGGCTTGGTCATGTGATGTGGCTGGCGTACAGCAATTTGAACCTGCCCTTCCTCTTCGGGGCGGTCTTCATCTTAGGGCTGGCCGGCGTTGCTTTTTATATCACCCTAACCTGGGCAGAGCGACGCTTTGTCTTCTGGCAGGAGATCGAGGCATAAGAAAGGCTCAGTCCCCAGATAGCAGTTTTTTATCTTATCTTTAAATGGTGAGGGTTAAGATGAAATGGATTAGATCGTTCACATTGTTATTGGTCCTTGTAATTGTGTTTTTGGGCGCGGCTGGTTGCGGAGCGTTAGCCGCTGCCCAGCCGTCTGCCACTGCGACCGCCGCGCCGCTGACGCCGTTGACCTTTATGGCGGGTTACAAACCCCAAGCCAACCTGCCTTTTGTCGGCGTGTATGTCGCTCAGGAAAAGGGGTTTTTCCAGCAAGAAGGGCTGGAGGTTGCCATCCAGCATTCCCCTGGCAAGGGCGAGCACCTTCAGCTGCTCGCGGCTGGTAAGATCCAGGTGACCACTCAGGATGCGGCCATACTGCTGCAACGCCGGGCTGATCCGGGCCTACCCCTCGTTTCTTTTGCCCTCATCGGGCAGCGCGGCCAGCAGGCTTTTGCAGCCCTGGCAGATTCCGGCATGGCAAGCCCGAAAGATTGGGAAGGCCATCTGGTGGGATACAAAGGATCGCCGCCCCCGGAGCTATTCGCGCTGATCCATGCTGCCGGAGCTGATGAAAGCAAGATGGAACTGGTCAACGTCGGTTTCGACCCACGCGTGCTGACTGAACGCCAGGTGGATGTCTACCCCCTCTTTAAGTCCAACGAACCCTTCCTCATCCGCAAGTGGGGCTACGATTTAACGCTTTGGGACCCGGCGGATTACGGCGTGGCCGCGCTTGGCCTTACCTACGTCACCAGCGACGAGATACTGAAGTCGCAGCCAGAGATGCTGGCGCGTTTTCTGCGCGCTTCCCTGAAGGGCATCCAGTTTGCAGCGGAAAACCCAGAAGAAGCCGTCCAGATCGTCATGAAGTACGCCGGCCCGGAGACCGATGCTGATCACATGCGGTTTATGCTGGAGGCCGAGCTACAGGACGCCGCCAGCCCGGTTACCGAGGCGCAGGGCCTGGGGTGGCAAACGCTCGAGCAGTGGCAGGGATTGGCGAAGATGCTGGCCGAAGCAGGCGTCCCAAGCCTGGAGGACGTCCGGCCAGTTTTCACCACCCAGATCCTCGAAGCAGCCGCCGCGCCTTAGCTCGATCGTCAGCTCTCTCTCTGGTTCAAGAATGCAAGGCTTTGAGGAATGACTTCTCGAAGCCTTGCTTGTTTTATAAGGGAAAAGTTAACAAAGATAAAGGAAATTAATAAAAGCGGGCAACGGGACTCGAATACCATCCCCTCAATGGGGACGCGTGGATGTCTGGTCTTAAAACAAAAAAGCGGGCAACGGGACTCGAACCCGTGTATGTAGCTTGGAAGGCTACCGTTCTACCACTGAACTATGCCCGCGAACGAAGGTAATTATACCACAACGCCCGAAAGATTTCTCGATCGCTACGCCTTCGACCACAGGCTTTTACACACTGAAAGTCTCCGAAATTTCCTAAACCGCCCGCGCCGGTTGGCGCGGGCGGTGTGCATCCGTTTTGGCCTGTTTCCCTCAGGCGCGAATTTCCTGCCGCTGGAAGAGCACATAACCCAGGGCAAAGAGCAGGATAGAGGCTGCAACCAACCCCGTCATCTGCGGCCAGACCAGCAGCAGAGACTGCGAGAGCGGCAGCGGCGCGCCCAGGATGGCTCCTTCCAACTGTGTGGGCAGCAGGATCCCCAGTGAACGAATTTCAGGGCGGAGCAGCGCCACCATCGTCTCGGCATAGAGCGTGTTCGGCGAAAAGCGCGACAGCGCCAGCTCCATGTTCGCCTGCGCCAGGAACTCATCTGGCAACCCAATCCGAATAGGACTGAGCGTCTGCGCCGCCACCCCAGCGATCATCCCCCAAAAGACGGTAAAGAACAACCACACAGCGATGGAGGCCAGCGCGGCCGTGGCCGACTGGCGGAACACCACCGAAAAAACCAGCCCCAGCGCCAGCCAAATACCGCCGTAGAAGATCGTGGCGACCAGGAACAACAAACCCCGTCCAACCTCCTCGCCGCCGGGCGCCACCCCCAGCCGCAGGATACCCAATCCAAAGATAAGCAGCCATATCGCGGTGCAGACCAGCGCCAGCGTAAAGAGAGCGGCCAGGAATTTTCCCATCAATAAAGCGTCGCGATAGATCGGCTGTGCCAGGATGCGCGACATCGTGCGGCGGCTGAACTCGCCATTGATCGCGTCGAATACCAGGGCGATTGCTACCAGCGGGATAAAGAACGCCAGCAATCCAACAAAGGCCGGCAGTGGTTGTTGGGCGGTGGTGAACAGGCGCAAGTAGAGGAACTGGTCCTCCGCCGTCGTCTGTTGGATGTTTTGTGAAGCGACGTAAACCGTCCCCAGCGCGGCCAGTAAGATCAACACCTCCAGGATAAAGATACGCGTGCTGGATAAGTGATCGGCCATCTCTTTGAGGATCACAGACCAGATGCCGGTCCAGGGCGAACCCTCTCGTTCGCGCAGCGCGGCGACTGCACGCTCATCGGGCATTGCCGGTTTCTGAGCCATAGCTTCTGTCATATGCTACCTCCTTGAAAGTAAGCCGTGTAAATATCATCCAGGCTCTGCGCCTGGACACCCAGACCGAGCAGGCGTCCTCCAGCAGAGATCACGGCTTGCGCCGCCTCTGGCCGGATATCGTGGGCGGCCTCGACCTGGTATTTCTTCGTATCCGTGACCTGGACATGGGCTACCCCTGGGATCTTTTCCAGTGCTTGCGCAATCTCTGGCTGGACGCTTTCAACATCTACCAGGACACGGTAAGCGCCACCCAGTACACGCTGCGCCAGGTTTTCAACGGTACCTTCCAGTACCATTTTTCCCTGGCTGAACAAGCCAACTCGGTCGCAAACAGCCTGCACTTGATACAGCAGGTGAGAAGATAACAAGATCGTGATTCCTTCCTTTTTTAGGTCCAGGATCATCTCCAGGAACTCGTGCGAAGCTTCTGGATCCAGGCCTGAGGTCGGCTCATCCATGATGATCAACTGCGGCTGTTTGACCAGGACATCGGCCAGGCCCAGGCGCTGACGCATGCCGCGCGAAAATGTCCCAGCTCGTTTATAAGCAACTTTTTCCAAACCCACACGGGCCAACGCCTCGTCAACCCGCCGGTCAATCTGGCTGTCGGGAATGCCGTTCAGCCGGGCAATATAGGTCAGATTCTCGCGGGCAGTTAATTCATCGTAAAAACCTACCTGGTCTGGGAGATACCCCACCCGTGATTTAACGCTGAGCGGCTGGCGGGCCGGGTCGAGACCCAAAACCCGCACAGAGCCAGCGGTCGGCTCGGTCAGACCGAGAATCATTAGAATCGTCGTGGTTTTGCCAGCGCCGTTCGGTCCCAGCAGCCCAAAGACCTCGCCAGCTTGCACTTCCAGGTTCAGGCCGTCAACGGCCACAAACTCGCCGTACTTCTTGGTCAGATCTTTGGTTTGGATAACGCTGTCAACCATTCCTTACCTCCTTTCCAATTAGATGGACATTTAGGAAGTTGGAGCCTATCGGCGCCCAAACCGAACTACCGCCATCCCGACCACACCCACGGCCAGCGCAATCAGCGCAATCCCTGCCACACCCCATAGCGTGGAAGTGCGCACGGTAATGCGGAATTCTGCCGTCTCCATTTTGCGGTCCACCGGGCGAGCATTGATCGTGACTACATAATCCCCAGCGACCGCTTTGGCGGGTGGTTTAATCCGGGCAGTAACTTCAACACTCTCTCCGGCAGGAATTTCAGCAATCTGGGTTTGATCAAACGTTACCGACCAACCGCTCGGCTCGCTGGAGGTCAGCTCAACTCCGAGCAATGGCGCCGTACCGTTATTGGACAATTTGATTTTCAGGGGACTTTCCTGCCCTGCGTACGCCTGGCCAGAAAGCCGTCCATCGGGTGTGGTAACGCTCAGTTTGCCCTCTCCAACCACTTCGACCGTCAACGCCAGTTCAGCTTTGACTTCACCAGCCACAGCCTGCACGGTGAAAGGATACTTTCCGGCATCCAGGCGGATCAAGGGTTCCGTTTTGATGGTCAGGTTCTTTGTTTCGTTAGCAGCCAGTTGAATTTCGGTGACATCCTGTCCAGCGGATTGGATTTTCACTTGAACGTTCTCCGGCTGGGTGGCCGAAAGTGCAACCAGCAGATCTTCGCCGCCTTCGTTCTTCAGGCTGGCAGTAAAGGTGACTGCCGAGTCGGGCGCGCCGCGCTTGGTGGGCAAGCCGTCAACGGTCAGCGAAAGGCGCGGGGGCAGTTTCTCTTTGATTGTCAGGCTGATGGGTAGTCTTGCTTTCCCGCTCTCACCATTTGCCATGACCGTCAGCTCATACTTGCCCGCCTTTACATCTTCGGGCTGTTCAAGGCGCAGATCAACAGAAGCTTCGTTGACACCATCAACATACACTGCATCCACAATCTGAGAGCCCCCCCTAAAGGAAGCATTCCAGCCTTCCGGCAGCCCCTGCACTTCCAGCTGGACGGTTTGGGCAACATCGGCGCGCAATTTCAAGGGAATGGTTACAACTTCTCCAAAGCCGATGATGCGACTGGGATAAGAAGTGTAAATTGAGAGCGGCTGGCCATCCTGGGCCAGGACCGGCTGGGGCGCAGCGAATAACAGCGCCGCTACAAGCAACAATCCAAACATCGAAAATAACTTATTGGGTTTCATCTTACTCCTCCTTTTTATAGTTTTTTGCGCGGAATGAACTTTCATTCAGGCGCTCTGGTTCAATGGCAAGGACTCCACATTGCGTTGGAGCCCTTGGAATAGGGAAGGTTTACCTCTTGTTACCCATTTCTCGCTTCTTTTCGATTGGGCTCCTTTGATATTTAAAATCTGTTTCAGCCGGAGATTTTTATGTTTGGCAAGAACAAGGTCACCACCTCGATGTGTTTATTTGAATATCGTTGACGGCGACAACACACGCTGTTTACCTCTTCAAAAATTGAAAACACATTGTGATTGTTCTTCCAAAAGAGCTATTATAGGCTGTGAGTATAAAAAATGCATTGGAAGAAGTTAAAAAATAAATTAGATTTTTCTGGTTCATCCATCAAGTCACTTAGTGCGAGCCGCGGCATATAAAACCTTATCCTTTCGTTTGATCACGGCAAGAATGCGGCAGGCCAGCAATCTTTTCTCCGCGCATCCCCAACAAAGGTGAGGAAGAGAGTATCAAGCCTTCTATCAATTCAATAGCGCGAAGCGACCGAGAAATTTTGTTGCCCCAAAAGCAGCTCCTCTCATTTCAGTGCAGGACCAACTTTTCGTTGGAAACCAATTGACCAGGATAAAAGATACTTTCTCCAGTACAATAGAATTGGGAGCAATCAAAAACTGGAGGGAAGTCAGGATGAAAGCGCTGGTCGTCTATGATTCGTTTTTTGGCAACACAGAAAAGATTGCAAAAGCAATCGGGGGGGCCTTCGATCCACAAACACAGGTTGAGGTCGTTCGGGCAAGCGAGGTAAAACCGGAGCAGTTGGAGGGGGTCGAGCTGTTGGTAGTTGGCTCGCCAACCCGGCAGTTCAGAGCCAGCGAGGCAACCCTTGCATTTTTGAACAGCCTACCGCCCAATAGCTTGAAGGGTAAGAAAGCGGCTGCCTTTGACACCCGTGTTGATATGAAAAAACAGAAATCCTGGCTGCTGCGGCTGATCGGAAAACTCTTCCGCTATGCAGCAGAACCGATTGGAGCGGCGCTTGAAAAAAGCGGCGGGAAGCTGGTCTTACCGCCAGAGGGTTTCTTTGTCGAAGATACGGAAGGGCCGCTGCGCGAAGGAGAACTGGAGCGCGCCGCCGCTTGGGCAAAATCCATGTAGAGCGGTCGCATTTCCCTGGGGTTTCTGGGCAGGTCGCCTGGCGCTGGCGTGATTTGCCTTGCCCGCCAGCCGCCCACAATCCAGCACGATCATTCTAAGAATTGAACATCTACGCTCATCCCTGCCCGCAGTTCCGTAGGCAGATTATCCAGGTCTATGAGGGTTTTGTAAACCACATCTCCGCCAAGTGTGTCGGCCAGAGGCGAGATCTCGCTCACCCGTCCGGATATTTCTTCCCCCAACGCCTTGACGAAAACCGAAACTTCTTGCCCAATCCTGACTTTCATAACATCGCGTTCGCTCAGGTCAGTCGTTTCTACCTGCAGGCGGCTCAGATCTGCCAGCACAAGAATCGTCTGGCCTGGTAGAACCCACTCCCCATTATGAACGGTCAAATTGCTGACCACCCCATCAAAGGGGGCTTTCAGCTCCAGGTCGGCCAACGCCGATTGACTGGCAAGCAGTTGGGCTTTGGCGTTCTCTACCCGGGCAGTTGCCAGCGCCAAGGCAGTTGGGTCAGGGCCGTCCTTCAGAAGGTCGTACTCTCGCTGCGCGGCCTCCAGTTCGGCGCGTGCCACTTCTAACTCAGCATCCGCTTTGCCCACTTCGATTTCGTTGGGCAGAGAAAGCAAGTAGTTCAGGTTGGCCAGAGCCTTGTCGCGGGCGATACGCGCCGTCGCCAGAGCGCTAAGAGCTTCGGCGCGGTTCAGACTATCTTCTGGGCTGTCCGCCAGGGCGCTGAAGAGCTCTTCGGCTCTCTTGAGATGATCTTCTGCGATGATGTAGTTGGCGCGGGCGACATCGATCTGGTTGGGATCCCCAACGCGAAATTCTTTCCAGCCGCGGCGTTTCTCGGCCTGATCCACTTTATCCAGCGCCTGCGCCAGGCGAAGCTGGGCTGCGGCGCGCGATTGTTCGGCGTTGTTGTATAGCTCCTGCAGCGCTTTTTCCGCGGCCAGCAGCTCCAAATTGGCGGCCTTTACCGCCGCATCCAGTTTTTCCTCCCCGTCCAACTGGACCAGCGTTTGCCCGGCCCTGACCGCCTCGCCGTTATGGACGTTTATTTTTAACACGTTGCCGCCGGTTGAAAAAGATAGCTCGGCGAGCTGCGACGGGATGATCACGCCCGATGCGCCTACGCTTCCGCCGCCGACCGGGGCAATGGCCGCGCCGGTTCCTTCTGGCTTTTGCGGGCTACCCGCATCCAGGACAACGGTGGGTAAAGGTTCAGGGGAAGCCGGCGCCAGACCTGAGCAGCCTGCCAGCGCCGCCAGAATAAGCAGCGTTGCGGCGGATCGGAACAATGCGGTTTTTCCCTGTGCAGCGGGTTTCACTTCACACCACCGGGGCAGCCTGTTCTATCACTGTATCGCTCGAAATCAGACCGTCGCTCAACGCGACCACCCGCCGCGCGAACTGGATGACGCGCGGGTCATGGGTTGCAAATACAAAGGTAACGCCGGTTTCCCGGTTTAGGCGCTCCATGATCTCCATGATCTGTTTGCCATTGGGCGTATCCAGGTTTGCAGTTGGTTCGTCGGCCAGGATCAAAGAGGGGTTCGGCGCCAGGGCGCGGGCAATGGCCACACGTTGTTGTTGCCCGCCGCTTAACTGGTCAGGCCGGTTATTCGCTCGATCTGTAAGTCCCACTGCTTCAAGAAGCTGCATGACTCTTTCCCGCCGCTGGGAAGGAGCGTGCCCGTTTAATAACAGGGGCATTTCAACGTTTTCATAAGCCGTCAGCGTTGGGATGAGCGCAAAGAATTGAAAGATGAAACCAATCGTTCCCCGCCGCACGTCAGCGCGCTGGTTGCGGTTCAGACGGCTAACATCCTGACCGTTTATCCACACTCGTCCGCTGGTGGGCTGGTCCAGGCATCCCAGCAATTGCAACAGGGTGGTCTTTCCGGAACCCGAAGGGCCAATCAGGGCTGTAAATTCACCGTTTTCAATCGAAAGGCTAACATCGCGCAGTGCAATCGTTTCCACTTCTCCAACTTTATAGATCCGGCTGACATTTTCAGTTTTTACGACTTCCATGAGGTTCTCCTTGCGCTTATTTCTTCCCGCCGTGCAGCGCTTGCACAGGCTCCATTCGGGCTGCCAGCAGCGCCGGGTAAAGCGCTGCCAATAGGGCAACGACCAGCGCTGTAATAGTTAAAGTAATCGTATCCCCCAACGTGAGGTGAGCGTAAATTCGGTCTCCGAGTAGCATACCCGACACTCCCATATTGCCAATGTAAAAACCAATGTTCGCGGCATAGACTACCATCAGACCGCCCAAAATAAGCCCAATCACAATGCCGCCGATCCCCAGCAGTACCGACTCAGCAAAAAACATCGCCATGATCCGACTGCTCCGCATGCCAATGGCTGATAAAATTCCAATTTCCCGCGTGCGCTCAAAGACTGCCATCACCAGCGTGTTGACGATCACGGTGGCTGTAATGGCCAGGACGATCAAGAACAAGACGATCATGTACGCATCAGCGAACTGTTCTGTCTGGAGCACCAGCTCGTTCATTTGCATCCAGGTTTTCACTTGCAAGCTGCCAGCCTGTAGCGCATTGACCACTGCCTCTGTCTGTGCGCGATCCTTAAGCAGGATGAAGATGATGCTGGCATGGTTTTCGGTTCGTGTAATAGCTTGCGCTTTGGCCAGGGTTAAAAAGACGGTGCTTTTATCGTAGGGTGTGGTCCTTGTGGAGTAGATCCCCCGAATGACGAAGTTTTGCGTATCCACGCTTCCATCCGAGGTATTAATCAGCAGGCTGAGGCGGTCGCCAACATTTAAGTCAAATTTCTCGGCCAGCGGCAAGCCAATCAGGATACCGTCCCGGTCATCCGATTTCAGGAACTCGCCGTTGACCAGTCCTTTAATGTAAGGTTCATTGGCCGCTGAGGCAGGATCAATGCCGATGACGCGAACGCCCTGGGATTTATCCCCCGACATTGCGATCCCACTGGCAAACAGGCGCGGTGTGGCGGCAGCCACCGGCTCAAGGCTGGCGATCTTTCTTGCCATCTCGTCCGGTTTTTCGATCAGGTCCTCCCAGGCCAGGCTGGTTCTGTCTTCGTTATATGTCGAAGCCCGCACTTGCAGGTGCCCACTTTGCAACCGGATGGTGCCTTCCATCGCCTGGCGCATTTCCCCATCCAGAACCGATGCCATCAGGAGGAGGATGGCCAACCCCATTCCGAGCGCCAGAGCAGAAAAGAACGAGCGACGGCGGTTGCGACCGAGGTTGCGGAATGCTAATTTGAATAACTGGAGCATGGATGCCTCACACGTAATGCAACGCCTCGGCGGGCTCGCTTAAAGAAGCCTCGCGCGCCGGATAAAAGGATGCCAGGATGCTGATGATGAGCGCTGTCAGGGAGCGCAGCGCCAGTTTTTCTGTACCAAGGGTAGGATACACCCGGCCACTGACCAAAGCCATGTATTCCGTCCAGGATGAAAATTGGGCAAAATCAAAGCCAATCTTTCCAAGCAGAAAGTTTATCGCCAGCCCCAACCCGACCCCGAAGATCACGCCCAATAAGCCCATCAGCGATCCTTCCAGGATGAAGAGCAGCGAGATCTGGCCTGGACGCAGGCCGAGCGCGCCTAAAATGCCGATCTCCCGCGTGCGTTCAAAGACTGCCATCAAAAGCAGATTGAGAATCCCAATCCCGGATATCAATAGGATGATGACGCTGAAAATGTTCATCACGCCGCCTTTGCTTTCCAGCGCTGATTGCAACTCAGGGAAGTTTGTCTTCCAGGACTCCACTTCATACCCTGTTACCAGCAGTTGGATGTTGTTGATCACGGCATCTTCCTGTCCCAGGCGGTGCAGCGAAATCATGACTTCAGTTGATTGGCCGGTCAGGTTATACAGGTATTGGGCTTCGGCCAAAGAAATATAGACGGTGCGCTTTTCAATCTCAGGAATCCCAACGTCGTAAACGCCAATGATCGTCATCGTACGGGTACGAGTTTGTTCGTGCAACGCTTGCCCTGCCAACATGATGCGATCTCCAACCGTAACATCCATTGCCTCTGCCAGGCCTTTCCCGATAAACGCTACATCAAGGTCATCCGCTTTGAGATAGCGCCCTGCAGTAACATTTTGCGCCACCAGACTCACCGGCAGCTCCAGCTCTGGTTCTACTCCAACAATGCTGACCGGAAACGCCCCCTGACGACTGGTGGCAAGGCCACTGGTGATGATCCGCCGCGAAGCGGCCGCCACCTGTGGCTGCGCCAGCGCCGCGTCCAAAATAGCCTGGTCGTTTTCAAGGGGCAGCAGAGGCGTCGTGTCGGCTTTTTCGCGGTAACCAGCGGCATGCACCTGAATATTGCCGCCCAGCACTTTGACAGCGTTGGAATAAATCGCCTGCTCAAATCCCCCCACGAAACCGTCATACCACATCATTAGCGCCATGCATAGCCCAATTGCGAGCACAACAATCAGGGTTCGCCGCCGGTGGCGCCAGGCATTTCGCCAAGCCAGGGTAAGAAATAATTTCATCGCGCCTCATCCTTTCTGAAAACAGCAATAATTCTACACCCAATTTTCTCCGCATTTCAGGGGACTAGACCTCATCCTGGGGAACGGATCAGGTGTCAGAAAGGTTCGGGAGGCTTTCACAAAAGCCTATGCAGGCCTCGCCTGTATGGGTGAATCAAAAACTGGCGCATATCCTCTCTTAGCCCCAGGCCGCGCGCCTTAAGCAAGAGGTCAGGTTTCAGACCCGCCTATTCTTATCCGCCATTTGTTTGAAATTGGTAGATCGTTCTTCTGGTTTAGAACAAGAACGTCAAGATAACCAGCACCAGCCCGATACCGCCCATAATGATCCCACCAACGATCAGGGCGATCCCCCCACCACCGCCGCCGGGAACCAGCACGGCTTTTTCGGGTTTTTGGGGGTCGTAATAGACTTTCACTGCGCCGCCGGCAGGGTAACCTGCCGCCACCTGTTCGGCTTTTTCCTGGTTGTAGCTGCTGGTGATCTCCTGAATCTTATGGCCCGAGAAGGTTCTTCCGCCAACCTGGTAGGTGTAGCTCACCACAGGCTCATAGGTGATGCGCGTCCGCCGCTGGTGGTTCACCGTATAGTTCATGCGCCGTTCTTCGATGTGCGCTTCGTTAACCTGTCCATCCGTGGCAGGCCAGTTTTTGGTCTTGTTAGACCGTATCAGCGCGATGACCCCAGAGATCGTTACGATAACCCCCACCAGCATTAAACTTAATCCCACAACGATCATGATTATTGAATTGCCGCCCATCTTTTCCTCCTGAGTATCGCTATGATTAGCCTGTCCTAAAAGAAGATACTGTACGCGACCACGGCAGCCAGCAGGTTTATCACAACGCCGCCAAGGATCATCCCTACAGCCCCGCCATAACTTTATCGGCTTTGAATTTCGAGCAGGTTTTTGACGCCTTTCACCCGATGGCCGCGAGCCAGCTTCTGGCCGTGTTGATGCGCGGTTTCATTTATGATCCTTTGATAACGTTCCAGTCTCACGATAGTGCTATCCCAATCGCCAGGATGGCTATCAAGAAGGATTTGCGATCCATTGATGCTCCCTTTTCATTGATCACCATAGTTAATCATAGGTCTATTTTCCCTTGGGGCAACAAAATTGACTGAGATTAGCGAAGAAAGTCACATTACTTCATGACAATAATCACTATTGTGACAATAGCCATGTGTGTTAATATTTTCACATACTAAAATAATTTTCATATACATGAAATTAATCTCCCCAATATCATTTCTATGAAGAAAAAAACCGCCACCCCAGGAAATCCGCTCCAGATTAAATTTTCTGTGAACGCGCTTTATTTCCTGGATTGGGCAGCCCATATTTCGCCTGGACTTAAACTGTCCAAAATTGGGCATGGGTTAAGAACTTCCCTCAACGGCTTATACAGCCTAATTCGCTTTACCCGCTTTGCCTGAAGGGACTACCGGGTTCGAACTTCTGGCAGCAATGTGGTTCAGTCAGGATCTAAATTAATTCAGTTGAATGGGAATTAACCAACCTCCAATAGCCTGATATAAAGGACAGTGATATGAACGAGATCAGGCACAACAACGGTGAAACAACCTGCCTGGCGGTTCCAAAAAGTGTAAAAATTGCTTTCATTAACAAGAAAGCAAGAAAGGCGTTCTTACAGGTTGCCAGCTCAAGATCGTGGCCAATTCAGAGTTTGTGCAACCGGAAAATAGAACGTTATGGCCTGCAAAATCGGTGTACGACCCAGATGATCCGAAAAATCGCCTATGAACTGACCTTGCGGCATACCTGGGCAATCAGGAAAAACCGAATGCCATGCAAAGTTATTATCTGACACTAAGAACTATCGTTTCGTTAAGGAGACTAAATGAAATCGAATGATTTGAAAGTTATCGAGACAGACATCGTTGTTGTGGGTGGAGGCGGGGCTGGGCTACGCGCCGCTATTGCCGCTGCAGAACAAGGATCGCGAGTTTTATTGGTGACAAAAGGACAGGCTGCGCATAGCGGCGCCACGCCCATGGCTTGCCCATCGTATCAGGCTGCTTTTGCCATGGAAGATGACCGGGACAGTCCAGAAATAGCTTTTGAAGACACCTGTTTTGAAGGCCGTTATCTGGGCGATGAAAACCTGATCCAGGCGCTTACCGCCGAATCAACAGAACGGGCGATGGATATGGCTCGATATGGACTTAAGTATCGCACAAAAGAAAACGGCAAATATCTGCAAGTGCTTCACCCCGGACATTCTTTTGAACGCAACCTGGTTATTATGGGAAATGGGTATGCCATGTCCGTCAGTTTGCTGCGCGAAGCCCGAAAACATAAATCAATCCAATTTATGGAAGATTTGGTCGTAACCCGCCTTCTAAAAAATGGCAACCGGGTCAATGGGTTAATTGCGCTTGATATGCGCCAGGGCAAAGTAGTAACGGTTCAGGCGCGGGCGGTTATTCTCGCAACAGGCGGATATCCAGAATTGTGGCGTTGGACTGACACCGAACCCGGTTTAACCGGAGACGGTGTCTTTTTGGCTTATCAGGCTGGCGCAGATCTGGTAGACCTGGAAATGATGCTTTTCTATCCGGCTGGGCTGTGCTATCCATCAGAAGTTGAAGGCACGCTGGTTCAATATGAAGGACTATTGACCGACAAGTATTGCGCCGGTGTAATGTTGAATGGCCGCAGAGAACGCTTTTTACCAGACACTCAGCGCTTACCGGTGCGAGATGTCATGATGAAATTGATGTTCCGCGAAATAGAAGAGGGTCGCGCGACTCCTCACGGAGGCGTTTATATTGATTTGAGTTTATCGCCCCGTTCTGGCGAAGAGATCATGAAAATCCTCAAACAGCTTGATTCGCTGCCATACAACCAATTGAAAGATCTGGGGATGGATGTTCTGAAAGAACCCATTGAAGTGATGCCGGTCACACATTTTACGCTGGGTGGCGTACGTATTAATGAATGGTCAGAAACCACCATGGCAGGTTTGTTCGCCGCAGGAGAAGTTGCCGGGAATGTACATGGCGCCAATCGCACCAGCGGAAATGCGCTGGCGGAAACACAGGTATTTGGCTATCGTTCAGGGATTCGCGCGGCTGAGTATGCAAAGGGTGTCGAAATGGGGAAAGTGGACGCGCAAGCCATCGCAGAGGAAACCGCCCGGGTTGAAAGTTTTCTCCATGCCCCAAGCGGGGAACTAATGCGGCCGATTGAGTTAAAGAGAAAAGTAAAAACAGTGATGCATGATTACGTCCATTATCGCCGAAGTGAAGAAGGCTTGAAAAAAGCAATCGCCCTATTGCAGGCCATGCGGCAGGATGATCTGCCGCGTGTCAAGGTCTCGAACGATGTCCGAATCTATAACTATGAATGGGAAGAAGCGATTGAAGCCCACTTTATGGTGGATCTTGCTGAAATGGTTGCAGCTTCTGCGCTGGCCCGGCAAGAAAGTCGCGGGCATCATTGGCGCACCGATTTTCCGACCCAGCGCATGGAATGGGAAAAGCATACGATTGTTCGCCAGAAATCAGACCAGAGCGGATATATGATCAGCGATGCGCCGGTTGTTCGGATCAAAGATCGAACCGTGGAACGGCGTCATGCCGACCCCGCGCTCATTGAAGCTGGCGTCCTTGATGAATGAAACTAGAGGTAGAGCAAAATGACTCACATTTTACATCCTGATCCAACAAAGTTTGAAGAAATTGGAAAGCCAATCACAGCAGAGATATTTCGGTTTAACCCTGCAGTAGATGAAAAACCGACGATGCGGACGTATGTCGTCCCTTATCGGCGCCGGATGAGTGTTTTTACGCTATTGCGGGAAATTTATGAAAACATGGATCCCACTCTCGCGTTTCGCAACCAACAATGCGGGCGAGGGATTTGCGGCACCTGCCGTTTTCGAATCGGCGTTCAGGGACAGAGCGTAAAAGGTTGCGCGGTTCCTCTTGAACCAGGGGCGCATGTCATCATCAAACCCCATGATGAGAAAAAGGTAATCCGCGACCTGGTAGTCGAACTTTGATGAGAAAGAAAATAGCTTGCGCTTACCAGGTTTATGAGCAAGACACCAACTCTAAATTGCTGCAATCAGTATAGGAGGAAAATGGCTCATGCTCTATAAAAAGTATTATGTCGCCCAAAATATTGAGGACGCAGTCCAAATCCTGGCAGGCTCAAAGGACAGCGCTCGCTTGATTGCGGGAGGAACAGATCTCCTATTACAGTTAAATGCTCAACCAGGCCTTGTTTCAACGTTAGTAGATATCAGTTCTGTTGGCGCTTTGCGGGAGATTTCTCAGCAGGATGGCAAAATCCATATCGGGGCGGCAGCGACTTATGCGCAAATACGTCAATCGGAGCTTCTCGCGCGTAAAGCCTTTCTTCTGGTAGAAGCAAGCCGACAGATTGGCGCGAATCAAATTCAAAACATGGGGACGATCGGCGGGAATGTAGCCAATGCCTCACCAGCTGGCGACATGTTGCCCTGTTTGTATGCGCTGGATGCCTGGGTCAATCTGCACGGCGCAGAAGGCAGCCGGAGTCTACCCATTAGCGATTTTATAAAGGGTTACCGCCAGATCGACCGAAAACCAGATGAAATTATCGTCAGCTTTTCTTTCAATGCACTCGAATCAGAGAGCGGCAGCGCTTTCGTAAAATTCGGCGCTCGTAAGGCGCAGGCAATTTCAATCGTAAACGCCGCAGCGGTTCTTACAGTTCAACAGGGAAAAGTTAAAGTGGCCCGTTTGGCTTTGGGATCTGTTGCCCCCACCGTGGTGCGAAGCCGCAGCGCGGAAGCGCTTTTGCAAAATCAACAGCCTTCAGCAGAGCTTTTTCAACAGGCAGGTGAACGGGCGCGGGGAGATATTCAACCCATTGATGATATCCGGGCCAGCGCAGCTTTTCGCCGCCACATTGCCGGGGTGATTACAAGCCGGGCGCTTTCAAAGGCGCTGGAACGTATCTGATTAAGGACTATTCGGGAAAAACTGGTCTATGGACGATACAAATTACATTACAATGGAATTAACGGTCAATGGCAGAAGAGTTTCAAAACACTGCCGCTCAGGCCGCCGATTGATTGACTTTTTACGCGATGATTTGAATTTGATGGGGGTAAAAGAAGGGTGTGGAGAAGGAGAGTGCGGCTCTTGTACAGTATTGTTAGATGGAAAAGCCGTACTCTCTTGTTTAACACCCATGGAAAAAGCGATCGGACATGAAGTAATTACGATTGAGGGCATTGGCAGCGCTAACAGGCTTCATCCTTTACAAGAAGCAATAATCGAAGAGGGTGGAATTCAATGCGGCTTTTGCACTCCTGGAATGATTATGTCGGGGGTTGAACTGCTGGCGCGAAACCCGCATCCGGATCGAGCAGAAATTATAGCCGCGATTTCTGGAAATTTATGCCGCTGTACCGGCTATCAAAAAATTGTTCGATCCATCGAACAGGCCGCTCAAAAAATGTCTTCAAGTTGATGATTTTCTTAGACCTTCAGGAATAAATCATCAAGAGGAAAAGTTATGTCTGAATTTCAAAAAACCATTTCGCAAGCTGTCCGAATTTCTCAGTCAACTGGCCCCGTTGGTCAATCCGTCGTCCGTGAAGACGCTGTAGTGAAAGCAACCGGGCGAGCAGTGTATGCTGCTGATATCACCCGCCCGGATATGTTATATGGAAAAGTTTTGCTCAGCACCGAGGCGCACGCTCTGATAAAAAATATTGATACCAGCGCAGCGAAAAATATCCCTGGTGTTCACGCAGTATTAACTGCCAGGGACATCCCTGGCGAAAATGTTTACGGTATCGCGGTTGCAGATCAACAGGTTTTGGCAGAAAAAAAGGTTCGTTTTTTTGGGGAGCCAGTGGCTCTAGTGGCAGCCGAAACCCCGGAAATCGCCGAGGCAGCGTTAAAGGAAATTAAGGTCGCTTATGAACCCCTGGAAGGGGTTTTTAACCCGATCGATGCTCTCAAGGAAGGCGCGCCAAAGGTTCATGAGGCGGGCAATCTACTGCTGCATACGCGGGTGCGCAAGGGAGACTATCGGATTGGCTTTGAACAAGCCGATGTTATCGTAGAAAATCTATTTCGCACTCATGGACAGGATCATTCTCCTCTTGAGCCTGAAAGCGGCGTTGCATGGTTTGACGGTGATGGCATCTTGAATATTTATTCAAGCTCCCAATATATTTTTCGCGATCGAAAACAGGTTGGAAGAGTCCTCAATATCCCCATTAATCGGATTCACTCGGTTAACACCACAGTGGGAGGTGGATTCGGTCGCAAAGATGATGTCACCGTTGAGATCCTGGTCAGCCTTTTGGCATGGGCAACCCAAAAGCCCGTAAAACTGGTCTATACACGCCACGAATCTATGCTGACTCAGACTCATCGCCATCCGACCATTGTGCGAATCCGCAGCGGGGCAACCGCCTCTGGAAAATTAACCGCGCTAGAAGCAGTGGTGTATGGCGATACAGGAGCCTATGCATCGCTGGGAATTTATGTCATCAAAAAGATGGCTTTGCACATTGGAGGACCCTATTATTACCCCCACTATAAAGCGGATAGTTTTTCTGTCTATACCAACAACCCGATCGCTGGGGCATTTCGAGGTTTTGGAATCCTGCAAGCTGCTACGGTTCACGAAGTGCAAATGGATGAACTGGCTCGCCGTTTAGGAATGGACCCAATAGAATTTCGTCTGCAGAACTGCTTGCGTGAGGGATTAACCTTTAGCACAGGGCAGGTGATGGATCAGGCATGTGGCATTGCCGCCACTTTAGAAGAGCTGCGAGAGTACGTCAAAAGACATGGGCTGCAGTTTAAGAAACACCCTGAGCACCAGGAGGTAGAACGATGAAATTGCATGGCATTGGTGTCGGGTCGATGGTCTATGGGGTTGGTTATGGTTTTGCGCGACCCGATTTTGCTACAGCCGAGGTAGAAGCGGCAGCGGATGGTTCCCTGACGGTTTGGAGCGGAGCAAGCGAATTGGGACAAGGTTTGCGTACCGTTCTTTGCCAAATAGCGGCACAGGAATTCGGGACAGATTACCAGGATGTGCGGGTTGTTTCAGCCGATTCTGAAAAAACCCCGGATTCAGGTCCCGTCTCTGCCAGCCGGTCAACTTATGTACAGGGAAATGCCGTTTTGCAAGCCTGCCGGGATTTGAAAGAAGAATTGCGCTCCCTTGCCGCTGAAATGCTAAAAGCGGATCCATCCACCATAGAATTTTCAGGGGGGTATGTCTTTTCAACAACAAACCCGGAAAATTCCATCGCTTTTCATATCCTGACCGGGCAATTGCACGCACGCGGCAGGCGCTCTCATGGATTTGGTTGGTACGATAACCATACAGAGGATGTTGACAAAGAAACATCGCAAGGAGATGCCTATTCCTCTTTTGCTTGGGCAAGTCAACTTGCAGAAATTGAACTAGATACAGAAACGGGCGAAGTCACAGTATTAAGAATCGCTTCGGCAACCGATGTGGGCAAGGCGATCAATCCGAAACTCGTTGAAGGTCAGATTGAGGGAGGCGCAGTGCAGGGGTTGGGTTTTGCCTTGTTAGAAGACATGAAGGTCGAACGAGGCGTTTTTAAAAACTCCCACTTTAGTACATATATTTTACCCACAGCAGCCGATGTGCCGCCAATTGATCCTATTATTGTTGAGGTGCCTGACCCAAAAGGCCCCTATGGAGCCAAAGGCATGGCGGAACCTGCCACTATCCCAACAACGCCAGCGATTCTGAACGCGATTGCGGACGCGTGCGGTAAATGGTTGAAAAGCACACCAGCCATTCCGGAAAATATTTTGCATCTTCTCGGTGTGTTGCCTGATGAAAGAAAGGAGGCGTTATCGATCAAGGATATACCTTACCCACCCTTTTAACCCAGCGATATCTGGCGCTGGAAAAATCGTAGTCAATCAAACTAGAAAATTGGATGGAGAGAACTATGGCGAAGAAGATGAGCTTGTTGAGTACACTACTATTGATCCTCGGTCTGTTGTTAAGCGCATGCGGCGGTGGATCCGCCACGCAGGCAGCGCCAACTGAGGCTCAGCCTGCAGCAGACACAAAGTCAGAAAGTCCAACGGCGGCCCCGACAGTCGCTCCAGCAGAACCAGTAAAATTTGGCGTGGTGGAACCCTTGACGGGTCCGGTAGCCGATTCGGGTTCGTATGTGATCAACGGGATGAACATCGGCATTGATAAGATCAACGCTGAAGGTGGGGTGTGCGGCCGACCATTAGAAGCGATTGTTATGGACGGGAAAAACGACCCCCAGGAATCAGCTAATGCGGCTGAGCTCTTAATCACCCGCGATCAGGTGCCGATCATCATGGGCGCTTGGGGCAGCTCCTCCACGCTGGCAGTCATGCCGGTGATGGAACGACATGGCGTTCCGCTGGTAGTAGAAACTTCTAGTTCTGGCAAAATCACCTTACCCGAGACTCCTGGCTTTGCCTGGACGTTCCGCATCAGCCCAATGAGCGCCATGGAAGCTGAAGCGTCCGAGCCTTACCTGGTGAGTAAACTGGGTATGACCAAGGTAGCAGTGTTGAGCGTGAACAATGACTGGGGACGCGGCGCGGCGCAGGTATTCAAAGAAGCGATTGAACGGCAAGGCGGCAAGGTAATCAGCGAAGATTTTATCGAGCAGAGCGCCACCGATGTATTGCCTCAGCTTACTAAAATCAAAAATTCTGAAGCCGACTCTATTTTGATGACCACCAGCGCAGGTCAGATCGCTACTATCTTGAAACAGTACGTAGAATTGGGAATGACCCAAACAGTACTAACCACTGGCGGCAGCAATTATCCCATCGCCGTTATGGGACTTTCCAGCAAAGAGATTGTGGAAGGAACGTATCACCTTGTCTTCTATGTACCGGAGAGGTTTGATCTGGCAGGCGATCCAGAGTTGGCTAAATGGTATCTGGAAGAATACAAAAAACGCGGCTTACCTGAGGTTGGTCTGGGCGAGTCATACCGCGGATTTGACGGGGTAAATGTGGTTGCCGAGGCTTTCAAAGCCGTTGATTGCAAAGCCGATCCTGTGGCGCTGCAACAGGCATTGCCCAAGGTAACTTTCAAGGGGTTGAGTGGTACAGTGGCTTTCAAGGAACGTGATGGACATCAAAGCCGCCCGAATATTTATTTGGTGCAAATGGTGGACGGCAAGATGGTTGTCCCTGATTTCCAGTTCAAATAAGCTATAAGGATTAAAAAAGGTTGCCCATACATGATTGTGTGGGCAACCTTCTATCCCCGATTGGGAAGGATAAGAACGCATGGTTGAATTTTTCCAGCATGTAGTAAACGGATTGATGATAGGCGGAATTTATGCGTTGATGGGAATAGGGTTAACCCTGATTTTCGGGATTATGAATGTCGTCAATTTCTCGCATGGTGAGTTTTATATGCTGGGCGCTTTCGGCGTATATACGCTTTTTACCATGCTAGGATTGCCTTACCTGGCTGCTTTGTTATTGACCGGTATTATTTTCTGGTTTTTTGGCTCGATCATTGAGCGTCTGATTTTGCGTCCGCTGCAACATCAGGCGATTGATGTATCGATGCTGGCTACGATCGGTCTTTCCATTTTTCTTTCTAACCTTGCACTGATCATCTGGGATCCAACGCCAAAAGACATCGGCATGCCGTTTCCGCTAATTGGCGTTGAGATTGGACCAATCACGCTGACCCCGATCAGGGTGTTTATCTTTGTCGCCGCGATGCTTTTGATTTTAGGATCACATTTGTTTTTGCGTTATAACCGTTTTGGGAAGGCCATCCGGGCTACATTCCAGGATCGCGAAGCGGCGGCTTTGATGGGGGTAAATACCGGCCTGGTTAACCTGGTTACCTTTTCTTGGGGGACGGCAATCGCAGCGATTGCTGGCGGGCTTTTAGGTCCCATCTTCCAGGTTTTCCCTACGATGGGGACGATCGTCAGCTCCAAATCTTTTGCGGTTGTGATCGCTGGTGGGCTGGGCAATTTCCCGGGGGCAATTCTTTCTGGCTTGCTGCTCGGTGTTGCCGAAAGCCTGGGCGCGGGGTATGTTTCTTCTGGTTATAGGGATGCAATTGCTTTTATCTTGATCATCGTCGTGCTCATTGTGCGTCCTACGGGTCTATTAGGTAAAGCAAGGCGGCTTGGATGAACCGAATAACGAAAATTGCACTGGGATTTGTGATTGTTGCGGTGGTCTTTTTGCCGCAATTGGTCAACAATAATTACATTCTGCGATTGGGAATTCTCGCAGGTATATTCATCATGCTGGCGTCAGCGCACAACCTTCTTATGAAGGTGGGCCAGCTCTCGCTTGGTCCGGTGGCTTTTTATGGTTTAGGCGCATATATTTCTGCCATCCTTTCCACGCGCTATCATGTGCCCTTCTTGATTTGCTTCTTGATCGCTGGTGTGGCGGCCGCGCTAGCAGGCTGGGGAATCGGACGGTTAACGCTCAAAATGCGCACGGCGTATTTTGTGTTGGTTACCATTGGTTTTGCCGAATTTTTCCGTCTGGTCGCGCTGAATTGGACAGATATGACCAATGGGCCAATGGGAATCACCGCGATTCCTGCACCTGCACCCTGGTTTAAAGGCTACAACTTATATTACTATTTCGTTCTAATCCTGGTGGGGCTGGTGTTGTTTGTTTTGTACCGCCTTGAAAACAGCGCCACAGGCAGGGCGATGCTTGCCATTCGTGAAAATGAAGTGCTAGGCCAATCCGTTGGGATTGATAGTTACCGATATATGATGCAGGCGGCTGTCCTGAGCTCCTTCATCATTGGTTTGGCTGGCAGTTTTTACGCTCACTTTTTCCAGTTTATTGGACCTGAAATATTGGGGTTCGAACTTACGATCACGATTGTAGTGATGGTCATTGCGGGAGGACGCGCCACCCTCGCCGGACCAGTTCTCGGGGCAATACTTTTTACGATCATTCCTGAAGTGCTTCGGGCCGCTACCATGTGGCGCATGGTGATTTATGGTCTGCTGTTGGTATTCATTATGTTATTCACGCCGGATGGCGTGATGCCTGCTTTGGTTAAGGGCTTTCAAAAACTTTTGGAGTTAATTCGCAGGCGGAATTCTCGTTCTCAAAAAGAGGTTAGTGCAGATCAGGAGAGTATTCTTGCTGATGGATTAAGCAACCTGGTGGCCACAATTAACTCATCCAGCGCGGCAGAGGCAGCAAAACAGTATGGAAATGCACCCGTTCTAGAAGTGGATAATTTAAGCGTTTATTTTGGCGGCGTTCACGCTGTTGAAAAAGTTTGCTTTAGTGTAAATCCGGGAGAGATCCTGGCCATTATCGGACCTAACGGTGCCGGGAAAACCACGCTACTAAACGCCATCACGCGATTAGGACCGATTACCAGTGGGGTGGTTCGTTACAAAGGGGAAGAAATCACTTCGCTAAGCGCGCATGAAATTGCCAAAAAACACATTGTGCGAACGTTTCAGCATACCAGCGTTTTTCGGCGGGTTTCCACCCGGCGCAATCTGTTGCTGGCGCATAACGGCCAGGAGCCGAATGGGATTTTAGTCAATCTTTTGCAAACCAGGGAATTGAAACAGCTTGAAGAGGTTGGCCGCCAGTTGGCAGAAGAAATTTTGAAATTTACCGGATTGGAGCGTTATGGCGACTATCCGGCAAACGCGTTGCCTTATGGCGATCAACGTTTGTTAGAGTTGGGAATTGCCCTCGGCGCCGATCCGCATTTGCTCCTTCTGGACGAACCCGCAGCCGGAATGAACCCCACAGAAGTGGATAACCTGATGGTTTTGATCCGGCGTATTCGGGATATGGGGATCACCGTTGTGTTGGTGGAACATGACATGAAGCTGGTGATGGGAATATCGGATCGAATCATCGTGCTTCACCATGGCAAGCAAATTGCGATGGGCACACCAAATGAAATCAAGCGGGACGAAGTGGTCGTTAACGCCTATTTGGGAAAGGTGTACAAAGATGTTGAAACTGTCGGATGTTGATGTCTTTTACGGCAAAGTACATGCCTTAAAATCCGTCTCGATGCATGTGGAAGAAGGGGAACTGGTAACCTTGATTGGCGCGAACGGCGCTGGTAAATCAACCACCTTGAAGACAATCTCCGGTATGTTGCGACCTCAAAAGGGCTCCATTTTCTTTCAAGGGGAACGGATCGACGGGTTGACTTCGGAAAAAATTGTCAACCGCAGAATTGCCCATTGTCCAGAAGGGCGACGAGTTTTTCCCGACATGAGCGTACGAGAAAACCTTGAAATGGGCGCATATGTTCGCAAAAACAAAACCAGCATACGGTCAGATTTAGAGATGGTTTTTGAACTTTTTCCCATCCTGAAAGAACGCTCCCAACAGGATGCAAGCTGCCTCTCGGGCGGAGAGCAACAAATGCTGGCGATTGGACGAGCTTTAATGTTACAACCGCTTTTGATTATGTTCGATGAACCTTCTTTAGGACTTGCGCCAATTATGGTGGAAAAGGTGGTGGAAGTTATCGCCGAATTGAACCGGCGCGGAACAACCATATTGCTGGTCGAGCAAAATGCAGATATGGCGCTCCGCCTTTCAAAACGTGCCTATGTCCTTGAAACCGGTCGAATTGGAATTGAAGGGTTATCAAAAGATTTATTGCAAAATGAGCATGTTCAAAAAGCTTACTTGGGAGGGTAAGCGTCGCCAAGGAGAAAACAATGAACAAAGACCAGACGGAAATTCTAAGCGCGATTGATGCCGCACAAGATGAAATTGTCGCGTTTCTACAAAAGTTGATCAGTTTTCAGAGCGTTACAGGAAAAGAAGGTGAAATTCAGGCCTTTCTGGCTGATTATTTGAAGCAAATGGGATTGGAAGTAGATGTCTTTATCCCAGATGTTGAACGTTTGCGAGGTTTTCCTGGATTTTTAGAGCCAGATCAGTCATTTGAGGGTCGGCCCAACGTTGTGGGTGTTTGGAAGGGTAAGGGACAAGGAAAATCCATTCTTCTAAATGGTCATGTGGATACCGTTCCATTAGAACCAATCTCTGAGTGGAGAAATGGGCCGCTTTCGGGGGCTCGTGAGGGGAATCTGGTTTTTGGGCGTGGCGCGTCGGACATGAAAGCCGGCGTGGCAAGCATGACAATGGCTCTGGCAATCCTTAAACGGTACGGTGTTCAGCTTGGGGGAGATGTAATCATAGAGTATGTCGTTGATGAGGAACGAACCGGTTTGGGAACCCTGGCTTGCGTTGAGCGTGGCTATACGGCTGATGCAGGAATCTGCTGCGAGACTAGCGATATGCAAATCATGCCTGCCTGCATTGGCCGGATGTGGTTTACGATCAAATTAAAGGGCAAACCCACCGGTATCTCAACCCGTTGGGAAGGTGTGAGCGCGATTGAAAAAGCCTATAAGATCGTGCAGGCTGTGGACGATCTGGAGAAAATTCGTTTTGCAGACCTCCATCACCCTCTTTATCCTGACAATCGAGGGGCGCTTCCCTGTGCTGTGACGATGATCCAGGCTGGGACCTTTCCGAGCATTACCCCAGAAGATGCAACCTTGCGTGGAAGCTTTGGGTTGATGCCGTATGAAGATCCTGAAGATGTAAAGCGCCAGCTTATTGAACAGATCGAAAAGGTTTGCCTGGCAGACCCCTGGCTGCGCAACCATCTGCCTGAAGTGACCACAGATGGCGGATATGTCGCTGCGGGCGCCGAAATTCCAGTAGATCACCCAATTATGAAAACCATGCAAAAAGCGTATCAAGACGCATTAAATTGTGATCCCCAGATTGGCGGCAGGATGGGGGCAGCGGATACGCGTTTTCTAATCCGCAGCGGTCACACCCCTACCGTTATTTTTGGGCCAGGTGTCACAGCGCAAATGCATGCCATGAATGAATATGTCCCCGTCGAAAATTTGATCAATGCAACTAAAGTAATCGCTCTTACTATCTTAAACTGGTGTAAAAACTAAGAAATCAACTATTAACGGTTGCAACCATAAAAGCGCGGCGCCCGGCAGAACCCAGAGAATTGGTCTGGTTCTAGGGCGCCGCAAAGCTAGTGGCAAAATCCTTTCGCTTCTTCAGAACGATCATTCTTCTTCATCGCTCATGTCGGGCGGGCTAATGCTCCCATCCGGGCCGATCTTGCCTTTGAGGTCCAGCCCGATCACCGTATGGCACAAGGGCTCTTCTTTTCCGACGTCAAAACTGACTGCCATGTCGATCTCCCCCTTGCCGCTCAGCGCCCACGGGAAGGTCGTACCCGGGTTGGTACCGGGATCGGTATAGGTCATCTTGTCGAACGTGTAGGTCCCCTGAATATCCCCCCAGAAGGCAAACCCCTCGCACCCCGCCAGCAGCAGCGGTAGCAAGACCAGCAGCGCCAGCAGCAGGTTCCTGCGTTGCTTGCCGGCCAGGCCCAGCGTCCCGGCGGTTCCCAGCAGTGCAGCGCCCGGCAGCGCCGAGCTTTCGGGAGCCGGTTTGGGGATGTGAATTTTATATTTCAGCGTCGCTTTGTCCGCGTCCACCGTAATATCCGAGACGATCTGAGCATCCCCCGTCTCCCCCGCTGCCTGCCAGATGTAATGGCTACCGTCCGGTTTTGCCGGGTCGAGCAGGTATGTCCCATTGCCGCTGATCAGGGACATGAACTTATCTTCGGCAAAGAAGTTTCCGGCTTCGGCTGTGTCGAACTTGCTGTCCGGACATTCGTTTCGGATCAGCGTCACGTTTGCTCCCTCGGCGCCCCAGTCGCCGCTCAGGTCGGCTGCTTCGTAAGTCAGGTTAAAAGTCGCCGGGGCGGCCGGCGCCACTGCCAGGACGCGTACCCCAGTGCCGCCCATTTTGCCAATAGGCCCCAGCAGCATTTCCTTCGTCCCGTCATAGAAGACCGCATTCTGGTTGTCCATCTTTGCCCAAAAAGCCGCCCCTGGCGCAACCCTCAGCATGACCGGAATGGTTGGCTTGGTGATGCCGTTCACCGCTTCCCCGTTCCCCGCGAAGAACGGGTATTCTCCGCCCTTCTCGATATTCGCTATCACCGAGGCTTTCATCGGCGAAATCAGTTTGAACTGGTTGCCGCTATCTGACGAGAATTGAAGCGGTGCAGTCTTTCTGCCGCTGTCGTAGAGGATATATTCGTAGAGCGTCCCGCTGGTGGTATAGGAGGGCGGGATCGGCGCGGCCGTGTTTCCCTGGGTTGGCGGCTCGCCGAGCATGTACAGGCCGGTATCCTTGGCCAGCGCCACGTAAGCGGCTTGTTTTGCAGCATCGTACGGGTAGCTCCCGGCGTTGACCGCGCTGATCAGGTCTGCCTGCGAAATCGCGCACCCAGGTCCGCTGCACACCCCAAGATAAAACTGGATGCCCTGGATGTAGCGGGCGTCCTCTCCCGATGCCCAGGTGAAAGGCTCTGCCTGGTAAGCCCTCCGTTTATCCTTGATGGTCTGCGCGCCGTAGGTCGTGATGGTCGTCTCGATGCAGGTTGGCGAATAGAAATATGCGCCGTACATGGCAGACATTTCCAACCACCACGACTCGGACCCCGATCCCGCAGAGGTCGTCATCACATACTGTTCGTCCTGCACCCAGTGCATGATCTCGTGCGCCAGCGTACAGAACTCCCCGCTGGCGATATTCTCCACCACCCCCCATCCCAGGTAAATGTTGCCTGTTTTATAAGAATAGAAAGGCTCCTTGTAAGAGCTGCTCACCCGGATGGTCACGTAGCGGTTCGAGGAGATGTTGGCCTGCGAAAATTTGTTTCCCTGGTCGTAATAGGTGTTGAAGATATCCTCAGTTTTGGCGATCAGATCGTCAATCTTGGCGTCCACGTTTTTCTGGATGCTGGCCGGGGCGTCTGAGCGTTTGTAATAGACATACACGCTTTTGCTGGCATTCGTCCGGCAGTCGTTCAGGTGCCACCACTTGGAGCAAGATACGCCGCCTGTGGCGGTCTGCTTTCCTGATCCGGGCGCTGGCGCAGCCAGCTTGAGCGGACCCGGCGCGGAGAGCTCCGTCAGGTCTTTGGCGTCCAGCACCACGTACAGGTTGGGCTCGCCAGGGCCGCCCCCGCCGGTTACCCTTGGGTAAGCGGTCAGTTTACCGTTCACCGGCGGGTCAGGAAGGATCGTCAACGCCGAACCGTCCACCAGCACGCCCAATCTGGAATCCGGCGAAGTCGCAGGTAAGGTCAGCTCGCTGTGGCCGATGCCGTCCATCGTCGAGGAGGTAAGGCTGTACAGCGTCAAGTCATTGCCAAACAGTTTAGTCAGTTCTTTCCCAGTCGAGCCGCCTGGCTCGTAGGAAACCAGCGAAGCCTGGTATCCCTCTGGTTGGTTGCCGGCTGGCATCGCCAGCGTTGCCCCGCGCGAGTCCCTCACCACGGCCCCTGGAACGACCGGCAGCGTTTCGATCGCCTTTCCAGCCGCCGAAGGAGCGATTTGGCTTTTGCCGCCGCCGGGCTGCAAAGTGCCGGCTGACAGCAGCCAGATCACAATCCCCGCCCCCGCCAGACAGACCACCAACGCCACAAACCCACCCAGCGCTGCCCAGATTACCGGAATGCGCCGTTTTGTACCCTGGGTTTGCCCTTTCACGGCGGTTCTTTGCCCACCGCCTGTCGGGAGTTGGCCGGGCGTGGTTCCAACCGGATAGCCGCAATACCCGCAAAAGCGCGTTTGCGCGCCGACCGGTTTGCCGCAATTACCACAATATCGGTTTGGCTGGTTCATATCCCCTCGCTTTCTCCCTAGCGCCGCGCGTTGATCTGAAAATTATCGAAGAGCACCTTAATGTAATAGCCGTCCACGTCACCCACCACGTCATAGGAAGCAGCGTAGATCATGGGCTCGCCCTCCACCAAGCTAGAGTCCTGGGTCTTAAAGACGCTCACGCCATCAATCTCGATCTCGATCGTGTTGCCCTCGCAGCGCATCGTCACCGGGATCATGCCGTTCTCGTATCCGTCCGGGTTCAGGGCATCGGTCTCGATCCATTCCGGCTGGGTTAGCGCCATCTCGCTCCCGTTCACGGTTTTGACGACGGTGAAAGCCGGTCCATCAATGCCCAGCTGGTAATAATTGTCGTCGTCGCTGTATCGGCAGATGATCCCCCACCAGCCTTCCCCTTCCACTTTAAAGCCGCTTACCGTGACGCTGACGTCGCCAACCTTCCCCCCTTCAGGCAGCTCAGGCCAGCTCCTCAGCTCCAGGTCGGGCTGAGCCACCGCGATGGCGAAAACGCCGCCCTCATGATAACTGGCGTAGCCGTCTGCATCCTCATAAACATGCCATCCCGAATTCTTGGAAGAAAAATCATCCTGCCAGGTAAGCGCCTTTGCCGTAGGTGTGGGAGCGGTTTTTGTGACGTCGGGGGGAGACGTCGTTGCCGTCGCCAACGAGGCTTCGGTGGGCACACTGGTAGTTGCGTTTGTTGTTGGATTGGGCAGGTCCGCTGGCGCGGTTTGCGTTGGGTCGCTCGTCAGCCCCTGAATATAGGGGAACCAGCTTTGGCGCGTCCAATAGCCCGCTGCCGCAGTAGCACAGCAACACAGCGCTGCTACCGCGGCTGCCAGGATCAACCACAGCTTTTGGTCTACCCGCTTTGTCTGAGGGCCAAGCGCCGCGCCGGGAGCAGAAGGCACGCTGGCGCGCAGCGCAACCCCGCAGTTTTCACAGAACAACCAGTCCGCCGCCAGTCGTTCACCGCAATTTGGACAAATCCTCTCAGTGCTCATCATAGTTGCCCCCTCTTTTTGGTTTTATTCTCGTTTACTTTGTCTTAAAAACCTGGTGGATCGCGATACTTGAGGGCATTGCAGTTTTTATAATGAGTGGAATTTAACATTATTTTATGAGATACTGCCTAAATTACAACAGGAAGAACACCCCGATTTTTGCAAAACGGCTTGTTCCAATTTATGCCCGCCATTGTTGCAAGACACGCTCAGGCGGTTAGCTGCGTTAATTCGACGCCCGCTTTTTCCAGGAACTCCAGCGCGGTCGGGTCAATGCGGTAAGCGCTCTGGTAGACCAGCCGCGAGATGCGGGCGTTGATAAGCATTTTGGTGCAGTGCAAGCACGGGAAGTGGGTTACGTAGCAGACCGAATCGCGCGTTGCCAGCCCAAATACTGCCGCCTGGATGATGGCGTTCACTTCGGCGTGAACAGTGCGGACGCAGTGGCCATCTACCATCAGGTGGCCAACGTCATCGCAGTGTTCCAACCCGGCCGGGGAGCCGTTGTAACCGGTAGAGATGATATGCTTCTCGCGCACCAGCACCGCCCCAACCTGAGCGCGGTCGCAGGTGCTGCGCAGCGCCACGTCTTCGGCAATTTTGATAAAGTAAGAGTCCCAGGAAGGCCGCATCACGTCACTTTTCCTAATTAATAAGGGGATATGATTTTCTACCGCTCGATACCCTTATTGTAGCGGCGTTTGAAAATTTATGCGGCGGGAGAGCCCTTAAAAAATACGCGCCGCGCCCCGCACATC
>Ga0067045_1003786_pt1 | contig 33751 bp, 34 predicted proteins | sample TerdegcTABiofilm_FD_59184 | JGI IMG/M metagenome (GOLD analysis project Ga0067045, IMG submission 59184) | Combined Assembly of (Gp0054472, Gp0054536) Wastewater bioreactor microbial communities from Singapore -Terephthalate degrading...
CTCGCGGGCGACGCGGGCGAGCATGGCGAAGATGACGGAAGAGCTCGACAAGCTCAGCCGGACGGCGGAGGAGCTCTGGCAGGAGGCCCAGCGGCTCTCGCGGCGGGTCAACGGGATCTACCTTCACGTCGCGCCTTCCCCCGCGAAGAAGGTGTACCACTGAGCGGCCCGTGGGCCGCAGGTTCGAGGCGAAAGGGGAAAAAAGCTTGCGGGGCATTCGAAGAACCCGCACCTCGGTCGTTTCCCTCATTCGAGCCAGCACGTGATCTCGGCGGCACGTTCGAGGATCAGGTCGGCGCCGGCCTCCCGCAGATCGGAGGCCGCGGAGTAGCCCGTCAGCACCCCGACGGCCAGCGCCCCCACCACCTTCCCCACCCGGATGTCCATGGGGTGATCCCCCACCATGGCGGAGGTCGAAGGCTCCGCGTCCAGCAGTCTCAGCACGGCCCGGATGTGATCGGGGTGGGGCTTCACCCGCTCCGTGTCGTCCCGCGTCACGACGGCATCGCTGTAATTGCCGATGTCGGGGAAGACCGCCCTCACCGCCTCGAGGCAGTTGCGGGTGAGGACGCCGGTCTTGATCCCGCGGCGTCTCAGCTCCGCGAGCATCTCCCGGACGCCCGGGAACAGAGAGCTGTGCGCCGCTCCGGCCAGCTCCCGGTCGGCCACCCGCCTCAGGGCGAGGTCGGAAAAGGCGCCCTGCCGCCCGGGGCTCTTCCGGCCGATCCGCCGGCTCATCTCTGCGATCATCTCGAGCACGAAGAGCCTCTCCATGCCGTCATCCCCGATTCCGTAGGAGGAGGCCAGCTCGACGATGTCCCTGCGCATCGCACGGAAGTCGATGTTCAGGAGGGCGAGCGTCCCGTCGAAGTCGAAGACGACGGCGTCAAGCCTCGGCATGCGGTCCGGCATGGTGCCCTCCTTCCCTCACGGCGAGGGGGTCCCGTGGTCGCCCGTCGCGTAGTCCGGCCGCAGCGACTTGCGGATCACGCGATGGGAGTTTCCCTCGGGCAGGGTGAACCCGAAGACGATTTCCAGGAAATTCATGACGATGTTCATGGTAGCCCCCCAGAGCACCTCCTCGCGGCCCCCGGGCGGCGTGTAGAGGAAGCAGGGGAAGTTCCTCACCGGCTCCACCTCGTGGCGGAAGGGCAGCTTCGATTCGATCTCCACGGTCAGGGTGCCGTAGCGCTCCGGGTCGAACAGGGCCGCGAGCGGGATCTCGATGACCCGCTCCACCTCCCGGTTGGGGCGGAATCTCCATTCCCTCTTCACGAGACCCACGACGGGGAAGATGACCCGGGAGAACACGTAAAGCTCCCGGGAGGGCAGGGCGCCGAGAAACCGCACGTTGAACGGGCTGATCCGGACCTCCTCCCAGGCCTCGCGCAGCGCGTTGGTCAGGAACAGGGCGATGTGGCCCAGGGTCTTCGACCCCCGGGCCCTCGCGAGCGAAAGGGGGCGGCCCCGCATGATCGGCGTGAGCCCCGACGCAACGAGGGACTTCAGCAGGCGGTCCGTCACGGGGTCGAGCATGCCCCCGGGACAGCTGAGGTCCCCGGGCTGGGGGACGAGGGAGGAGCGCTTGATGAGCTGCAGCATGAACCCCCTGTCCCCGCCCGCGCCCCCGTGATGGTGCAACAGGAGGACCACCCCGGCGGCCAGCCAGCGGTCCTCGGAGCCGTTGCGGCTTCGGATGAAGTCGACCCGCTCCTCGTAGTCGATGGGGACGCTTCCCAGGCGTTCGATGATCCGCTCGGTGACCCCCACGGGGTCCGACAGGTCGATGGACGGCATGACAGGCTCCGCGAATGCGCTCATTATACCCATTTCGGGGCCGGCGGCAAGGCCCTCCCCGGGCCGGCGGTCAGCGCCCCGGCGAACCGTCCCGCATCACCCGCTCCAGGAGGTCTTCGAACCAGACCCGGAGGCGGAGATCCTGCAGGAAGCCGCAGTGGCCCCCGTAGCGCTCGATGCGCACCCGGAGCCGCTCATTGCCTCGCAGGGAGCGGAAATCGTCGACGGGGATGACCGGGTCGTCCTCGGCGGCAAGGATCGTCACGGGGACGGAGAGACCGGAGAAGTCGGCCCCGGCGACCCGGTAGGCCCGGAAGTACTCATGCACGTCCCGGAAGGGGGTGCAGCGCGGGATGATGCGTTCGGTGATCTCCATGCAGCTCTTGAGCCCCATCACGTCGCCGAAGTCATAGAGGCCGGGGAACGCGCGCTGCTTGGCGGCAAGCGAGCGCTTCCACTTCCTCACGAAGTAGTCCCGATAGACGAAGAGGCCGCCGTCGATGGCATGGGTGGCCTTCAGCGGGTCCAAAACCGGGCTGACGGCGACGATGTTCCGGAGCCCCTCCGCCTGTCCCGGCAGGAGCCGCAGGGCGATCCGGAGACCGAAATTGCCTCCCAGCGAGAAGCCGATCAGGTGGCAGGCCCTGCCGCCGGCCCCGGCGACGATGTTCAGGACGGCCGTGAAGACCTCCTCGATCCGCGCGCTGTGGAAGACGCCCCTGTTGAGGGCGTGGCTCCCGCCGTGGTCCCGCAGGTTGAGGCGGAACACGTCGTAGCCGCCGAGGAAGAGCCTCCGTCCCGTCGTCAGCATGTACGTGGACTCCGCGCTGCCCTCCCAGCCGTGGAGCAGGATGGCGAGACCGCGGGAAGACCCCGGGGGCCGGGCCGTGCGGCAGCCGACGAGCCGGACCCCCCGCCCCCCGTCGACGAGCGCCTGCTCGGAATGCGCGCGCAGAGGGTTTTCCCCCCGGGCACGGATCTTGAGGCTGGCCAGGATCGTCTGCAGGTGGGGGTTCCGCAGCGGGAACGACGGCATGAAGGGCCTCAGCGGGACCGTGCCCGTCGGGATCGGATGCGTCATGGGCCCGCTGCAGGCTCCCCGACGGGGATGAGGTAGAGGGGCCTTTCCTCCCGCGAGAGACCGAGGGCCCGGTGCACCCCGTCGTCGTGGAAGGCGCCGACAGCCACGGAACCCAGGCCCAGGGCGACAGCCGCCAGGTGGATGTTCTGGGCCGCGTGCCCCGCCTCCATGTGCACGTACCGCTCGGCCCGGCTGCCGTAGCGNNCCCTCGTGCGCTCGTAGACGGCGGAGAGGACGACGACCGCCGGCGCCCGGGCGACGCAGCGCTGGCCGTAGGCGGCGGCGGCGAGCTTCGAGATCACGTTGCCGGCCGCTCTGTGCTCAAGCCGATGGCGGTCCGGGCGATAGCGAAACACCCCGTCGGGCGTGACGATGTCGATCTCCAGGGGGTACAGGGCGCCCGCCGAGGGGACCGTGCGTCCCCCCCAGGGTCGGGTCTGACCGCCGGCGGCCCAGAGGATCTGGGCGATCTCATCCCGCGTAAGCGCCCGCGGGCGGAAGTCGCGGACCGATACGCGCTTCGCCATCGCCTCCTCGAGCGAGACGCTTCCTCGTTGTTTCGGCTCGGGCAGCGGGATCATCCGCGGGGCTCCTTCCTCTCCCGCCGCCGCGGTGCCGGCCGACCGAACCGGCGCGGCGTGCGCGAGGCTCACGAGGACGGCCAGGCCTGCGGCGAGGAACAGCCCCGGCAGGGGCGGGCGGGACGGGACGTCGTGATCCATGGCTAAGGGATAGCAGAAAAGAAGGCCCTTTCAAATATCTTTTTCATGTGTGGTATAATCCGCGCCGGCCATCAAACCGGACGGGCGTGACATGGACGGGAAACGAAGACCGGCAAGGCAGTACTGGAGGCACGTCGTCGGCTGGCCCCTGCTGCTGCTCGGCATCGCCGGTCTGGCGCTCCCCTTTCTGCAGGGGATCCTGTTCATCCTCGTCGCCCTGACCGTCCTCGCCCCGGAAGTCCCCGCGGTGCGGCGGCTGGCGGCGGCCCTGCGGCGGCGCTGCCCGGCCGCGTTCGAGAAGGCCGCAGCGATCACGCAGGACCTGAAGCGGCGGTTCGGTCTGCCGTGAACGGCACGGACCGCGAGAACAAAAGGGCCTTGAATCGCGGGAAGTTCGATGTTAAAGAATCAGGACCGGCGGACAGGCCGGCGAGGAGACACAGGATGAAGAAGACAATCGGGTTGGCCCTGGGCATGATTCTCTTGACGGCGGCCGTTTGCATCTCCGCCCCCGAGGCGCAGTCGACGAAGAGGATCGCGATCCTGCCCTTCACCGTGAACAGCAGCGAGAACATCAACTACATCCGCGACGGGATCTGGGACATGCTCATCTCCCGCGTGACCGTCAGCGGGAAGACGGACGTCCTGAGCAAGACCAGCGTGGTCGATGCGATGGGCAAGGGGCCGGGCAAGGAACTCACGCAGGCCGACGTGTCGGCGATCGGGAAGCGTCTCAAGGCGGATTACGTGGTCTGGGGGAGCATCACCAAGATCGGGGACAGCATCAGCCTCGACGGGAAGCTCCTCGACGTGGCTTCCAGCCAGTCCCCGGTGACGCTCTACGAGCAGACCCGCGGCATGAACGAGGTGATCCCCAGGATAAGCGACTTCTCCCAGAGGATCCGGTCCCACGTCACGGGCGAGGCGCCGCCCGCCGCGGCTGCGGCGCAGGCGGCCCCGGCGCCCGCCGCACCGGCCGCCGCGGCGGCCTCGGGGGCCGCTGCAGGCGCGGCCGCCGGTGCCGGCAGGGGCCAGGAGGCGGACATCGTGTCGGGGATGCGGTCGGGCAAGACGACCTACACGAGCATCATCAACCCGGAATTCATCACGACGGGCGTCTCGCCGGACAAGAAGGGATTCTGGATGAGCCCGAAGTACGCATCCGAGTTCCGCAGCCTCGACATCGGCGACGTCAACGGCGACGGCCTCAACGAAATCGTGGTCGCCGACGCGACAAACGTCACGATCTACCAGAAGAAAGGCCAGGAATTCAGGGTCCTCAAGAAAATCCAGGGAGGACAGCACGACAGCTACCTCGGGGTGGACATCGCCGACGTCAACGGCAACGGGATCCCCGAGATCTTCGTGACGAGCATCAACCGACAGACGATCGACTCCTTCGTCCTCGAGTACCGCAACGGCAACTGCGAGGTCATCGCCAGGGGCCTCCCGTTCATGATGCGGGCGATCAACACGACGGGCACGACGAGGCTGCTCGGGCAGATGCTGGCCGTCGGATCGGGCAAGCAGGAGAACCCCTTCATCAACCCGATCCATCTCGTCGTCTGGGAGGACGGGAAATACAGGCTGGGCGAGAGATTGATGATTCCCGCGGGACTGTCGGTCTACGGCATGACCCTGGATTCCGTCGACGGCACGGGGGTCGAGCGGATCCTCACCTACGACGAGAACGACTACCTCCGGATCTACGAGAAGACGAACAAGCTCCTCATCCACCTGCAGTCCTTCCGGGCGGCCAGCGAGCTGATCTGGCGCAGCGACGAGCAGTTCGGCGGAAGCAACAGCTCGTTTTCCCCGGCCTACGCCTCCGGCACGCGGAGCATGGCGGATGCGCCGGACCTGATCTTCATGAAACCCCGCATCCATACCTACGATCTCAACAGGGACGGGAAGAAGAAGGTGATCGTGGTCAAGAACATCTCCGGGCTCGGCAGGGTCATGAAGAACATGCAGCTCTTCACGTCGGCGGAGGTGTACAACCTCGAGTGGGACGGCCTGGGGCTTGCCGAGGTGTGGCGGACGAGGAAGATCAGCGGCTACGTGGCCGACTACCAGATCAAGGACATCGACAACGACGGGCAGGACGAGATCGTGCTGGCCCTCGTGCTGTCCGTGGGCCCCACGATCAAGACGAACAGCTGCCTGGTGGCCTACAAGCTGGCCCCGCAGCCGGAGCCCCCGGGGCAGCTGCAGGTGAAGTAGCGGCGGGACTCTTGACAATTGAAGAAAAGTAGGGTAGATACGGCCTTCTTTTTCGAGGCGGCGTAGCTCAGTCGGTTAGAGCATGCGGCTCATATCCGCAGTGTCCGGGGTTCAAGTCCCTGCGCCGCCACCAGGAAACACGAAAAGCCCGGTTTCGAGCCGGGCTTTTTCTTTGGCGCCGGCCAAGGGGGGTGACGTGAAATCGGATTTCGATCTCCGCGTGATCGATACGGTGCTCTTCGACTTCGGGGGGGTGCTCGCCGATGAGGGGTTTCGGGACGGCCTGGCCGCCATCGGCAGGCTCAGCGGCCTCGATGAGGAGGCGGTCGTCCGCCGGGGGCACGAACTGGTCGTGACGACCGGCTACGTCACGGGACGGTCGGACGAGCGGAGCTGGTGGGAGGCCCTGCGCGCCGAGGCGGGGGTCCGAGGCGACCCCGCGGGCCTGCGCGAAGAGATCCTCGGGCGGTTCACCCTCCGTCCGCGGATGCTCGACGCCGTGGGGCGCCTCCGGGGGCGGGGACTCACCGTGGGGATCCTCAGCGACCAGACGAACTGGCTCGACGAGCTCGACGGGCGCCACGGGCTCTACGGGCGAGTCGACTTCGTCTTCAACAGCTACCACATGGGCAAAAGCAAGAACGACCCGACCCACTTCGACGACGTCCTGAGACTGCTCAACCGGCGGGGCCGGCAGGTGCTGTTCATCGACGACAACGCCGGCCACGCAGAGCGGGCCCGGCAGCGCGGGTGGGCGTCCCTGCGTTTTCAGGACGAGGGGGACGTGCTGGGGGCGCTTTCCGGTCTGTGCGGGGGGCATCGCCGCGGTCGTGAGCGGGAGAAAAATCTGGATTCGGCACGGTGCGGCATGGTAGGATCCCCACGTCGTTCGACCGACCCCCCCATCACCGAGGCACCATGATCCCGAGATACGCGCGCAAGGAAATGGAGGCCATCTGGAGCCCCGAGAACCGGTTCCGGAAGTGGCTTGACATCGAACTGCTGGTCTGCGAGGCCCTCGCCGCCAAGGGGGAGATCCCCCGCGGGGCGCTGCGGACCATCCGGGCGAAGGCCGGGTTCGACGTGGGGCGCATCGACGAGATCGAGCGGACCGTCAAGCACGACGTGATCGCCTTCCTGACCAGCGTGGCCGAGCACGTGGGGCCGGACTCCCGGTACATCCACATGGGGCTCACGTCGTCGGACATCCTCGACACGTCGCTGGCCGTCCTGCTGAAGGAGGCCTCGGGCATCCTCCTGGCGGACATCGACCGCCTGCTGGGGATCCTGAAAAAGAAGGCCCTGCGCCACAGGAAGACGCTCATGATCGGCCGGACCCACGGGATCCACGCGGAACCGGTGACGTTCGGGCTGAAGATGGCCGTGTGGCACCAGGAGATGCAGCGCAACCGCGAGCGCCTGGTTCGGGCCCGGGATGCCGTGGCCTGCGGGAAGATCTCGGGGGCCGTGGGAACCTTCGCCTTCGTCGACCCCGGCGTCGAGGAGCATGTCTGCCGGAAACTGGGCCTGACGCCCGAACCGGCGGCGACCCAGATCGTCCAGCGCGACCGGCACGCCGAGTTCTTCGCGACGCTCGCCCTGATCGCCTCGTCGCTCGAGAAATTTTCCACCGAGATCCGTCACCTCCAGCGCACGGAGGTGCGCGAGGCGGAGGAGTACTTCTCGCCGGGGCAGAAGGGCTCCTCGGCCATGCCCCACAAGCGAAACCCCGTCCTGTCGGAGAACCTGTCGGGCCTGGCGAGGCTGATGCGGGGCTACGCCCTGGCGGCCATGGAGAACATCGCCCTCTGGCACGAGCGGGACATCAGCCACTCCTCCGTGGAGCGGGTCATCGCGCCCGACGCGACGATCCTGCTGGACTTCATGCTGAACCGATTCGCGGGGCTCGTGGAGAACCTCGTCGTCTACCCCGAGCGCATGATGGAGAACCTCCGCCTGACCCGCGGGGTGATCTTCTCGCAGCAGGTCCTCCTGAAGCTCGTCGAGAGGAAGATGACCCGGGAGCAGGCCTACGCCGTCGTCCAGGAGAACGCCATGAGGGCCTGGCAGGAGGGGCTCGAGTTCAAGGACCTCCTGCTGGCCGACGAGCGGGTCCGGTCCGTGATGGGCCGCAAGGAGATCGAAGGGGTCTTCCGCCTGGAGCGTTTCCTGGAGAACGTGGACTACATCTACGACAGGGTGTTCGGAAGGAAGAGGGGAAGAAGCTGAGAAGATCAGGAGCTGAAAAGTTGGGAAAAGGAGAAAACCGAATTGCCTTTTCCAAGGTTCCCAGCTTCACATCTTCCGAGGTTCCTTCCTCTCAGCGTCTCACAATCGTGTCCCGCTGCCAGTACCGGTCGTCCCGATCCGGATAATCCAGGTTGTAGTGCAGGCCCCGGCTCTCCTTGCGCATCATGGCGCAGGTCACGATGAGGTTCGCCACGACGGAGAGGTTGCGCAGCTCGAGCAGGTCCCGGGTGATCTTGAAGCTCCAGTAGTAGTCGTGGATCTCCTGGGCGATGAGCTCCATCCGCTTCTTGGCCCTCTCGAGCCGCTTGTTGGACCGCACGATGCCCACGTAGTTCCACATGCAGCGGCGGATCTCGTCCCAGTTGTGCTCGATCACGATGGACTCGTCGCTTTCCGTCGCGCTGCCGGACTCCCAGTCGGGGATCGGCAGCTCCTCCTCCGGCGCGCCGGGAAGCAGCTCCCGGATCCTCTCGAACACCCGGTGGGAGAACACGACGCACTCCAGCAGGGAATTGCTGGCCAGGCGGTTCGCCCCGTGGAGGCCCGTGCAGGACACCTCGCCGGCGGCGAAGAGCCGGTCGATGCTCGTTTCCCCGTGGTCGTTCACCACGACCCCCCCGCAGAGGTAGTGGGCGGCGGGAACGACGGGGATCGGGTCGCGGGACATGTCGATCCCGTACTGCAGGCAGCGGTTGAAGATGGTGGGGAACCGCTCCATCAGGTAGCCCCGGTCGCGGTGGGTGATGTCGAGCAGCACGAAGTCGTCGCCGGACTTCTTCAGCTCGATGTCGATGGCCCTCGCCACGATATCCCGGGGCGCGAGGCTCTTGAGCGGGTGATACTTCTCCATGAAGGTCGCGCCGTTCTTGAGCTTGAGCACGGCCCCCTCGCCCCGGACGGCTTCGCTGATGAGGAAGGATTTCGCCTCGGGGTGGTACAGGCAGGTCGGGTGGAACTGGATGAACTCCATGTTGGCGATGAGTGCGCCCGCGCGCCACGCCATGGCGATGCCGTCGCCCGTGGCGATGTCGGGGTTCGTGGTGATGAGGTAGACCTTTCCCGCCCCTCCCGAGGCGAGGACGGTGAAACGCGCCCGGAAGGTGTCGACGCGGTCGTCGTCGATGTCGAAGACGTAGGCGCCGAGGCAGCGGTCTCTCTCCTCCCGGGGCAGCGACGTCCGGCCCCGTACCTTGGACTCGCGGATCAGGTCGATGGCGAGGGAGTTCTCGTAGATCCGCACGTTGCCGAGGGACCGCGCCTTCTCGAGCAGGGCGCGTTCGATCTCCCGGCCCGTGGAGTCGGCCGCGTGGAGGACCCTGCGGCGGGAGTGACCGCCCTCCTTGCCGAGATCGTAGGGGGATTGGGCCCCGGCTTTGCGCGAGAACTGCACCCCCCACTCGATCAGCTCCGCGATGCGCTCGGGGGCCTCGCTGACGACGAACCGGACCACGTCCTCACGGCAGAGCCCCGCCCCGGCGCGGAGCGTGTCGCCGATGTGGAGGTCGAAGCTGTCGTCGGCGTCCGTCACGGCGGCGATCCCGCCCTGGGCGTAGTTCGTCGTCGACTCCGTGGCGCTCTTCTTCGTGATGACCGCCACGGTGCCGTACCGGGCGGCCTTGATCGCGAAGCTCAGGCCCGCCAGGCCGCTGCCGATCACCAGAAAATCCGTCCTGATCTCCATGGATGCACACCCCTTTCGCTTCAACATATACGCGTTTCACGCTTCAAATAAAAGGGAAAATGTGTTAGAACCCTCTGCCATGCTGGTACTCGGCATCGAGTCCTCCTGCGACGAGACGGCGGCCGCCGTGCTGCAGGACGGGCAGAAACTGCTTTCGAACGTCATCGCCTCGCAGATCCGCATCCACGAGAAGTACGGCGGCGTGGTGCCCGAGATCGCCTCCCGGAAACACGTGGAGGTCATCGTCCCCGTCGTCCTGGAGGCCCTCGAAAAGGCGGGCGTCCCGCTCGAGGCGATCGGGGGGATCGCGGTGACGCGCGGCCCCGGGCTCGTGGGCTCCCTGCTCGTGGGGCTGTCCATGGCCAAGGCCCTCGCCCTGGCCCGGAACATCCCCTTCGTCGGGGTCAACCACCTCGAGGGCCATGTCGCCTCGGCGTTTCTCGCGGACGAGAAGCCCTCGTTTCCCTTCATCGCCCTCGTCGTGTCCGGCGGCCACACGAACATCTACGTCGTCCGGGACTTCGACCGGATGCGCCTCGTCGGTCAGACCCGCGACGACGCCGCGGGCGAGGCCTTCGACAAGGCGGCCAAGCTGATGGAGATCGGGTACCCCGGGGGCGTCGTCATCGACCGTCTGGCCCTGACGGGCGACCCCGATGCCCTGAGTTTCCCGCGGTCCATGAGGGACAGCCTCGAGTTCAGCTTCAGCGGGGTCAAGACCGCGCTGCTGACCTACATGAAGAAGCGGCGGAGCCCGCCTTCGCAGGAGGAGATCCCCGACATCGTGGCGAGCTACCAGGAGGCCATCGTGGACGTCCTTGTGGAGAAGACGCTACGGGCCGCCGAGATGCAGTCCATCGGGCAGGTGGCCGTCGTGGGCGGCGTCGCCGCGAACAGCCGGCTTCGCTCCCGCTTCCAGGAGGATGCGCGGCGCAAGGGGATCCGGGTGTTCATCCCCCCGCCCGTCTTCTGCACGGACAACGCGGCCATGATCGCCGTCGTGGGCCACCACGCGCTGGCCCGCGGACGCAGGGACCCCTTCGATCTCAACGCGCTGTCGCGGTGGCCGGTGGACACCCTTTGAGCCCATGGCAATCAAGGACAGGATCCGCGAATTCTACATCCGCTTCCTCAGCCTGAGCGGCTCCCCGCAGGAGATCGCCCGCGCGATGGCGCTGGGGGTCTTCATCGGCGCGACGCCGACCATCCCGTTCCACACGGCCCTGGTCATGGTCAGCTGCCTCGCCCTGAGGCAGAACATCACGGCGGCGATCCTGGGGGCGACGATCGTCTCGAACCCGCTGACGATCCCCTTCCTCTACCTGTCCGCGTACGAGCTGGGTGTCTTCGTGCTGGGGCTTCCCGCCAACCCGTTCGCCGTCGCCGACTACGACATCCGGGCGATCCTGGAGATCGGGCTGCACATTCTCCACCCGATGCTGGTGGGTGGGGTGCTGCTCGCCGCCGTGTTTGCGGTGCCGTCCTACTTTCTCACCCGCCACGCCGTCGTCCGAATGAGGACCCGACATGCAGAGCCCGCTGAGCCTTCTCCGTAAGCACGGCATCCGGCCGCGGAAGCGTCTCGGCCAGAACTTCCTGTGCGACCCCAACATCCTGGAGAAAATCATCCGGATCGCAGGGGTGCGCGACACGGACACCGTCGTCGAGATCGGCTCCGGCATCGGCGTCCTCACGGCCCTCCTTGCGTCCCGGGCCCGCCGCGTGATCGCCCTCGAGGTGGACCGGCGGCTCGTCGAGGTCCTGAGATCGGAGCTGGGGGGGCTCTCCAACGTCGCGATCGTCCACGGGGATGTCCTGGAGTACGACTTTGCGTCCGCCCGGCCCGAAGGCGGAAAGGGGAGGGTCCGGGTCGTCGGCAACGTCCCCTACAACCTGTCGAGCCCGATCGTGCTGCGGCTTCTGGACTATCGGGAGTCCGTCGATCGCGCGGTCCTGATGCTGCAGCGCGAGGTGGCCGAGAGGCTTGCGGCCGCACCGGGGACGAAGGACTACGGCCCCCTGTCCGTCACCGTGTCGCTCTACACGGAGGCCCGGCTCGAGATGCGCGTGCCGGCTTCCTGCTTCGTCCCGCGGCCCGACGTGGAGTCCCGGGTGATCCGGCTGGACATGCGCCGGGAGCCCCTGTGCGGCGTCGACGACCCGGCCCTGTTCCGGGACGTCGTGCGGAGCTGCTTCGCCAGGCGGCGCAAGACGCTGCTGAACAACCTCCGGCAGTCCTCNCTGCCCGTCCGGCCGGAGGCGGTTCCCGCCGTNCTGGAGGAGCTCGGGATCGACGGGACGCGGNGGGCCGAGACGCTCACCGTCCTNGAATTCGCCGCCCTGAGCAACCGGATCGGACGCGGACAAAACCCTTGACAGTNNGCCGGTCTTCTGCTAATAGGGGGCCGCACCGCTTGGATCCCCCTGTGGGACCGGGACGGAGGGTTACCGCTCGAGAAGTGCGCTGCCGCCAGCAAGCCTCCCGTCCTGCACGGTGAGGCTTTTTTTTACGTTTAAGGGGCAGGGCCATGATCGTCATCGAGAAAGCCAGGGAGATGCAGCAGTTCTCGGAGTCGCTGCGGCAGAAGGGGAAGCGGATCGCCTTCGTCCCGACCATGGGGTATCTCCACCGGGGGCACCTGAGCCTCATGGAGGAGGGGAGGAAGCGGGGGGACTGTCTCGTGACGAGCATCTACGTCAACCCGACCCAGTTCGGCCCCAAGGAGGATCTCGCGAAATACCCGCGGGACTTCGACATGGACTACAGGCTCTGCCAGGGCGTGGGGGTTGACGTCATCTTCTACCCGTCCGATGCAGAGATGTACCCCGAGCACTACCAGACCTACGTGGACCTCGACGGCGTCACGCAGAACCTCTGCGGACTCTCGAGGCCGGGGCACTTCCGGGGCGTGGCCACCGTCTGCGCCAAGCTCTTCAACCTCGTGAAGCCCCACGTGGCGGTTTTCGGGAAGAAGGATTTTCAGCAGCTCGTCGTCATCAAGAGGATGGTCGAGGACCTGAACATGGACCTCGAGATCGTCGGCCTGGACACGGTCCGGGAGCCCGACGGGCTCGCCATGAGCTCCCGGAACACGTACCTCAAGCCCGAGGAACGCGAATCGGCGCTGAGCCTGAGCCGGGGCCTGAAGATGGCCCAGGGGATGTACGCCCGGGGCGAGAGGGATGCGGCCGTCATCCTCGACGCCGTGCGCCGCTTCATCGCAGGGCATCCCCACGCGGCCATCGATTACGTCAAGATCTGCGACACGACGACGATGAAGGACGTGGAGCGCCTGGACGGGGACTGCGTCATGGCCCTGGCCGTCCGCGTCGGGGCGGCGCGCCTCATCGACAACTCGGTCTTCGGGGAACCCTTGAACGTCTGACGACACGGTGACGGGAAACACCGGCAGCAGAGAGGGAGAGACGCCATGCAGCGCATCATGCTCAAATCCAAGATCCACCGCGCGACGGTGACGGATGCCGACCTGAACTACGAGGGGAGCATCACGATCGACGAGAGCCTCATGCAGCAGGCCGACCTCGTCCCCTTCGAGAAGGTGGCGATCTACAACGTCTCGAACGGCGAGCGGTTCTCGACATACGCCATCAAGGGCAAGAAGGGCTCGGGCGTCATCTGTCTCAACGGGGCCGCGGCGAGGAAGGTCTCCAAGGGGGATCTCGTCATCATCGCGAGCTACGTCATGGTGGAGGACGCCGAGGCGAAGGGGTGGAACCCCAAGTGCGTCCACGTGGACGCGAAGAACCGGGTCAAGAAGTAACGCCGCCTGCAATCCCGCGGAGAAACCGGGCAAAGGGTATCGGACCTTTGCCCTTTTTTTATCGGGGGCTCAAAACCCATGAAACACAGGCTCAAGAACATCTTTCTCGCCGGCCTCGCCGTCTCGGTCCCCATCGGGCTGACGATCTACATCCTGTTCTTCCTCATCGACCTCATGGACGGCCTGCTCCGGGTGATCCCGACGGCCCTCCACCCCGAGACCCTGCTGGGGGTGCGCATCCCGGGCCTTGGGGCGATCGCGACGGTTGCGCTGATCTTCCTCGCGGGCCTTGTCACGACCAGCTACGCCGGCGCCCGGTTCTTCCGCCTCGCCGAGACCCTCGTCGAGAGGATCCCGCTCGTACGGGGCATCTACGTGGCGATCAAGCAGATCGTGCAGACCATGGTCAGCAAGGAGGGGCAGAGCTTCAAGAGGGTGGTCCTCGTGGAGTTCCCGCGCCCGGGGCTCCACACGGTGGCCTTCGTGACCGGGACCGTCACCGGCGAGCTCCGGCGCAAGACCGGCGGGAGAAGCATCAGCATCTTCGTCCCCACGACCCCGAACCCCACGTCGGGCTACTACATGATCGTCCCGGAGGACCGCGTCACGGACCTCGAGATGACCGTCGAGGAGGCCTTCAAGCTCATCATCTCGGGGGGCATGCTCCCGCCGCCGGAGAACAATAAGCAGTTGAGAAACGGCTGAAACTCTGTTAGAAGTACTCCGTTTGAAGTCACCCAACCCGAGACGGCAGCGATGCCGGATGATATCCCAACCCATGGAGGACGCATGCAGATCACATCGGAAAGCATCAAGATCGGACACCCGGATATCGTGGCCGACGCCATCGCCGCCAACATCATCGCCTCGATCCTCGACGAGGAGAAGAAGCTCGGCCTGACGGTCTACAACATGCCGCACTGCGGCCTCGAGGTGTTCCTCGGCAAGGGGTTCTGCGTCGTGGGCGGCGAGGTCGCGACCCGCTGCTACGTGGACGTGGAGAAGATCGTACGGGACACGGTTCTCGGGATCGGCTACAACGACTTCTGCCTCGGTCTCGACGGCGGCTCCATGGGCGTCCTGAACGCCATCATCCCCCAGTCGCCGGACATCAACATCGGCACCCGGGCCGACCTCGGGAAGTACAAGGAGATCGGGGCGGGGGACCAGGGGATCATGTACGGGTACGCCTGCTCGGACACCCCGGAGCTGCTGCCGCTTCCCTACGTGCTGTGCAACCGGATGATGCGGGTCTTCGAAGAGACGAAGCACCCCTACTTCGCGCCGGACGGCAAGGGCCAGGTGAGCGTGGAGTACGATGAAAAGACGGGCAAGCCCCTTCGCGTGGTGAAGGTCCTCATGTCCAACGCCATCGACTACCGGCACGTGGGCAAGGGCAAGAAGAGGGACGTGGAGGCCGTTGCGAAGAAGATGTGCTTCGACGTCCTGGGCGATTGGATCGACCGCAAGACGGAATTCCTCTTCAACCCCACGGGCGAGTGGCAGGCCATCCACTCCTGCAGCGCCGCCGATTCCGGCGTCACGGGGCGCAAGCTCGTCGTGCAGTTCTACGGGGGGTTCCCCGGCGCCCAGCTCGGCGGCGGGAGCGTCATGAACAAGTCCCCCGAGAAGGTGGACTGCTCGGCCGCCTTCGGCGCCCGCTACGCGGCCAAGAACATCGTCGCCGCAGGTCTTGCCGAGAAGTGCTCCATCCAGCTCGCCTACGCCATCGGGGTGGCAAGGCCCTTCTCGATCTACGTGAACACCTTCGGCACCGGGAAGGTGTCGGACCGCAGGCTGGAGCAGGCCGTCACGAAGGTTTTCGACTTCACCCCGGCGGGCATGATCCAGCAGTTCAACCTGCTCGACGGCAACGTCTACCGGAAGCTCCCCAGGACCTTCTTCATGGACAAGTACGCCTGGGAGAAGACGGACAAGGTCAAGGCGCTTCGACAGGAGGTCAAGGCCTGACCGGACCGCCCGGACGGAGGAAACGGACCCGGAGCGGTGCCGGGAAGCAAGAAAGGGAACGCATGGATTACGACGTCAAGGACATGAACCTGGCGGAGCAGGGCAGGCTGGCCGTGGAATGGGCCTACCGGAGCATGCCCGTGCTCGCCCTGATCCGGAAACGCTTTGCGAAGGAAAAGCCCCTGAAGGGGCTGCGTCTGGGCGCCTGCCTCCACGTCACCACGGAGACGGCAAGCCTCATGGAAACCCTCAAGGCGGGGGGCGCCGAGGTGCGCCTCTGCGCATCCAACCCGCTGAGCACGCAGGACTACGTGGCCGCCTACCTCGTGAAATACCACTCCGTCCCCGTCTACGCGATCAAGGGGGAGGACACCGAGACCTACTACCGTCACATCCACGCCGTCCTCGACCTGAAGCCGCACCTGACCATGGACGACGGCGCCGACCTCGTCTCGATGATCCACTCGGAGCGCAGGGACCTCATCCGCGGCATCGTCGGCGGCACCGAGGAGACGACGACGGGCGTGATCCGGCTGCGGGCCATGGCCGCCAAGGGGGTGCTGCGGTTCCCGATCATCGCCGTCAACGACGCCCGGACGAAGTATATGTTCGACAACCGCTACGGCACGGGGCAGAGCACGATCGACGGGATCATCCGGGCGACGAACCGGCTCGTGGCCGGTTCGGTCTTCGTCGTCTGCGGCTACGGGTGGTGCTCCCGGGGGCTCGCCATGAGGGCCCACGGCCTCGGGGCGAGCGTCGTCGTGACGGAGGTGGATCCCCTGAAAGCACTGGAAGCCGTCATGGACGGCTACCGCGTCATGCCCATCGACGAGGCGGCCGCGATCGGGGACTTCTTCTGCACGCTCACGGGCGACATCAACGTGATCCGCAGGGAGCATTTCCTCAAGATGAAGGACGGCGCCATCGTGTCCAATTCGGGGCACTTCAACGTGGAGCTCGACCTCGAGGGTCTCGGAAAGGTCACGAAGAGGACGAGAAGGATCCGGGAATTCGTGGAGGAACACACCCTGACGAACGGCCGCAGGGTCTACGTGCTCGGGGAGGGTCGGCTCATCAACCTCGCGGCGGCCGAGGGGCACCCCTCGAGCGTGATGGACATGAGCTTCGCCAACCAGGCCCTCTCCGCGGAATACCTGGCGAAGAACGTGAAAGCTCTGAAGAAGCAGGTCTACGGGGTCCCCGGGGACATCGACCGGGAGATCGCGCGGCTCAAGCTGGCGGCCATGGGCGTCCGGATCGACACGCTGACGGCGGAGCAGAGGAAGTACCTGAGCTCCTGGGAGATGGGCACGTGACAGAGCCGGGAGTATAGGGGTTCAGGGCACAGGCAAGAAACGGACGGGACGAAAGAAAAGGACCGGGAACCCTCCCGGTCCTTTTCTTTATTCTTCCCTGAATTCCGTCCCCCGATCCCCGGGCCCTGTTCCGGGCCTGCGGCCCTACGTGTCGACCCTCCGGAACATGACGAGGGCCACGACGCCCAGGATGACGTTGGTCGCCCAGGCCGCGACGGCGGGGGGGAGGGTGCCAGAACGTCCCAGGGACAGCATGAAGGCGAAGACGATCCAGTAGGAAAAGCCGATGATCACGCCGATCCCGATCCCCTGGGCGATGCCGCCGCTTCGCTCGGAGCGCATCGGGAAGGCCACCCCGATCAGCGCCAGGATCAGGCTCACGAAGACGAAGGCGATCTTCCCCTGGAGGTCCGTCTCGTATCGCGTGGCGTCGTAGCCCTCCTGGCGCAGCTTCCGGATGTAGCTCCGCAGCTCGCGGAACCCCATCTGGTCGGCGTTCTTCTGCACGGCCTGAAGGTCCTCGGGCTTCTCGCCGATCTCGACGGCCAGGGCCGGCAGGCGCTCGATGGCCGGGAAGTCCCTGCCCGAGAAGGTCGTCCGGAGAACGTCCCGGAGCTCCCAGCGCTCCCCGGTCCAGAGGGCCTCCCGGGCGTCGATGCGCGAGGCCAGGCTGAACCCCGGGTCGACGTAGTGGACCGTGACGCCCCGGATCCGGTTCTCCGAAGGGATGAAGAGCTTGAAGTTGTAGATCGCGTTCCCGCTCTTGTACCAGATCGCATTTTCCTTGAAGGCCCCCCACTCCTTCTTCTTCTGCACCTCGACGTACTTGATGTACTCGGCCCGCCAATTGGCCGCGGGGGTGACGAACTCGTTGAGCAGGAAATTCAGGGCGCAGGCCGCGATCGAAAAGGCCAGCACGGGCAGGGCGATGCGGTAGAGGCTGATCCCGTTGGCCTTCATGGCCACGATCTCGTGGTTCCGCGAAAGCAGGCCGAAGGTGATCAGCGAGGACAGCAGGACGCAGGCGGGCATCATCATGGCCGTGATGGAGGGCACCGTGTAGAGGTGGTAGGAGACGATCTGTCCCAGGGTCGCGTGGTTGCTCAGGAACATCCGGATGCGCTCGAAGAAGTCGACCACCGTGTACAGGCACAGGAAGGCCAGCAGCACGAAGCCGAAGGTGACGAGGAACTCGCGCGTGATGTAGCGGTCGAGGACGGTCATGGACTCACCCGTCGCCTTTCAAGACCCGGAGCCGTTTCGGGACGATCCGGCGCTCCCTCGCCCGCGCGAAGTAGACGTGGAGGCCCGCGGCCATGAACAGCACGTTGGGGGCCCAGACCCCGACGGCGGCGGGCAGCTTCCCCGTCTCGCCCAGCGCCTTCCCGTANAGCAGGAGCACGTAGTAGACCATGACGAGCGAGAGACCGACGGTGAANCCCCGCATCTTTCCCGAACGGCTCGANTGGATNCCCAGCGGGATGCCCAGGAGGGCGAAGATCAGGCACGTGAAGGGGCTTGCCAGCCTCTGGTTGATTTCGATCAGCATCTCGCGCCTCGACGGGCCCTGGGGGTCGGGATCGGCGATCCCGTTGCGGAGGTCCCAGAGGGTCATCTCGTCGAGCCTGCTGAACTTGACGCGCCGCTCGTGGGCCGCGGAGCCCTTGAAATCGAGACGAACGTCGTAGGTGCTGAAGTCGACCTTCCTGTAGTTCTTGAACTGTCCGTCGACGGTGTGGATGCTGCCGTCCTCGAGCCGGAGCGTCACCGTGAGGGACTGCGGGTTCGAGACCAGCGTCCCCCGCGACGCGATGATCGTGCTCGGCTCCTCGACGGTCCGTTCGTCGTAGAGCAGCACGCCCTCCATGGCGTCCCCGCTGTCGGGAATCCGGTCCGCGTAGATGACGATGCCCCGGAAGTCGTCGTTGAAGACCTTCTCCTTGATCCCCACGCTGGCTTTCTGCTTGACGATGCCGAACAGGAGGTTCTTCGCCTCGAGATTGCCCCGGGGGATGAGATGGAAACTGGTCAGGGCGGACAGCCCGAAGGCGATCAGGGCGGCCGCGAAGACGGGGGCGGCGATGCGGTGGAGGCTCAGCCCGCAGGCCTTCAGCACGGTGAACTCGTTGTCCCGGGACAGCCGCCCGATCCCGATGAGGATCGCGATGATGAGGGCCAGGGGGATCGTGAACAGCATGAGGGCGGGCATCAGGTAGAGGATCAGCTTCAGGATGTCCGTGAAGGAGACCCCCTTGTTGATCATGAGATCGACGAGGCTCAGGATGCGGCCCATGATCAGCACGAAGGTGAAGACAAAGAGGGTCATGAGGAAGGGGTAAAGGATCTCCCGGAAGATGTATCGGTTGAGGATGCTGAACATGCCCGTGCGCCGTCCCACCGCGTCAGGTATCAGTTTGTTCTTTATTAATCCAGTCAAATCCTGTAAATCAACGATTACTTTCTCCCCCGGCTCGAGCGCCCCGGCAGGCCGCGGGTGCGAAAGGAGGCATGCCATGATCGATCTGCACACGCATTCGCTCTTCAGCGACGGGGAGCTGATCCCGTCGGAGCTGGCCCGGAGGGCCGCCGTGGCGGGATACCGCGCCATGGCCATCACGGACCACGCGGACCACTCCAATTTCGATTTCATCCTCGCCCGGGTTTCCCGGATCTGCGGGAAGATCTCCGAGGCCTACGGGATCCTGGTCCTGCCGGGCATCGAGATCACCCACGTGCCGCCCCGGCACATCCCAGCGCTGGCGAAGGAGGCGCGCAAGGCGGGGGCCCGCATCGTCGTCGTGCACGGCGAGACCCCGGTCGAGCCCGTCATGGAGGGAACGAACCTGGCCGCCGTCCAGTCCGACATCGACATCCTGGCGCACCCGGGGCTCATCGACGAGGACTCGGTGAAGATTGCGGCCAAGGCGGGCATCTTTCTCGAAATCACGACCCGGAAGGGCCACAGCCTCGCGAACGGCCACGTGGCGGCCATTGCCCGCAGGCACGGCGCGCCCCTGGTGCTCGACACGGATGCCCACTCGCCCGGGGACCTCGTGACGCTCGAGTTCGCCCGGCGCGTGGCCCGCGGAGCGGGGCTCACGGAACCGGAGGCGGCCCGGATGTTTCGAAACTCGGAGGAGATCATCCGGAAGAAGACCTCGGCGGCAGGCGCAGCCCGGAGAACACGGAAGAAGGGATGAGGTCCGTTTTTTTCTCCGACGCGCACGCGAGAGGATCGGACGGGGACGCCGGCGCCCGCATCCCCGCGTTTCTCCGAAGCATCGGGGACGGCCTGGATCACCTGTTCGTCGTGGGCGACCTGTTCGATTTCTGGTTTTCCAGGGACGGGATCGTCTATCCCGGGTTCCGGCCCGTCATCGACGCGCTGACGTCGCTGCAGCGCAGCGGGGTGCGGGTTCACCTCTTCGAGGGAAACCACGATTTCTTCCTGGCCGATTACTTCACCCGGCATCACGGGATCGAGGTGCACACGGGAGAGGCCCGGTTCACGCTCGGGGGCCGGGAGGTCTACGTCGCGCACGGCGATCTGGTGGACGAGTGCGACCGGGGCTACCGGCTGCTGCGGCGGCTGTTGCGAAGCGCCGGGTTTCACGCCCTGACGAAGAGGCTGCCGCTGGCGATGCTATGGAAGCTCGCCCGGCGCAGCTCCGATGCCAGCAAGGCGTACCTCGCGAAACCGCAGCACGGGCTGGCCGCGAAGATGGAGGCCTTCGCCCTCGCAAGGTTCACCGAGGGGGTCGACGCGGTCGTTCTCGGGCACTGCCACCTGCCCCTGCACCGGGTGCACAACGTCGGCGGCGGACAGCGGCACTTCGTCCTGCTGGGCGACTGGCTGGAGCACCGGTCCTACCTTCTTCTGCAGGGGGAGCGGTTCGATCTGCGTTTCTGGAGGGATGGACCGTGAGGGCCCTGACGATCCCGCATCGGCCGACGGCCGCGGGTTGACGAAAAGGATGGACAGACCCGGCGGAATGTGTTAGCAAACTTCGGTTTATGGACCGGCACAGGGACCCATGAATTTCGGCGGAATCGAAAAACAGTACAAAGCCCTCGAGAGCGCAGCGTTTGTGGTGCTTCCCGTCCCCTACGACCTGACGACGACCTACCAGGGGGGGACACGCAAGGGGCCCGCCGCCATCCTCGAGGCCTCCTGCAACATGGAGCTCTACGACGAGGAGATCGAGGCGGAGATCTACCGGGCGGGCATTCATACGATGGAGCCGCTCGAGGCCGTAGCCTCCGGGCCGGAGGCAATGCTCGGGCGGATCGAGGAAGCCGTCGACGGGGTCCTGGCGCTCCGCAAGATCCCCGTCATGCTCGGAGGCGAACACAGCATCACGCTGGGCGCGGTCCGGGCGGCACGGAAGCGCTACCCGAAGCTCTCGGTGCTTCACCTGGACGCCCACGCGGACATGCGCATGTCCTACCAGGGGACGCCCTACAGCCACGCCTGCATCGGGAGGCGGATGGTTGAGCTGTGTCCCGTCGTCCAAGCCGGGATCCGGAGCATGAGCGTCGAGGAGGCCGACTTTCTCCGCAGGCGGAAGCTGCACGTCTGCTCGGCCGACTCTGTCCGCAGGGACCGGGCATGGGTCGGAAAACTGACGCGGCGCCTCACGAGGGACGTCTACATCACCGTCGACCTCGACGCCTTCGACCCCGCCGTCATGCCCGCGACGGGCACGCCCGAGCCGGGCGGGATGCTGTGGCACGACGTGCTCGATCTGCTCCGCGAGGTGTGCCGGAAAAAGAACGTGATCGGGTTCGACCTGGTCGAACTCGCGCCCATCCCCGGCATGGTGGCCCCCGACTTCCTGGCGGCGAGGCTGGCCTACCGCATGATGGGATATGTGTGGAAAAATCCAGATAAAGGAGAACGGCCGTGACTATCTGGGTGCCGAAGAAGATCTTTTTCACCAAGGGCGTGGGGAATCACAAGGAGGAGCTCCACTCGTTCGAGCTGGCCTTGAGGAATGCGGGGATCGAGAAATTCAACCTGGTCTACGTGTCGAGCATCTTTCCCCCGGGCTGCAAGATGATCTCCAAGGCCAAGGGCCTGAAGGAAAAGAAGCCGGGCGAGATCACCTACTGCGTCATGAGCCGCTGCTCCAGCAACGAACCCTACCGCCTGCTGGCGGCCTCCGTCGGCTGCGCCATCCCTGCGGACACCTCGCAGTACGGATACATCAGCGAGCATCACGCCTTCGGCCAGACGGAGAAGCAGGCCGGCGACTACGCGGAGGACCTGGCGGCCGCCATGCTGGCCTCGACCCTGGGCATCGACTTCGACGTGGACAAGAGCTGGGACGAAAACAAGGAGATCTTCAAGATCAGCGGCAAGATCGTCCGGACGCGCAACGTGACCCAGTCCGTCATCGTGCCGCGCAAGGGCGGATGGACGACCGTGCTCGCCGCGGCGGTGTTCGTCTTCTAGAACGGCCGGAAACGCCCGCGCGTCAGGGTTTTCTGAAAAAGGGCTTGACTTCCTGCGATCCGAATACTAAGATCACACTTCACGACGCGGGGTGGAGCAGTCAGGTAGCTCGTTGGGCTCATAACCCAAAGGTCGGTGGTTCGAATCCATCCCCCGCTACCAGTAATCGTAAGGGGCCGAGAATCTCTCGGCCCCTTTTTTCATTGTCCGGAGGGTGACTCTCAGCGCCTCGGCTTGTAGTACCGCATCGCCTCGGGGATCAGCGACTCGATGTCCCGGATTCTCGATTCCGGGGCCGGGTGGGTGGACAGGAACTCCGGCGGCCGCGCGCCGCCGCGGGCATTCATCCTCTGCCAGAGGCCGATCGCGCTGCGCGGGTCGTATCCTGCCTTGGCCATCAGCACGAGACCAATCCGGTCGGCCTCGGACTCGTGGAGACGGCTGTAGGGGAGCAGGAATCCCACCTGGGCCCCAACGCCGTAGGCCTGCATGAAGATGTCCGAGGTGACCCCGGGGCTGCGGGCCAGGGCCAGGGAGAGCCCGATGGCCCCGAACTGGGCCAGCAGGCCCTGGCTCATCCTCTCGTTTCCGTGCTTGGCGATGGCGTGGGCCACTTCGTGGCCCATGACCACGGCAAGGCCGTTTTCGTCCTGCGCGATCGGCAGAAGCCCCGTGTATACGGCGACCTTGCCCCCCGGCATGCACCAGGCGTTGACCGTCTTGTCGTCCTCGATCAGGTTGAATTCCCACTTGTAATTTCGGATGTCGCTCCCGCGTCCGGTCTCCTCCAGAAGCTCCTCGGATGCCGCCGCGATCCGCTGCCCGACGCGGCGCACCAGCGCGACCTTCGCGACGTCCGTGGAGAGCTTCGAGTTCTTCAGGACCTTGGTGTATTCCTGGAAGCTCATGGCGGTGAGCTCGGAATCCGGGACGAGGCGCAGCCCCCTGCGCTCCGTCACGGGTGCGGAGGCACAGGAGACGAGCAGGAAAACCAGGCAGAGGGCGAGGGCGACGCGTTCGGCCCCGCGTGTACGCATCGTGGAAATAGTTTCCGTCATGTCGCCTCCTCCAAAATAGGGGATGGGTACATTGCAGGGTCATTATAGCGAACGGGGATGCGGGATACAAATCGTTGAAGGGGAAGCAGCAAGCCCGGAGGGGGCGGGGGAGAAACGCGGCCAGCCGCGTCAGGCCGAACTCCGCAACGAGGATTGCGGGGAGGGCTCCTTCTTCTCGGCCGTTTCCGTTGAAATGAAGACCCCTTTTGCAACGTAGCGGCCTTTTCGTTCGACGTACTTGACCGTCGCCCGTGTCCCGGGGGGGATTTCCTGGGGTTTCACCACGTCCAGATCGATCTTGACCACGGTGCTGTCGTCGAAGTGAAGCTCCACATCCTCATTGCGGACCCGCACGATGATCGTCTTTGCCCCGGGATCGACGGAGAGGACCTCGCCGGCGAGGTGGTTGACCCGGATCGTCTTTTTCGGCTCTACGGGTTTCCTCTTATCCGACGCGGCGGACTTCACGGCCGCCCTGTCCGAGGGTGAGCCGCAGGCCACGCAGATCAGGCCGGTCGACAGAAGGATGGAAAGAATCAGCAGGCGGACATTCACGGGTTTTCTCGCTTCAGCGTTTCCGTCAGCGCCGATTACGAAACGGGGTACGGCTGTAAACGCGCCGAAGCCACCCGAGGGGCATCGATCGCTCGACGCCCCTCCGGCAAGCCTGTCTTGAGGTGGTGGATCGGGTGGCTTACTTCTTCTCGGGGGCCTTCTTCTCCTCGGCCTTCTTCTCCGGGGCAGCCTCCTTCTTCTCGGCCTTCTTGGGCTCGGCCTTCTTGGCCTCCTTCTTCGCGGGCTTCTTCTCGGCCTTCTTCTCGGGCTTTGCGTCCTTCTTGGGCTCGGCCTTCTTATCGGCGGCCTTATCCGCAGGCGCCGCCGCCTTCTCCTGCGCCGGCTTTGCAGCCGGTGCGGCCTGGGCGAAACACAGACCCGTCGTCGCCGCCAGGAACATCATGGCAAACAGAATCGCGAGAACCTTCTTCATTATGTTGTCACCTCCTTACCGCTGTACTCGATCGGTATCCTATCAAGGAGCATGCCAGGGCCGGATTTCAGATTAGTTCAATATAATCGTATGGTTGTATTTATGCTGCGCCACAGCGCACGACCAGTTTTACACTATTCAAAAAAAACATACTTATTTTGGAATGAGTTTACAAAATCGCGAAAGAAGGGCTTGATTGCCGGGAGGGGCCTTACGTTTTTCCCGTTGCCGCTCCCGACCGGCGTGCCGAAGACAGGATTCGAGGCGCCGTCCAGACCGCCGGCCTTCAACGGCTAAACGGGGAAAAAAAGAGGGGCACCGGCTTACCGGTACCCCTCTTTTGAGACTGACTCAAATGAAGCCAGTTGCTTACTTCTTCTCGGGGGCCTTCTTCTCCTCGGCCTTCTTCTCCGGAGCAGCCTCCTTCTTCTCGGCCTTCTTGGGCTCGGCCTTCTTGGCCTCCTTCTTCGCAGGCTTCTTCTCGGCCTTCTTCGGCTCGGCCTTCTTCGGCTCGGCCTTCTTCGGCTCGGCCTTCTTGGCCTTGTCGTCAGCCTTCTTCTCGGGCGCCGGGGCAGCCTCCTTCTTCTCGGGGGCCTTTGCCGGGGCAGCCTGGGCGAAGCACAGACCCGTCGTCGCCACTACGAACATCATGGCAAACAGGATTGCGAGAACCTTCTTCATTATGTTGTCACCTCCTTCCGTTCTGTTTTGTCGTGACGTTTTACAAAGAGCATGCCAGGAGCTGGAATTATATAATATTTAATAATTCCGATTAGATATATTGACGACAATTCTTTGCGCGAATCCGATTTTCACAATTCCGGGAAGCGCATTACCATTTCCGGAATCGCCCGACTTTTTCATGACAAACCTTACATATATTGGAATCAGGTTTACATATTTCAAAATGAGGGGGCGTCTGCACTCCGCGCCGACACAGGCCGATATCAATAATAAATTAGAAATATCAATTAGTTGAATCAATGCCCCTCATACGGTCCCCGCCCGCGGAACGGGTCACACCTGGCCGGGTCGATTCAACCCGTACTTTTCCCAGCGGTAGGCGAAGGCCCGGTAGCTCATGTTCAGGAGTTTCGCGGCGCGGGCGCCCACATGGTTCGCCTTTTCCATGGCCTTCTGCAGGAGATCCTTCTCGAGTTCCATGTAGCTGATCCCCTCATCGGGGATGTCCTGCTGCAGGATGAACTTGACGCCGCTGCGCTTTTCGGGCCGGTCGAGCTCGTGCTTCTTCCAGCTGTACCAGAAGGCGTCGTAGTTCATGTCGAGAAGTCGCGCGGCCTTTGCCAGCACGTGGTTCGACCTGGCCATGGCCTTCACGAGGAGTTCCTTCTCGAGTTCCTCGAGGTCGATCCCGTCATCCGGGATCTCGATGCCCATGGCGGGCCGGGGGGCGGACCGCAACTCCCCGCGGATATCGGCGAGTCCGATCGTGTCGGATTCGCACATGAGGACCGCCTTTTCGAGGACGGACTGGAGTTCGCGCACGTTTCCGGGCCAGCCGTATTGAACGACGGCCTTCATCGCGGCCTCATCGATCCTGACGACGTTCTTGCCGAAGTTGTGGTTGAATTTCTGAAGAAAGAAGGCGGCCAGGTCGGGGATGTCCTCCCTGCGTTCCCTCAGCGGGGGCATGTGGATCGTGACGACCTTGAGTCTGTAGAAGAGGTCCTCGCGGAATCGCCCATGCTTCATTTCCTCGTGCAGGTCCTTGTTGGTGGCCGACACGACCCGCACGTCGACCTTGATCGGCTCGCGGCCCCCGACACGCATGATCTCGCGCTCCTGCAGCACCCTCAGGAGCTTGGACTGCGTCATCAGAGGCAAATCGCCGACCTCGTCGAGAAAGATCGTCCCGCCGCTTGCGGCCTCGAACAGGCCCTTCCTCCTCTGCGTGGCGCCCGTGAACGCGCCGGGCTCGTAGCCGAACAGCTCGCTCTCGAGAAGGGTCTCGGGGATCGCCGCGCAGTTGACGGCCATGAAGGCCTTCTCCCGCCGCCCGCTGTTGTAGTGGATCGCCTTGGCGATCAGTTCCTTCCCGGTGCCGCTCTCCCCGAGAATCAGGACCGTGGCGGGGCTGTCGGCCACCTTGCGGACGATGTGGACGATGTCCTTGATCGCCCTGGAGTGGCCGATGATCCCCTGGATGCTGAACATGTCGTTCAGGGCTTTCCGGAGCTCGAGATTGCGCTGCATCAGCTCCTTGCGCTCGAGGGCACGGCGGACCGCGAGGAGCACGACTTCCCTGTCGAGGGGTTTCGTCAGGTAGTCGAAGGCACCTTTCTTCATGGCGTCGACGGCCGAATCGACGGTCCCGAAGGCGGTCATGAGGATCACCGTCGGGGGCTGCTTGAGCCCCTTGAGTTTCTCGAGCAGCTCGATCCCGTCCATCCTTCCCATCTTGAGATCGGTGAGCACGAGGTCCGGCTCGTAGGCCTTCGCCAGCTTCAGGGCCTCCTCGCCCGACGAGGCCGAATAGGTCTCGAACCCCTCGTCGGCCAGGATGGTCGTGAGGATCTCGCGCTGCAGGGTCTCGTCGTCCACGATCAGGATGACCGCCATGGCTGTTCCTCCCCCGGGTCTGCGCCGGCCTGCGCCGCTTCGGAGCCCTCGAGGGGGAGGCGGATCGTCACCTCGCTTCCCTGTCCCTCGACGCTCGAGAACTCGATCCTGCCCCGATGCTCCTCGATGACCCGCTTCGTCATGGCCAGCCCCAGGCCGAGCCCCTTGCTCTTGGTCGTGAAGAAGGGCTCGAAGACGCGGGCGAGGTGTTCCGCCGACACGCCGGTTCCCGTGTCGGAGATGCGCAGGACGAAACGGCCGTCACTCTCCTCCGACGCGATCGTCAGAGTTCCGCCGTCCGGCATGGCCTGGAAGGCGTTGGTCACCAGGTTGAACAGGCAGCTCTTCATGAGCTCCATGTCCAGCCTCAGCTCCGGCAGGGCCCCGTAGGCCTCGACGATCCGGATCCGGTCCGAATCCGCCTTGGCCCTCACGATCTCGACGACGTCGGACAGCAGCTCCCGGGTGCTGCAGGGCTGGAGGTCGAGCTTGAGCGGCTTGCCGTAGTCGAGGAAATCCCCGACGAGGCGGTCGAGGCGATGGATTTCCTCCTTCATGCTCTCCACCAGCCTTTCGAACCCCTCGGCGCCGGCGCCGTCGGCGGGTCGGTATTTCGCCCGGATGTGGTCGATGGAGAGGCTGATGAAGTTCAGCGGGTTGCGGATCTCGTGCGCGATCCCACGGGAGAGCTGTCCCACGGCGGAGAGATGCTCCGCCTCGCGGAGACGCTCCTCGAGCCTGCGCTGCTCCCGGAGCCGCTGGACCATGAAGTTGAAGCTCCGCGTCAGGTCCCCGATCTCGTCCTTCCGGTCCACCGGGAGGTTCTGGTCGAGATCGCCCGCCGCCACCTTGCGGGCCGCGGCAACGACGTTGTGGATGGGTTCCGTGTACCACACGGAGAGGAACGTGGAGAGGAGAATGCCGATGGCGAAGACCGACAGGGCGGCGAGGATGCGCTTCGTCGTGTTGCGGCGCAGCGTCTCCTGAAGATTCTCCACGTTGATCTGGAGGTGGATGTAGCCGTAGTGGGCCTGGCCCGCGATGACGGGAATGATGACGTTGTAGGCCTTGCCCTCCTGGTCGACGGCCGGTTCCCCGAGCTCGGCCTTGATGATGAGCTCCTTCTTCTTCTGGCTCACCGGTGTGCCGATCTTGTTGGGGTTGGTGCTTGCGATGATCTCGTCGGCGTTGCTGATGATGGAGATTTCCTTGATTCCCTTGGTCTTCAGCGACGAGAGGTACTGCTCGAGGCGCGTCTCGCTCGAGGCGCCCCCCGTGACTTCCTCGACGCCCACCTGGACCGCCTGGGCCAGCTCGGCCGTCTGGCTCTCGATCTGGGCCATGAGATTCCTCTCGGCCTGCCAGTAGATGGTGATCAGGGTGACCAGCAGGACCGCGGTCATCAGGAGCATCATGAGGACGAGCTTCTTGTTGAGGGAAAGGTTGAGGAAAAAGGTCTTCACCATGCCGTCGCGTCCGTCGTCCTCCTGCCTGCTCCATCGGGCCTCGCGGCCGGTCCGGGGCGGTGTCGCGCCCTGCCGGCTTCACCCTTAGCACCAAAGGCCCGCGCCTGTCAACGGCGCCCGATCGGGCGCGGCCGACTCCGGCGTTGCTTTTCCGCGGCGGCGCCACTATAATCAGGCCCTCTTCACGAATCGGTTCGCAGCCTTGCCGGAGACGACGACGTGGCTCCCGACACGACAGACCGCATGACGACGCACCGGGACCGGTGGATCACCCCGGCGGTCGTCCTGCGCTTTTCCATTCTGTCGTTCCTGCGGAACCGCGATCTCCACACGGCCGCCACGCTTGCCTTCTACGGCGTGTTCGCCCTGATCCCCCTGTGCCTGGCGGTCCTTGTCCTTCTCAGCCAGGTCTTCGTCTCGTCCCGGCAGGCGAGCCGGGCCATCGAGTCGATCATCATCCAGATCGTCCCCGAGCACTACGAGGTCATCCTGCGCGAGGTGTTCTCCATCGCGGAGCAGCGGGCCCTCGGGCTGATCGGGCTCGTGCCGCTGCTGTGGCCCGTCGTGCCCTTGGTCAGAGCGATCCGGAGCGGGTTCATCGGCGTCTTCAAGACGGACCGCCCCGCCGGGTTTTTCCGCGACAAGCTCGTCGATTTTCTCGCCGTCCTGTCCTTTCTGCTCCTGTTTCTGGGGCTCGCCGCGGGCCAGATCCTCTACGCGTGGGTGCTGGGGGGCACGGCGGTCCCCGGCGCGGCGTGGAGGGGGGAACTGGACCGGGCGCTTCCCCTCCTGACGGGGACCCTGTTTCTCGCGCTCTTTTTCTGGGTCTTTTCCCCCGTGCGCCTCGAGGGGTGGAACCTGCTGACGGGCGCCCTGTGCACGGCCGTGCTCTGGTCGATCGTCCGCCCGCTCTTCACGGCTTTCCTGCAGTACAACCCGGACTACGGGGTCGCCTTCGGGTCCCTCAAGGCGGTCTTCGTGCTGGTCGTCTGGATCTACTACACCTTTGCGGTGGTCCTGTTCGGGACGGAGTTGCTGGCCAACACCCGCCGACGGGAGGCCCTGCTGCTCTCGCGCCTCCTGGATCGGGGACCCGCGGTCGGCAGGGTCTCCCCGCCGGTGCCCGCCCGCTTCGTGCGCTCCTTCGAGGCCGGGGAAACGATCTTCGAGGAAGGAAGCCGGGGCAGGGACATGTACTACATCCTGTCCGGAACGGTCCGGATTCTCCGGAAGGGGCAGCTGATCCGGGAAATGGCCGAGGGCGAGTACTTCGGGGAGATGGCCATGCTGATCCAGGCGCCGAGGACGGCGTCGGCCGTGGCGGCCGCCCCGGACACGCGGCTCGTGGTTGTCTCGGAGGCCAACCTCGAGACGATCCTGAGGGAGAACCCCCGCATCGTGGTCTCTTTCCTCCGGGTGATGTCCGATCGCCTCCGGGCGCTCAACGAGAGGCTGGACGACACGCCCCCGGGGTGCAGGGGCGGGGGGGAGGGTGCGGAAGCGGCACGGAACGGGGCGGGCGACCCGCAGGCCGGGGTGCCGGGTCGGGTGGAACCACAGGGGAAGGGAGGCAGGACATGAGGATCTGTATTTCGTCGACGGGACCCGGGTTGAACGACCTGGTGGATCCCCGGTTCGGCCGGTGCCGGTACTACATCTTCTTCGATGACATCCGAGGGGCCTACGAGGCGGAGGAAAACTCGGCCGGCGTGCATTGAATCACCCGGGGCACGGCTGCCGGGAACCAAGTAGCCGGGAAAAACGTGGACGCGGTGATTACCGGGCACATCGGGCGGAAGGCCTCGGCCGCACTGAAAGAGGCGGGCGTCCGAATCTTCCTCGGCGCCTCGGGGACGGTGCAATCCGCCCTCGACGCCTTCAAGACCGGAAAGCTCGAAGAGAGGGCTTAAGGCTGGAGGCTGAGGGCTCATGGCCAAAGAGAATGCATAAGGCTCAAGGCGCATGGCTTGTCGAACGATTCTTGTGGTTTCTTCATCTTCGCCCTGAGCCTTATGCCTGACGCCTGCAACCTTCTGGCCGCTAGAACGAGTGCTCCGGGCCGGGGAACGTCCCCTTCTTCACCTCGTCGATGTACTGCGCCGCCGCCTCCTTGATCTGCGTGTTCAGCGTCGCGTACTTCTTGACGAACTTGGGGGTGAAGCGCTCGAAGAGCCCCAGCATGTCGTGCACGACGAGGACCTGGCCGTCGCAGTGCACCCCGCCGCCGATGCCGATCGTGGAGATCGAGAGCGACGCCGTGATCTTCTGCGCCAGCGCCGCGGGCACGCACTCCAGGACGATGGAGAAGGCGCCCGCCTCCTCGAGGATCCTGGCGTCCTCGAGAAGCCTCACCGCCGAGGGATCGTCCTTGCCCTGCACCCTGTAGCCCCCGAGCTGGTGCACGGACTGGGGCGTCAGGCCGATGTGGGCCATCACGGGGATGCCCGCCCGGGCGATCCGTCGCGTCACCTCGGCCACCTCGCGTCCCCCCTCGAGTTTGACACCGTGCGCCCCGGCTTCCTGCATGAACCGGCCCGCGTTGCGGACGGCCTCCTCGACGGAGGCCTGGTAGGACATGAACGGCATGTCCCCGATCACCATGGCGCGCCGGGCCGCCCGGGTGACCGCCTTGGTGTGGTGGATCATGTCCTCCATGGTCACGGGAAGCGTGCTGTCGTAGCCGAGGACCACCATGCCCAGGGAATCCCCCACGAGGATGATGTCGATGCCGGCCTCGTCCAGGGCCGCCGCCGTCGGGTAATCGTAGGCNGTCAGCATGGAGANCTTCTCCCCCTTTTTCTTCATGTCGCGAACCGTCGTCGTGGTGACCCGTGTGATCTTGACCTGCGTGCTCATCCGTCTNCGCCTCCCTTCAGTATGGNTCGTATNTCGGCCAGCCGGTCCTGTGTCACGGCCCCTTTCCGGCCGGCGACCTCCGCCGTGAAAAGGCCCATCTCGCGATAGAGGTTCATCATCTCCGGAAATCGCGTCCGGATGCCCCGGAGGTGTTTCCGGATGCTTCCGGCGTCGCCCCGCGCGATCGGCCCCGTCAGCGAGGGGATGGTCCCCCGGGCTTCCACGTTGGCGATCGTGCCCTTGACGAGCGGCCAGAAGGCCCTGCGGGCGTCGTCGCGCGACAATCCCATCCGCCCGTAGACTTCCTCGACGAGATACATCAGCGTCACGAGGTAATTCGAGGCCATGCAGGCCGCAGCGTGGTAGAGGGGCTTGTCCTCGGCCGGGACGTGGAAGGGACGGCCCCCGAGGTCCCCGACGATCCCGTCGGCCCAGGTCAGGATCTCCGCATCGGCCGTGACGCCGAAGGTGCTGCCCGGGATCTTCTCAATGGCGCTGTCCACGTCGGCGAACGTCTGGATCGGGTGGATGCAGCCGACCCGGGCCCCCCGACGGCTCGCCCCCTCGAGGATGTCGAGGCCGCCGACGCCGCTGGTGTGCACCACCTTGGTGCCGGCCCGGAATCCCCCCGCAGCCGACACGGCGGTGCACACGGTCTCGATGGCGTCGTCGCTCGTCGTGATGAGGACGCAGTCGGCGCCGCGCGCGGCCCCGGCGAAATCCGTCGTCGCCGTCCCCCCCGTGTAGGAGACGGCGACCCGGGNCGCTTCCAGACGGCGCCCGGCGACGGCCGTGATCTCGTGACCCGCCTTCCTCAACAGGTGCCCGANGGCCGTCCCGGCCTTCCCGGGCCCNAGGATGGCGAAGCGTTCCCCTGCAGCCATGACGCGTCCTTTCCCCCGGCGAACAAAAAAGCCTTCCCGATTGCGGAGGGAAGGCTTTGCACACGTCGGCCGTGCCNGTTCACTGTCCGTTCCCCGTCCCAGTCCTGCAATCGGATCCAAGCGGTCGCCCCCTGTTAGCACGGGGGCGTCGCCCTGTCAAGCACCGCTTCCCTGCCTGCAAATTGCTTGTCAACAGGCCGGCGTTTTCCTATAGTGGGCCCCATGGATCGTTTTTCCGGCAGGATGTTCGTGAAGCTCCTCGTCTTCGATCTCGACGGGACGCTGGCCGACACGGGGGCGGACCTCGCGTTCTCCGTGAATTGGACCCTTCGAGCCATGGGGCTCCCCGAGCGGCCCGGCGCCGAGGTGCTTGGATTCGTCGGCGACGGCGCGCGGAAGCTCCTCGAGCGCTCCCTGGGGGAGCGGCACCGGGAGAGGCTCGACGAAGCCCTGGCCCGGTTCGGGGAGTACTACGCCGGGCACCTGCTGGACCGGACCACCCTGTACCCCGGCGTGCGGGACGTCCTGCTGCACTTCGGCGACAAGGCGAAGGTCCTCATCACCAACAAGAACGCCGATTTCACGCTCGCCCTGTGCAGGGGGCTGGGGATCGACGCGTTTTTCCGGGAGATCATCGGCGGGGACTCGAGGGGGTTCATGAAGCCCGACCCGCGGTTGCTGTTGCCCCTGTTCGGGCGCTACGGGGCGGAGCCCGCGGAGACCCTCGTCGTCGGCGACGGCGTGAACGACATCCTGCTGGCGCGCCGTGCGGGGGCGCNNGCCTGCGCGTTTCTCAACGGCCTCGGGAACCGGCAGGANCTGCTGCGCCTGGANCCGGATTTCGCCATCGAGCGGATGATCGACCTGACGGAGATCGCCTGCTGACCGGAGNNACGGGATGCTCGACAGAGTGAGAAAGACCATCCGGACCCACCGCATGCTCCAGCGGGGGGACCATGTCCTGGTCGGGGTGTCCGGCGGGGCGGACTCGGTCGCCCTGCTGTCGGTTCTCCAGCGCCTGGCCCCCTCCTGCGGCGTGAGGCTTACGGCGGCCCATTTCAACCACGGCACGAGGGCGGGCGAGTCGGACCGGGACGAGGCGTTTGTCCGCGCCCTGTGCAGGGCCCGCGGGATCCCGCTCCTGACCGGTGCGCTGGGGGCGGCACGGCGGCCCGCGGGGCTCTCCGTCGAGGATTTCCTGCGCCGCAAGCGCTATGACTTTCTCGAGAGGGCGAGGCGACAGGCCGGCGCCGACCGCATCGCGCTGGGGCACCAGAGGGGCGACCAGGCGGAAACGGTCCTCATGCACATCATCCGGGGCTCGGGCCTCGGCGGGCTTGCGGGCATCGCGCCCATGCGTGACGGGGGGCGGCTCATCCGGCCCCTCATCGAATGCTCTCCCCGCGAGATCGTCGAGTACTGCCGCAGGGAGGGCCTGCCCTTCGTCACGGACAGCTCCAACGCCGACGAGCGCTTCCTGAGAAACCGCATCCGCCGGAGCCTGCTCCCGGCGCTGGAGCGCGGTTTCAACCCGGCCATCGTGGACTCGCTGTGCCGGCTTGCGGAGGTGGTCCGCCAGGAGGACGGGTACATGGGCGACGAGGCCCGGAGGGCCCTCGGGCGCTGGCCGATGGATCC